>OLOV01003176.1_pt1 | contig 10239 bp, 8 predicted proteins | sample 1672931 | NCBI WGS metagenome assembly OLOV01 (sample SAMEA3136738, study PRJEB25190) | human gut metagenome | biome: human gut; feature: human-associated habitat; material: faeces | place: Austria | collected 2013
CTCCTGCTTTCCACCCCGCAGGAACGCGCGGAAAAAGGGTTTCATGAGATTTACCTGCATAATGGCATACGCGTTACCATTTACGCGGGAGAACGCACCAAGCCGGAGCAGGATATCATGGTATTCCGTAAATACCTGCTCAAGGAGCTTACCTTAGAGAATTTGGCGGAGTTGGGAACGATTCCTAAGGAAGCGATCCCACTGTTTCGCGGCATGATTCGTGTCGGTTTTAATATTTTAATCGGCGGACCGGTGCGCAGCGGCAAGACGACTTTTTTGCAAATCTGGCAGAAAGAAGAAGACCCGCGCCTGGAGGGACTGGCAATCTCGACCGATCCGGAAACACCATGGCATGTGTTGATGCCGGAAGCGCCGATCATGCAGATTGTCGCGGACGGAGAAAACGAGTTGGAAGCCTTGACAAAGTCCCTGCTGCGCGGCGATAACGATTACGTACTGCTTGAAGAAATGCGAGACGCGGCAGCTTATCGTCTGGCTTTGGAAATCACATCTATCGGTACGCGCCGCTGCAAATGCACGATTCATACGCAGGATCCGATAGGACTGCCTTACCGGATGGCGACCAGAATCTGCAGCCGTTACGGGGGCAGCGAACAAAATCTGATTCGACAAATCTGCAAGAATTTTCATTATCTGTTCGAGTTCGCGCAGGAGGAGGCGGATCGTTCCAAAAAAAAGCTGAGGCAGATTGTGGAATACTGCAGCGAGCCGGAGAGTGGGCGTATCGCGATTCATACCATCTGTCAATATGACCCGCGAACGGAAAGATGGAATTGGAACGCGCATTTTGGGGAGGATAAGAAGAAAATAGGACTGTTATATCCAAAGGAGGTAGAAGAGATGCAGATCAAACTCAAGGAACTCGCGGCACGCAATCCGCTGATGGGAAAATCGACCGTTTATCCGCGCTATTTTGAAGGTAATCGCACGGAGCACGCGCCGGAGAAAGGGCAGGTGCAGTCATGACAGAGGGCTGTCTGCTTTTGCTTCTTGCCGCGGGAATTTTGACCTTGTTCTGGGAGGAGGCGATTGAAATCGCATGCGCGCTGCATGCGGCTCTCACGGCATGGTATGAGAGTCTGCAGCGCATGGAGGTGATCGAGGAGGAGAGCGGTCTTACGGGAAAAGGCAAGGAAGATCTTCTCTCTCATCATCTTAAGACACTGCTCCAGCTGACGTTGGGAATCGGCAGTGAAAGAGGATTGAAGGCTTTTTTAGTGCTTTGCGGGGTCTGCGGCGGACTTGTGATTTTGTTGCTGGGTCATCGGATCTCATTAAATCTGACCTTGGAAGCGATGCTGCTGGTAATGCTGCTGCCTTATGCCGGACTGCGGCTGATCCTGCAGCGAAAGCGAGCCGCGGCCTCCAGAGAGGGTGAAATTTTATTGACGGAACTGTTGGAAAACTATAAAATCTGCTATTTGAATATGCGGCGAGCCATCGAGGTGTCGGCGCGAACAATGAAGGAAGCACCGCACGCAAAGCGGCTGCTTTTTTCTTTATCCAAAGGTTTGAATCGCGGCAGCACCGATGTCGAAACCGCAAGATTGTTGGAGGAATTTCGTCTTTCCCTGCAAACCTCATGGGGCAATATCCTGGCGGCTAATCTATGGTTTGCTTTGACGACGGGAACGGAAATTACCGCCGCGCTGCAGGATCTGGCTGATACGATGCTGCAGGCGCGAAAGATCGATGAATACGCCGGACGTGAAAACCACGAAGCGGCAATGATCCTGCGCTATCTGGCGCCGCTGTGCTACGCGCTGACGGTCATCGGCGCCATCTTCTACTTTCGCTTGACACCGCGGCAGTTTTTTTACTATCAATTTCAGACCCAAACCGGATTGAGCTGGTTTGTAATTTCTCTCATGTTGTATGTCGGCGGACTTTTGATATACGGATTTATCAGCCGCGGCAGGCTGGATCTGTAAAGGAGGAATCATAATGAAAGGAAAAGCAGGACTGCGGCGCGCGAGACAGGATTTACAGCGATTGGGGATGCTTCTGCGCAGCCGTTTGCGAGGAAGCCCGGAGGGCGAGCTTTATGACAGTTGTATCATTTTGAAAAATCTGGCAATCGTGAAACAACAAAAATCTCTGTCCGCGGATGCGATTTATGAGATGTTGCTGCGGCACGCGGTCAGATTGAGACCGGCGTACGCAGGCATGCTTTCGCTGTACCGCGGAGGGCAGGATCAGGAGGCCTTCGAGTTTTTCGCGGAGGCGGTAGGAACGAAGGCAGGCAAAAATTTTGCCTCAATTTTGTCGAAGCTTGATGAAATCAATCCCGCGGAGCTGACAACCCAGATGCGGGTGTTTCAAAATATGATGATCGAAAAGCGCGTGACCGCGGCGATGAAACGCGTGCAGAGGAACAGTCTGCTCATCACCCTGTGGTCAAGCGCGGCGATCTTTGCCATGCTGATTAATTTTACGGTCGTCGTTGTTTTCCTGCAGACGCTGGATACGCTGCAGACACTGTTCTAAGCGCGGCAAAAATCGTGAATGTGCTTTTGTTCGGGGGGTGATATACGGGACATGCGTAACGAAATTATTTTGATGTACATTTTGCTGACATTTCATCTCAAACATTGGGATCACAAGAAAGGTAGGAAAAGTCTATGAAAAACTTAATCATTATTATCGGCACGATCTTGCTCGGTGCCTTCATTGTCAATTCACTGGTGCTGGGAGATGATCATTCACTCAAGAGCACTGCCAGCGATATCATGGAGGAAGGCACGACTGCCATCATGGACGCTGTCAATTTTGGGGGCGGACAGAGCGGCTCCGGCGGAATGTGAGGTGAAGGACGATGAAACAATTGTTGGTACTGATCGGCTGTATCCTTTTGGGTGCGCTGATCTTTGAGATGATGGCAGGCGACAGTCCGGACAGCCTCAAGTCGGTTTCCGGCCGCGCGATGCTCAAGACCATGGAGGTTTACGGATGAAAGATATGATGACGACAATCGCGTCCGTCTTGGTTTTGATGATGTTTTTGCTGCAATTTACCGCCAATCAGACGAGCTATACGCGCGTGATGGGGGCGGAGTACGCAGTGAGAAGCTTCAGGCAGACTGCCGAACGCGCGCAGGAAATCAGTGAGGACGCAGTACAGGATTTAAAAACGAAGATCGCTGCCGCTCTGCGCTGCAGCGCGCGAGAGGTCACGACAGAAACGCGCGCGGACGGGGTTTATAAGGTCAGCGCGCCGGTTCGAGGCGTGATCGGACCTGCGGCCGCGCTGGGAATACGGGAAGAAGACAATTTTTTTATGTATCAAGCCGAGGGGAGGATAGGGCTGCGCGATGAAAAATCTGATGATCACACTGGGATTGGTAATCCTGATGAGCCTGCTTCTGCGCTTCCAGACGGAACTGAACGTGAAAATCTGGAAGAACCTCAGCCTTGAGCCGCTCGTGGAGACTGTAGATTTTCCAAAGCCGGAAGAGCGCGTGCCTATGCGTTAAAGATTCGCCAAGAAAAGTATAAACGCAAAAAAAATCTTGACAAACAATCCACGCATGTGTAAAATATTATGCATGTAAAAGGGAGTAACTGGCATCAAAAGGTGCGGTACTTGCGTCATCCCAACTGCATTCTGACAGTTCGCGAGTGTCTGAAATAGTAAGACTTTTACCGTATAATTGATGTTATATGGTAGGAGTCTTTTTTGTATGACGGCTTACCGGGAAAGGATTGGAGATGCAATACTATTTAAAAAGTGTCAAAGAAGTTTTTACCGCGATCGAATCGAACGCGAAGGGCTTGACGGGGGCGGAAGCCCAGCGGAGATTGACGCGGGACGGAAAAAACAAACTCGCGGAAGCAAAGAAGGATTCGCTGCTTAAGCGTTTCCTGTCGCAGATGGCAGACCCGATGATTCTGGTGCTGATCGCGGCGGCGGCGGTGTCCGGCGTAACCTCGTTCTACGCGGGCGAAAGCTTCGCGGACGTCATCATTATCTTGGCGGTTGTTGTTATCAACGCGCTGCTCGGCATGTATCAGGAAAGCAAGGCGGAAAAGGCCATTGAGGCGCTGCAGGAGATGGCGGCGGCAACCAGCAGGGTTTTGCGCGACGGTAGAATCGAACAGGTAAAAAGTGAAGAATTGGTCGTCGGGGATGTCGTGCTTTTGGAAGCAGGTGACGCGGTTCCGGCAGACGGACGCATCATCGAATGCGCCAGCATGAAGATTGAAGAGGCGGCTTTGACCGGAGAGAGTGTGCCGGTAACGAAAACCACCGATGTTTTATACGCGGGAGAGGCAAAAGACGTCCCGCTCGGTGACCGCAAGAACATGGTCTATATGGGCAGCACGGTCGTATACGGCAGGGGCGCGGCAGTGATTTGCGCGACCGGTATGGATACCGAAATGGGTAAGATCGCGGACGCGCTGGCACAGGCGCAGGAAGGTAAAACGCCTCTGCAGATCAAGCTGACACAGCTCAGCAAGATTTTGACGGTGCTGGTGCTGGCTATCTGCGTCATCATTTTCGCCGTCAGCCTTTTACGTGCGGGCAGTTTGGACGGAAAGGTACTTTTGGATACCTTCATGATTGCGGTCAGTCTGGCTGTTGCGGCGATTCCGGAAGGTTTGGCTGCGGTTGTGACCATCGTGCTTTCGATCGGCGTGACCAATATGAGCAAGCAGAATGCGATCATCCGTAAACTGACGGCGGTTGAAACGCTCGGCTGCGCGCAGATTATCTGCTCTGACAAGACCGGTACTCTGACACAGAACAAAATGACGGTTGTCGATGCTTACGGCGATGATCAAGCATTGCTCGCATCCGCGATGGCACTTTGCAGCGACGCGCGGATTGAGGAAGGCAGCGATTCTGCGATCGGGGAACCGACGGAATGCGCGCTGGTCAATTACGCGCATCAGCTTGGTATGGAAAAACAGGCTCTGGAGATGGCGCTGCCGCGTATCGGCGAGGTGCCGTTTGACAGCGGCCGTAAGATGATGTCAACGCTGCACGAGGATAAAGACGAATTAAAGATCCTTCAATATACAAAGGGAGCGCCGGATGAGGTGCTAAAAAAATGCACGAAGATCTGGAGAGATGGACAGGCTGTGCCGATGACCGACGCGGATCGCGCGAACATCGCGGCAGCCAATAAGCAAATGGCGGATCGCGCGCTGCGTGTATTGATGGCGGCGATGCGAATTTACGATGAGATGCCGACAGAGCTGACGCCGGAGGCGGTGGAGCAGGATCTTTGCTTCATCGGTCTGGAGGGCATGATCGACCCGGTAAGGCCGGAGGTCAAAGCCGCGATAGCCAAATGCAATGAGGCAGGCATCCGCCCGATTATGATTACAGGAGACCACATCGATACGGCATCGGCTATCGGCAGGGAGTTAGGAATTTTAGATGATACCCACCATGCCATTACCGGCGCGATGCTCAACGAGATGGATGACGAGCAATTTGAAAAAGAAATTGAGCATATCAGCGTTTACGCGCGTGTACAGCCGGAACACAAGGTGCGCATCGTCAACATGTGGAAAAAGAAGGGCTATGTCACAGCCATGACCGGAGACGGCGTTAACGATGCGCCTAGCATCAAATCCGCGGATATCGGTGTCGGTATGGGAATCACCGGAACCGATGTGACCAAGAATGTCGCGGACATGGTATTGGCAGATGACAACTTCGCGACTATCGTTGGAGCGGTTGCCGAGGGGCGCCGTATCTACGACAATATCCGCAAGTCGATCCAGTTCCTGCTGGCATCGAACATGAGTGAGGTGCTGAGTATTTTCGCGGCAACGATGCTGGGCTTCGTCATTCTGCAGCCGGTACATCTTCTGTGGATCAATCTGATTACAGACTGCTTCCCTGCGCTGGCGCTCGGCATGGAACGTCCGGAAGCGGATATCATGCAGAGAAAACCGCGTAAGACCGACGACGGCATTTTCGCCGGAGGCTTAGGTATTGACATGCTCTATCAGGGTGTCATCTTAGCAGGACTCACGCTTACGGCGTACTTTATCGGTCACTATATCGAGGCAGGTGTCTGGGAAATTACGACCAGTCCGGATGGAACGACCATGGCATTCCTGACCTTGTCGATGGCAGAGATTTTCCATAGCTTCAACATGCGCTCGCAGAGAGACAGTCTGCTGCATATGAAATACATGAACCCGGCGCTGATCTGGTCCTCGATCGCCAGCTTCGCGGCGACGACCCTGGTTATCTATGTGCCGTTCCTCGCAGACGCGTTTGAGTTTGAGCATATCAGCTTGACGGAATACGCAATCGCGCTCGGCTTGGCGTTCTTAGTCATTCCGATTGTGGAGATCATCAAGTTCTTCCAACGCAAAGCAACTGCAGCAAACGCGAGATAGCACGCGCGAATGCAGTAAAAAACACATAATAATCAAGTTCCAAAAAAGAAAATCATACCAAATCCCGTGACAGGCGGTCGGATCACATACCGATTGCCGACGCGGGATTTGCTTTTTGCGCAGATTTTAGTTGAATGATACGTGTTAAATGTGTCTAATAAAAGGGAATACTGGGATGAGAAAAAACTGACAAGTAAGCATATCGAAAAACAGAGGCGCTTTTTCTTTGACCGTTTTCCTTATAAAGGGAAATTATTTTTTTATTATGCATGGAAATATCGCTGTGCGATATTTCCGGAATCAAGACAAAAGCACCTTGCGAAGCAGCGCTCATGAGTGAACACCATGTGCGCGTAGAAATCTCAGATTTCGTTATGCGCACTTTCATCCTAAATTCCGCACTGTTTTTTTCAGCAGGTCTTTCAAGTGACGGGAACAAATCGAGTATCTTGCGCAGCCACTGCGCAAATCCGAAAAGGATTGCAATTCCAAGGTGCATCGACTTCCGAAAAGAGTTTGGTTCCAAGAAGCTTTGAGAAGCTGCGCGAAAGAAAAGAGGCTTGTCGGTAAGAAAAAAATAATGTAGAATAGAGATAAGGATTACCTGCTAGGCGGTTTGGTCCCCTTTATTTACATAGAGGGGAGGTGGTACTATGATGACAGTAACTTTTTCTGATATGATTCAGATAGGAATCCTCATCGTAGGTATCATCGCTCTTTGCAAAAAGAGTCAAAAATAAACTACGACCGCCAAACAAGCGTTTGACGGTCTAAACCTTCGGGACTGACCGCCCGACCAAAAGCGGTAATCCTTTTCTTATCTAATATAATACACCATGACAGAAAAAATGTCAAACGATAATCAGTTTTTTCATTTTCACTTGGAGAGATCGTTTTGCGCAGCCACTGCGCAACTCCGAAAAGGATTGCAATTCCAACGCGCATCGACTTCCGAAAAAATCGAAAAAACGCGCATCTATCTAAGAAACAGGGGCTTTTCTAAAAAAATATTTTTTCCGCAAACATTTCTAAGAAAAGCCGCATATAATCTATATAGATAAGCAAAACGGGAAGAACATTTCCCGCAAAAATACAGAACATACGATAAAATCTGAAAGGAAAGGAACAGGAAAAATGAAGAAGAAGAACTTTAGGTTGCTTTTGGCGGCGGTACTGACAACTGTAATGCTTGCCTCGGCGATGCCCGCCATGGCGCAGACGGAAAGCGTAAGTCAGAATGGGGAAGATGAGATCATGCTCATCAGTGCAGATCCGGCGGCTGCATCTGTGAAGTGGACGAGCAGTAAGCTGAAAGCGGCGAAGGTGGACTTTACGAAGGTAACTTCCGCAAGCTATGATAAGCTGCGGCTTTCGTGGGAGCCGATGAGTGGCGTGGACGGCTATCAGATTTACCGGGCTACGTCAAAGTCCGGAAAGTATGCGAAGATTGCGACGGTGAAAGGCGCATCCAGCGCGACCTACACCGATACCGGACGCACCTGCGGCACAAGGTATTATTACAAACTCCGCGCCTACAAAAAGATCGGCGGAAAGACCGTATACAGTAAGTATAGCACCATCCTGTCCGCCTATGCAAAGCCTGCCAAGGTGAAAGTCACCGATGCCTACGCGCCAAGTAATTCTACGGTAACGATTGCCGTCAGCTTCACAACGGTGCGCGGCGCGACCGACTACGAGGCGCAGATCAATCAGATTAAAAACGGCAAGGAAACCGGATTCCGAAGCTACACATACAATGAGGAAGGCAGGAAATGTACGCTTGAAACATACAAGCAGTGCCTTGCGAAAATGAAAAAAATGTACCCGTCCGGCTATGTAACAAAGACGTACATGGAAAACGGGAAAGTCATTGAAAAGAAAATGACGGTAGAAAAGTTTACGGAAACAATGGTTGGTAAAAACCAAGTAGAAACGGAACTGGTGCAGGACGACAGCATCTACGAGTTTCGCGTCCGCGCTTACCGCAAGGTAAACGGCAGGAAGGTCTACGGCGCTTGGTCCGAGCCATACACGCTGAAAGAAACGCTGAATCTGGATGAGATTTTCAAGGAGCTGCGGCAATATATGATAGACTACGCAGCCAAAAACGAACCACGCTGGCACTACGATGACAGCCGCACCGAAGCGCCGTGGGAAGCAAACTACTATTCCGACGGCGAGTGGCCGGGCTTTTCCATCTACTCCAAGCAGGAGCAGGTCATTGCCGGACTGAAACCTGTCATTGCAAGATATATCGGGCAGGTAGTCGAGCAAGGCGGCAGCGAAGCAGGATATATCTACATTTCCCGCGTCGCGCCGGGAGACTGGCAGGATGCCTTCAATAAGAGCGAGGGACCGGAAACCTACTACAAGGGCTTCTTCTTGTGGTAGAAAGTAGGCAAATACAGAGGGCAGTATCGAAAGGATGCTGCCTTTTCATTGCCTTGGATAAGGAAAAATGGATATAGCATATGGCTGCCGGGAAAAGCCTTGGCAGCCAGACATGGACGGGCATCGCCCGTCCCAACAACCCTTTTACGAAAGAAGCGTAAGACATCGTTCTTGCGCTTTTTTCTTTGAGATAAAAAATATGAAAGAGAAAACAGGAGGAAACATGAAAACAAGAAGAACATGCAAAGAAAAGCTGCTGGCGGTGCTGCTTGCGCTTGCGATGCTGCTGCCTGCGGTGCCAAACCTCGGCATGGTGGATACCGCAGAGGCGGCTTCCGCCTACACGCTGCACGAAGCAAACGCCAGTGGCGGCGATGGCGATGCCTACCGCTTCAAATCCGGCAAGTTCACAAGCCCGTTTTCGCCTGTGACCGGAAATCAGCTCATATCTGCCGTCCTCTTTCTGACGGACGGTAGCCGGAGTAATGACTCCTCGCTCCTTGACGCTCTCCACAAGCTGTATCATATCCTCGTCGTCCCGCACCTTAAATGGGTGGTCGGGAAAATCGTCGATCAGCTCAAGGGGAATATCTCGGATTTTACTGAGCTTGGCATCGTCCCGAAGCTCCTGTGTAGAAAACAGGTCATCGAGCGTCGGCAGAGTGAAGTCGCTCTTTCTTCCTGCCATCGGCAGACACCTCCTTTGCGAACTCAGCATAAGCCTTTGCAACAGGACTGCTCGGCTCATACTTGTAGATGCTTACGCCCTTGGAAGCAACCTCTGCGGCTTTCACTGCCATAGGAATGGAGGAACGGTATATCTTAATAACGCTCCCAAAGTTCTTTCGCAGTGCGTCGGCAGTGCTTTTTGCGAGGTTGGTGCGGTTATCTACGATGTTCAATAGGATACCGTCGATTCGCAGGCTCGGATTGATGTACTGCCTGACCTTTCCAATGGTCTGCATCAGTTGGGTCATTCCCTTTGCCGGAAGATATTGCGCCTGCACGGGAATGATTACGCTATCTGCCGCCGCCAAAGCATTCAGAGTTACCATACCGAGCGAAGGCATACAATCAATCAGTACATAGTCATAATTGTCTTTGACCTTGCTCAGATAGCTTCTCAGAATGGTTTCACGGCTCATTGCGGTGACAAGCATCATTTCCATAGCAGACAGCTCGATGTTGGCAGGGAGCAGATCGACATTTTCCTCGTGATGCAGAATGCCGCTTCGTGGGTCTGTATGATCTTCACGGATAACCCCGGATAGCTTATCGGTAATGGTCGTCGTAAGACTGTCATTATCTCGCCACCCAAGGCAAGTTGTGAGGTCGCCCTGCGGGTCGGCATCTACAAGGAGTACCTTCTTGCCGAGTCGTGCAAGCCCGACACCCAAATTGACCGTTGTGGTCGTTTTGCCTGTGCCGCCTTTCTGATTGCAGATAGCAATCGTTTTGCAGTTTGGCA
>OLOV01003179.1_pt1 | contig 10232 bp, 8 predicted proteins | sample 1672931 | NCBI WGS metagenome assembly OLOV01 (sample SAMEA3136738, study PRJEB25190) | human gut metagenome | biome: human gut; feature: human-associated habitat; material: faeces | place: Austria | collected 2013
ATGTTTCTGCAAATGGGGGTACAGGGGAATCATTCCCCTGTCAGGGTACGGGACAGAGTCCCGTGAAAAAGGTTTTAAGGTTTTTGAATGGCAAGTTTTTTATAGTATGGGCGGTTTTCTTTCTCCATATCCTATTCCCGAAAGGGGATGTGCTGTATGAACGAAAGAGAACACTGGCAGAGATTTTTGCAGACAGGACAGGTGGCGGATTATCTGCGCTACCGCAGACAGGCGGAAAAGGAATCGCAAAATCCGCGCCGCCGTATAGAGGAAGCATCAAGGCATAAGCATTTTTATTAAAGAAATGAGGTCGGCTATGGGAACGGAAAAGCTGCGCGGCATTGTCCTGCGTGAGCAGGCAAAGGGCGAGAGCAATAAGCAGATTGTGCTTCTGGCGCAGGGCGTGGGTCGTGTGCTGCTTTCTGCCCGCGGTGCCAGAAGAGCGAAAAGTAAGCTTCTGGCGGCAACGCAGCTGTTCTGCTATGCCGATTTTGTGGTCTATGAGGGTAAGGGCTTTTATTCCGTCACGCAGGCGGAGCTGAAAAACAGCTTTTATGGTCTGCGGCTGGATATGGATAAGTTCTCCGAGGGCATGTATCTGGCGGAGCTGACGGAGCGCAGCTGCCCTGCCGGTATGGAGCAGGATGCCGTGCTGGAGCTTTTGTATTATGCCTTTCTTGTGATGGATAGGGGGATTCTGCCGCCGAAGCTGATTTCCCGTATCTTTGAATTAAAGCTTTTGCAGCTGAATGGGCTCTTTGCGTCAGATGTATGCCATATCTGCGGCGAAGGCGAGGGGACACTCTATTTTGACGGCAGGATGGGTGCGTTTTACTGTGAAAAGCACCGCACAGAGGATAGCATTTTTGTTCTGGATGCCGTCCGAAGGGCGGTTCGGTTTGTGCTAGAAAGAGAGAGCCGCGCGGCGTTTGGCTTTCAGCTTTCTGCCGAAGCACTCGAACAGCTGACCTTTATCCTACGGAAATATTTGGAGGTTCACATGGGCATAAGGCTGAAAACACGCGATTTTTTTGAACAGTGAATAAAGTATCGTACATTTTTTGTCTATTCCTTTGCAGAAAGACGGGAAAATACACGGATTTAAGTGCAATTTTTTGCCTTGACAGAAAAAGAGAAAAGCGTTATCATAAACCACAAGTTAATCATTACTGCGATGAAGAAGAGGAGTATCTGCGGAGCATTTGCAGAGAGCTGTCGGTTGGTGTGAGGCAGCGGTGCGAAACAGAGAAGGGCACTTTGGAGCAGTGTCACAAGAGAGGGTTGATGCGTCGTCATCAATCAACGAGGGTGGAACCGCGGAAGATTTTAAGAGCTTTCGTCCCTTGCTGAACAGCGAGGAGACGGGAGCTTTTCTAGTTTCTATTCGTCCCTTGCAAGATACATTGGTGAGTCCCACAGAAATAAGGAGGAATTGAAATGGCAGTAGAATCTATGGAAAAAATCGTAGCATTGGCAAAAAACAGAGGCTTTGTTTACCCCGGTTCCGAAATTTACGGCGGTCTGGCAAACACATGGGATTATGGCCCTCTGGGTGTAGAGCTGAAAAACAACATGAAAAAAGCATGGTGGAAGAAATTTATTCAGGAAAACCCCAAGAATGTCGGCGTTGACTGTGCAATCCTGATGAACCCCCAGACATGGGTGGCATCCGGTCACGTTGGCGGCTTCTCCGATCCTCTGATGGACTGTAAGGAATGTAAGGAGCGTTTCCGCGCCGATAAGCTGATTGAAGACCACATGGCATCCCATGATATGCCCGAAGTGGTTGTAGACGGCTGGACAAATGAAGAAATGAAGAAATTCGTAGACGATAATCAGGTTGCATGCCCTTCTTGCGGCGCGCATAACTTCACAGATATCCGTCAGTTTAACCTGATGTTCAAGACGTTCCAGGGCGTAACAGAGGATGCGAAAAACGTGGTTTATCTGCGTCCCGAAACTGCACAGGGTATCTTCGTAAACTTCAAAAATGTGCAGAGAACCACAAGAAAAAAACTGCCCTTCGGTATCGGTCAGATTGGTAAATCCTTCCGTAACGAAATCACACCCGGTAACTTCACCTTCCGTACCAGAGAATTTGAACAGATGGAGCTGGAATTCTTCTGCGAACCCGGTACAGATTTGGAATGGCTGGATTACTGGAGAAAATACTGCAAAAACTTCCTGCTGAGCCTGAATATGACAGAGGATGCAATCCGTCTGAGAGATCACTCTCCTGAAGAACTGTCTCACTACAGCAAGGGTACAACAGATATCGAATATAAATTCCCGTTCGGCTGGGGCGAGCTGTGGGGCATTGCGGACAGAACCGATTATGACCTGACCTGCCACCAGAACACAAGCGGCGAGGATATGACCTATTATGATCAGGCAAAGAATGAAAAATATGTGCCTTACTGCATCGAGCCTTCTGTTGGTGCGGACCGTGTAACGCTGGCTTTCCTGTGCGATGCTTATAACGAAGAGGAGGTCGGCGAAGGCGATGTCAGAACCGTTCTGAAATTCCATCCCGCACTGGCTCCCATCAAGGCGGCTGTTCTGCCTCTGAGCAAAAAGCTGAACGAACAGGCGGCAGAGGTTTATGCCGCACTGGCGAAGGAATTTAACTGCGATTATGATGATGCAGGCTCTATCGGTAAGCGCTACAGAAGACAGGATGAGGTCGGCACACCCTTCTGCATCACCTACGATTTCGATTCCGTTGAGGATCACTGCGTAACCGTGCGTGACAGAGATACCATGGAACAGGTAAGAATGCCTATCGCAGAGTTGGTTCCTTATCTGAAGGAAAAAATGGAGTTTTAAGCCATGAAACCATTTGAAGGCTTTACCGCGGAAACAATAGATTTCCTCTGGGAGCTGCGGATGAATAACAGCCGCGAATGGATGGAGGAAAACCGCGACCGCTATAAGCGCGTGCTGAAGGAACCCTTTGATAGCCTTGCGGCGGCGCTTGTGGCGGAAAGCACAGCCTTCGGTGGCAGGGAAATGAAATGCTCCGTTTCCCGTATCAATCGCGATATCCGCTTTTCCAAGGATAAAAGCCCTTACCGCGCAAGCCGTTGGGTTGTGCTGTATGATGCGGCATTGCAGGGAACGGCATGGAAAGAACGCCCTTCCTTCTATTTCGAGCTGAACCCCGAAGGCTATGAGCATGGCCTTGGCATGTGGTGCAGTCCGTCTGCCTTCCTTGCGGCATACCGCAGAAAAATCGAAAGCAATCCTGCGGCGTTTGAACGTATGGCGAAAAAATTTGAGAAAGACCCTCTTTTCCGTCTGGAAGGGAGAGCATATAAAAAATTCAAAAATGAAACGCTTTCCCCGCTTTTGCAGGCGTGGTATCCCAAAAAGGATGTCCTGCTTGTGGCACACGGCGGTATGGAGGATATCCTCTTTTCCCCTGAATTACCACAGTTCCTCGCGGAGGGATGGAGCAGGCTCAAAAATTTCTATGCTTTTCTGGATGCCATTGAAGCGGAATAAAAAAGGAGTGGATTTAGGATGAAAAGAAATACGGTAAAAAGAAACGTAAGCCTTGCCTTAGGTGCGGTGCTGGTTTTCGGTGCAGTTCCTGCCTATGCGGCGGACGCTGTTACAGTAAACCTGAACGGCAGTCAGATGGAGTTTGATGTAAATCCCGTGATTGAAAACAGCAGAACCCTTGTGCCGTTCAGAAAGATTTTTGAAGCACTGGATTGTGCCGTTTCCTATACGAAGGAGAATGGCGCGCAGGTGGTTACGGCAGAACAGAGGCAATCAATGGATCACTCTGGAAATCGGCAAAAACGAAATCACCGTTGATGGCGAAACAAAGAAGCTGGATGTTGCGCCGAAAATCGTAAACGGCAGAACCCTTGTGCCGCTGAGAGCCATTTCCGAAGGTCTGGACTGCACGGTTGATTGGTCTGCAGATACCAAAACCGTGGATATTCAGAAAAAACAGGGGCAGTATGCAGTTTCCTCCGCACATATTTCCAAGAATATAACAGATGATAAGGGAAATATTCTGATTACGATAGCGTTTGAATACCCCGTCATTGAAAATAAGGACAATAACGCCTTTATCACAGCGGTAAATGAACAGTATAAAAAGGATGCCGAAGCTGCTATTTCCGAAGCGGAAGCGGAATTTAAGGATTCTGCCGCGGCAGTCCTTGCTTCCGAGGGCAAGAATTACCATCCAATGGTTTTCACACGCTCCTTTGAGGTTAGTCTGAATCAGGATAACCTGCTTTCTATCACACAGCTGGATTATGCGAATACCTACGGCGCACATCCCAATACGCTGAAAAGCTCCAAGACCTTCAATCTGGCGGAAAATAAAGCGCTTACGCTGAGCGAGGTTCTGGGGAAGAATGCCGCCGATACAGACAGCTATGTGAAGGAAAAATTTGACGCGTATGTCAAAGAAACCGTAGGCGAATTGCTTGAGTATTATCAGCAGAACAGCGAGAAAGCACTCTCCGCAGTTAATTTCTGCCTGACCGAGGATGCACTGGTGCTGTATTATAATCCTTATGATATCCTGCCTTACGCGGCAGGCTCGCCGGAGGTAAAAGTACCTTATGCGGATACAACCATAAAGCTTGCTTTGTCTGAAAGCTGATGGTTTTAAGGCAATAAAAAAGGAAGGGATGTTAACCCTTCCTTTTTTATTGCCTTTTTTATCCTAATTTAGACCAATCGCGTGTTTCGCGCAGCTCTGTCCATTTTTCATGCTTGGAATTCTCTTTGAATTCGTAGTAATGGCTGTTGGTTGCCTCCTGCACGGGCAGGTAATACCAGATGCTTGTATCAGCGTTATCCGTCCATGTAATCATGTCGGGAAGCAAATCCGCCGGAGTCTCAGGGAGACGTTTCAGCACACGGTTTACCAGAGACATGGTTTCTGCACGGGTAATCTGATTCTGGGGACGGAATGTATCGTCGCCGTAGCCGCTTACCCAGCCATGGTTCGCCGCAACCGTAATCTCGCCTTCTGCCCAATGCCCGATGATATCGGTGAAGCTTACGGGCGTTTTGTCGCCGTTGTTGTCAAAGCGTGTTGCGATTGCCGCAAATTCCGCACGCGTGATGGGTGCGTTCGGGCGGAATGTCCCATCGGGATACCCTGCGATAATGCCCATTCTGCTCAGCGTGGAAACGGAACTGCAATACCATGCATCCGCCGCCACATCGGAGAAATCATTCTGATGTGTGAAGTTTTCACTGCGGATACCATCCTCAAGCAGACGGAAGAAGATTGCCGCTACCTCTGCACGGGTGATGGAATTCTGTGGCTGTACTTCGCCATTCCCGTAACCAACAATGTAAGCAAAGTGGTCAGTGTTGTTCAGACCCAGTGCGTCATCATCAGGAATTTCTACTGTCGGCTTGGGCTTGGGACGATGTCCGCCGCCGCCACCACCGCCGCCGGAGGATTCCTTGGTGTAGGTTACAGTGATTACCGTATCCGCAGGCTTGTCGGCAGGAATTGTGCCGGAAACTGTGGCTTTATCTGCCTTGTAGCCTTCGATAGCAGGGCTGTCAATGGAATAAGCCGCACCTGCTTTTACGTTAATAACTGCAGCCTCCGCAGCCTTTGTGCCGTCGGAGTAAGCATAATGAACCGTAACCTTGTAAAGCTGTTCATGTGCCGCTTTTAAACCAAATTGAGTAGGAGCGGTTTCATCTGTTACATAGGCATCGAAATATTTTTGACCATCCTCTGTTTCTGCTCCCCAACGAGAACACCGACCATCCTTATAGCCGTCATAGAACCAACCTGTAATTTTTTCGCCATCAGAAGCAAGCTTTCTGTCACCCGACATTTTTGTTGCATCTGCAAGAGAAATCATACTATTAGCACCAAATGTGAATAAATCGTCACCGGCTGTTTGTGCAGCATTGTTATACAATGCATTGTCTTCGGCGAGTATAATATTTGAGGTAACTCCATAAATACCACCGCCGTAGCTTGCTTGGTTGTTGCAGATAGAAGCACTGTTATTATTTGTAATAGATTCTCCTCCATTAGAATCCGAATTTGTGGTATTTTCACCAATAGTAATTGTTGCGCTTTGGCTGTAAATACCACCACCATAACCATTTGTTGCTTTATTACCATACAATTCACTGCCGGACTTAATAGTAAGTATTGCATTATTTTTTGTTTCAAGTAGATTGCAAATTGCAATGCCTGCACCATTTGCAGCTTCATTTTTGTTAATGGAGGAGCCGTTCTGTAAAGTAATATGGGTATTAGCTGCGGCAGTACACAAAGCAAAAATACCACCGCCAAAAGAGGCGTTATTATCGGTAATTTCAGCATGATCTAAGGTTAATTCACCCATACTATAAGCTACGATACCACCGCCTTGGTCACCGCCGATATTCAAGGCAACAGTAGAATTCTGAATCGTCAAATCAAGTCCGTCACCACAGTAGATACCTCCGCCAATAGGAACCATGAATTCAGTTTCTTTTTGTTTAGAGGTCATATACTCTGCACGGTTATTTTGAATACGTGTGTTTTGGGTAATTGTACAAGAGTTTTTTCCAGTAACATAAAGTCCTCCGCCATATAAGGAATGGTTATCTTGAATTACAGAAGCCTCGATGTTTACCAAAGTATTGCTTGCACAAATACCACCGCCGTCATCTATGGCAGTATTATTTTCGATAACAGAATTGTTTTTAATGGTTAGAGCACCGCCGATAGACAAAATGCCGCCGCCGTCAGCAGCCTCATGCTCTTCAAGGTCAGCAGTGTTTTCATAAACGTGAACATTGTCCAAGGTTAGATTTGCATCCTTTGCATAGATACCACCACCACCTGTGCATTCACTGCCGGCACCGCCGATACCGATTGCTTTGTTTTCAGTAATGGATAAGTTGTGTAAGTTAACGGTTGCATCTTGAATAGAGAAACCGCCGCCATTAGAAAGATTATTACCTCCGGTAATCTTACCTTTTTCTTCTGCACTGCTTGTTATGGTAACATTAGTTTCCGCGCCGGTAATGGTTACAACGGAATCGTCACCGAAACCTGTTAAGGTTTTCCCCTTCAAATCCAGTGTAATAGATTTGTTGATATTGATGTTTTCGGTTACATCCTTCGCCAGTACAACGGTCTCGCCGTTTTCAGCCGCGTCGATTGCCGCCTGTAGTGTTTCGTAGGTTCCCTCTTTACCATCGATGGTTGCCGCATACGTCACTACTTCGCTCGGTTTTTCGCCTTCGTCTTTGTTTTCATCTTTACCCTCGGAAGGAGTAGTGTTGTCCTTGCCTTCCTCAGCTTCTCCACCGCTTACAGGTGTAGGTAAAGGCGTTAAGGTTTCATTTTCACCCTTCTTCTCCTCGCCAGAAGAAGCAGGAGCACCGGTTGTCCCTAAAGAAGGGGCAGGGTCGTTCGTCTGTCCGCCTTCCTCAGATGTGCTTGCTAGTTTGTTCCCTTCGTTGTTGGCTGTTCCGCTTCCGTTGGACGAGCCGTCAGGCTGTTCTGTAGCAGGCGCACTATTCGTCTGCTGAGAGCCTTCGCCCCCGGCACCTTCCTCTGCGAATACCCCAACCGGCGGCAGGGCAAGCGTCATAGAAAGTGCCAATGTCCAAGTGAGAAGCTTCTTGCCTTTGTTTTTCTCTGTCATAAAAACCCCCCTTTTCCTGTCTGCGGGTTTCGGAACAGGGAAACAATATGTATTTCGGTAGCCGGCTGTCCTGCGGCGAATCCCCTCGCCGTTTAGACCCTTGGCTTTGCGACATCGGCTTTCACCGATTGTGCCTTTTTCTGTACATACGCCCGTTCCTGCGTCCGCACAGAAATAAAAATAGTTACATTAGTGTTGTATAAGAATAGCATAGCATATTTACATAAAAAGACAAGTGCCTTTTTATTTTTTTGTAAAATTTTGCCATACAAAAAGAGACAAAATCCTTAAAAAAGAGTATAATATGAAAAAACGATGAACGAGGTGAACCCTTTTATGAATGATTTCGTAAAGAAAATGTTGGATTATAACCGTGCCTTCGTGGAGCATGGTCTCTATGAAAAGTATACCACAACCAAGTATCCGGACCGTAAAATCGCCATTCTTGCCTGCATGGATACCCGCATGACGGAGCTTCTGCCTGCCGCCCTTGGCTTGAAAAACGGCGATGTCAAGCTGATTAAAAACGCAGGCGGCCGCGTGATGCACCCCTATGGCAGTGTCATTTTCAGCCTTCTGGTCGCAGTCTATGAGCTGGGCGTGGATACGGTCGTTGTCATCGGGCATGATGATTGCGGCGGTCGCCTGCTTGACCCGAAGGAAATGATTGCCAAGATGAAGGAACGCGGCATTTCGCAGGAAGCGATTGACCATGTGGATGAAAACCATAAAAACGTGGAGCAATGGCTGACCGGCTTCGGGGATATCAATCATTCTGTGCAAAGCACCGTCGATGCCATTCGGGAGCATCCGTTGCTGCCAAAGGATCTGGAGGTGCTCGGCTTCATCATGGACCCCCATACGGGCGCAGTCCGCGGCGTTTCCGAGAGAAAGGAATAAAATATGAAAATCAGAAAGTCGCTTTTTGTCTAAGCAAAGGGCGGCTTTTTTCTTTACGAAAAATTTATAAAATTCCGCTTGACAGAATGGACATACAGTTGTATGTTATAAATAAACATACACTTGTAGGTAAAAGAGGTGAACCCCATGGAAAAACAGAAATTACCCGATACAGAGCTCAAGGTCATGCAGGCAATCTGGCATATCGAACCCCCTGCCAGTACCTCTGCCGTCCGCGAGGAGCTGCAAAAGGAACGCCCTTGGAATTTATCCGCTTTGCAGACCCTTCTGGGCAGACTGGTGCGCCGTGGATTTTTGCAGACGGAAAAGCGGGGTAAAAGCCGCTATTATACCCCCCTCGTCACAGAGGAGGACTATCTCGCGGAGGATAGCCGCCGCTATTTTCAGAAATGGACGGGTGGCTCTCTCAGGGATTTGGTTGCCTGTCTTTATGTCAATCATTCGGTTACAAAAGAGGACTTAGAAGAATTGAAGGCGTTTATCGAGGACGAAACGGAGGGGTGAGCGGCTATGCGTATTTTTCTGGAATATTTGAAGGTCGGCCTTTGGATGCTTCCGATTATTCTGCCGGCACTCTGGCTTCTGCCGCGCCTGTCTAAGCGGTATGCCGCCAGGGTGTCCTATGTCATCTGGCTTGTGCTTGCCGTGCGTCTGCTCATTCCGTGGAATCTGACCCTTCCGCAGGAAACCGCCCCCATCCATGTGGCAATTTCCGAGGAGCAGGCGAATGAATGGGTGCAGGCGAAATTCAATCCCGTGCAGGCACCGCCAAAGGCAGAAGGCACAGCGGCCGCGGCACAAAAGCAGACACAGCCCCAAGCCGAACCCTTGCAGCCCTTGCAGATTGGCTTTGCCCTTTGGTTGGCAGGTGTGCTGGTTTTCGTCCTGCGGACAGTGGTTTCTGTTTTTCGGATGAAAGCCCTGCTCCGCCGTTGGGAGAAAGAGCCCTCCACCGAAGCAAAGGCGTTTTTCGCTGAAACGGCAGGCAAAACGCAGCCGCGGCTCATGGTTTGCCCTGTGCTGGAAAGTCCTATGGCGGTCGGTTTATTCCGCACAACCGTCTATCTGCCCCATGAGCACTACACCGCGCAGGAGCTGGAAATGATTTTCCGTCATGAGCTGATCCATTGGCGGCGGAAGGATTTGTGGTATAAGCTGCTGTTGCTTGCCGCAAGAAGCATCCATTGGTTTAACCCGTTGGTCTGGCGGATGGCAAAGCGTGCAGAGCGGGATTTGGAAATTTCCTGCGACAGCATGGCGGTGCAGGGCAGGGATGCGGCGTATCGCAAGGCGTATGGTCTGATGATTTTGCAGGAGGCGGAGCGCAGTATCGAAAAACAGGCAGCGCTGACAACCTGCTTCACCGATGGGAAACGGGCATTGCAGGAAAGGCTGGTGGAGATTATGAATCAAAGCAAACGAAAAAAAGGCATGGCACTGGTTTCTGTTATGCTTGTGCTGACATTGACCTGCGGTTGCCTCATCAGCTGTGGGAAGGACGAGAAAGCATCGGAGTCCACGCAGGATACAGCAGCAAGCCAAGGTACCCTGACCGCAGAACAGCGCAAGCTGACTGAGCGGTGGGCAGAAGCTCTTTCCGACAGAGATGGCAAAATCCGCTATAAAGAGATGGGCAAGGCTGCCAAGGCGCAGTTTATCGCAGAG
>OLOV01003180.1_pt1 | contig 10232 bp, 9 predicted proteins | sample 1672931 | NCBI WGS metagenome assembly OLOV01 (sample SAMEA3136738, study PRJEB25190) | human gut metagenome | biome: human gut; feature: human-associated habitat; material: faeces | place: Austria | collected 2013
CCAGCTGGCGGTATTTTTTTATGTGTGTTTCTTCTTGCTGGGAGAGAGAGAGGGTGGCGCAGGAGCGTCTTTCCAGCCCATAAGGTAAGCAGGTTTTACTCCTAGAGCTTTAGCAAAAGCAACTATTTTTGATTGAGTTATATCGTTTTCACCAGATTCTATCTTTGCTATTGTAGAACGTGATTTATAACCTAATCTTTTTGCGAGCTCTTCTTGAGACATATTTAATTCTTCTCGCCTTGCTCTGATTCTATCGTACAATGTCATGAGCAACACTCTCCTTGCTTGATTGTTTGATTTCACTTCTATTGTACCAAGTTTTGATGCTTTACGCATTTTTTATCTTCTGAAATATGCAGAGCAAGTGGACAGATCATGATCTGGTGGAGTACTGTATTCGCGAGAATTATCTCAGCAATCTGGCATTATTGTTGACAAAATTAAGTTAAGTAACTACCCAACCAATTATTTATCTGCCGTATTACTCAGATAAATTATATGATAAACGCAAGCAGGATAAACTATCTTCAAATTTGTCCTGCTTATTTTTTTGCGTTAGGAGGTGAATAAAACGACAAAAAAAGCCATTAGTATAGTGAGAACACAAAAACAACCGCTTAAGCGCTTTTCCTCAAAGCACCCAAGCGGTCATTCACAGCCTTATTCACTTCTCATACTTAAATTCAAACACGCCAAAGCCCTTTCCCTGCGTCAGATGACTTACGTCATTCAGGCGGAACACAGCATGCTCATGCCATTTGTTAATCCCCAGAACAGTTACGCTGGCAGGCTGCACATCAACCGAAAAGTTAAACGCCGCCACCTGCTGCATATCCATTCCCAGCCAACGGAAAATAATATTCTGAATCGTGCCCTTATGCGCAACAATCAGCAGATTTTCCTTGTCGACATCCGCACAATGCCACAAGCCGTGTACATTACGACGATAGAACTCATTGCGCGTTTCACCGCCGGGATAGTTGCGGTGATCCAGCTCCTGTTCGGAAGCAGGCTTGCAAAAATGCTTCTTGGCCTCTTCCTCAGTCATGCCGGCAGCAATGCCGTTATTCTTTTCCCGCAGGAAACGGCAATGCTCTATTTCGCCCTTAAAGCCAAGCTCCTCGGCAATAATCTGCGCCGATGCGGAAGCACGCTGCAAATCACTTGCCAAAATGCGCAGCTTGCAATTGCGTCCGGCAAAATCCTTCGCCAGCTTTACCGCAGCTGCCTTTATCTGCGCCCTGCCCTTATCGGTCAGCTTTGAATCCGTCCAGCCGCCGGTCAATCTTTGCGTATGATGCGTTGCTTCACCATGCCTCACTAAGATAATCATCATTCAGCCTCCGACTATTCTTCGTTATGACTGGCATAGTTTTTGAGCAGCTCAACCTGCGTTTCCAACAGATGCAGCATATTTTTACGATGCAGCGCCGCCTTTTTCACCTGCTCGTTATAAGCCTGTTCGGCCATAGCAGCCTTGGCATCAGCCTCAAAAATAATTTTACGGCTGCGTTCCTCTGCATCTCCCACCAGTTTACGATATTTAGTATTTGCATCCAGCATCATTCTGCCGGCTTCGCTGCGAGCATCCTCCAGCAGCTTGTTAGCCTCGCTGGCAGCACTGTTAGCGCGTTTTTTGCAGACATCCTCGGTAGTAATGCGCAGTTTATCGGCATCTACCTCGGCAGTGCTGCGCAGCTTTTCGGCATAAGCCTTAGCCTCTTCGCGCAGCTTATTGCATTCAGCCATCGCTGCCTGCAGCATATTATCGGTTTTGTTCTTCGTCTGATTATACAAGTCCTCGGCATGCGCCATGGTATCGTCGTGCAGCTTCTGCGCCGCAGCCTTCGCTTCGCTCAGCTGCTGCTCGCACTTCACTGCCGTTTCCTTCTCCAGCAGCGCCGCCTTCTTTTCACTTGCGTTCTTCACCTCGTCAGCAGTTTCCTGCGCCACAGCCAGGGTGCTCTGCATGGTAGCCTCCATCTGCTGATAATATTCCAGCTTGGAGCTGACGCGCTCGATAGTTTCCTTCTGCTCCAGGTTATCCAGATAAAGGTATTCGTATTCCTTAATCAGCTTGGCAAGAAACTTGTCTACCTCTTCTACCTCATAGCCACGAAAACCCTTGGTAAAAGTTTTTTTCTTTAAATCCTCCGGATTAAGCATGGTTTATCCTCCTAGATATAACGCTTCAGCGTTACGCTGATGCGTCCTTTTTTAGTAGTGCCGCGGATTTCCTCAATCTCTACTCGTCCACGGCCGCGGAAGGAAATTACATCGCCCTCGTTCACCGGCTGTGCCGCCTTCTTGGCCTCTTTCCAGTTTACCTTGACATTCAGGCTTTTGATTTCATCCGCCATACGGCTGCGGCTTACGCCATAGCCTGCCGCTGCCACGGCATCAAGGCGCAAATCAGCGACTGTTGCGTTAATCAGCTTAACCTTTTCTTCCTTCTGCAGCAATTCCTCGCGGGGAATTTCCGTAAGCGTTACCGGCGCAGAACCAATCTGCGTCAGATTACCGGTAAGATAATTTACCAGTGATTTTTCTACCACGAACTGCGCTCCCTCGGGCACAAAAACTATATCACCCAAGGCCTCGCGCTTGCAGCCCGTACCCATAAACGCACCCAGGATATCGCGGTGCGACAAATCATAATAGCGCTTATCCCAGGCCGCCAGAAAATAGGCCATGCCGAAATCCGGCTGACCATAAAAATCATCGGCAACAAAGGCAGCCTTCACTCTTTCGGCATTACTGAAGCCGCCGTCGCTTTCCAGACGCACATTTTCATAGTTTGCCGCAATAATTTCCGCAACGTTATAGGCATGAGGATCAAGAAACTCGCTCACACGGAACTTGCGTGATTTATTGGCGCCCTCGGCCAAGTCCAGCAGCTTGGCCGCCAGCTGTTCGTCACCGCCGGCTTTAAAGTAACGCAGAATTTTTTCTCTGTCTGCCATAAATTATTTCCCCTGTAATTCCTTATCTCTTTGCAGCACTGCCTGCACCGCATCATAAAAAGCACCGCGCACGCCATGGTTTTCCAAAGCATGGATACCGGCAATAGTCGTGCCGCCGGGGCTTGTTACCTGGTCGCGCAGCTGTGCCGGATGCAGGCCGCTTTCTACGCACAGCTTGCCGCTGCCTGCCATTGTCTGTGCCGCCAGCTTGATAGCCAGCGCACGCGGCAGACCGGCACGCACACCTGCATCAGCCAGTGCATCAATAATCACAAAGCAATAGCCCGGTCCGCAGCCGGAAATAGCGGTAATCGCCTGCAATGCTTTTTCATCTACAAATTCTATTTCGCCGCAGCTGCTAAAAATTGCTGCCGCAGTCTGCTTCATCGGCTCGGTTACAGCCTCATCGAAGCAGATAGCAGTCATGCCGGCGCCTGCTGCCAACGGCGTGTTGGGCATCGTGCGAACTACCGGAAACCCCGGAGCATAGGCATGCAGCTGCTCCAGCGTAACACTGCCCATGATAGAAAGCACCCAGGCATCCTTTTTCATCGCAGCTATCAGCTCGGGCACCAGCGCCACCGGTGCAACCTGAGGCTTTACAGCAAAGATTACCAGATCAGCATCCTTCACTGCCTCTTTATTATCCGTAGTAACATTTACGCCAAAGGCTTCATGCAGACTGCGCGCATGCGCCTCAGTCGGCTCGCCTACGTTAATCATGTCCGGCGCAATCAGACCGCCGCCAAGAATACCTTTGATAATAGCTTTGGCCATAGCGCCGCCGCCGATAAATGCAATTTTCTTTACTGCTATTTGTCCCATGGATTATTTCCCCTCTCGTCAGGCTCGTGCTCTTCGCCCGCATCTATATCTACGTTTTTCGGGGCGCATATAACAATATTGCGGCCCAGCTTTTTCATGCTGCCGCCGATAGCATAAACAGTACCGCTGATAAAATCAGTCATACGCTTGGCAACAACATTATCTGTCTTATCGTAATTAACAACTACAGCCTGGTTATCACGCAGATAATCGGCAATCTTAGGAGAATCATTGAAATCGACAGGCTCCAGCAGTACAACTGTCATCAGCTTGTCGGCAATAGGCAGGTTAATGGTTTTGCTGCCCATTTTTTCATTTTTAACCGGCTCCGGCTTTGCTGCCGAACCCTTAAAGTTCAAAATGGATTTGCGTTCACGCTTAGGCTCCTCTGTCGGTGCCGGAGCGGCAGGCTCCTTGCTGCCGAAGAAACGCTTCTTGGGTTTAGCCGGCTCCTGCTCGGTCTTGGCAGGCTTTTGCTCCACTTCTTCCTCGATGATTTCTTCCTCGTCATAAAGACTTAATGCATTCATGATTTTATCAATAATATTCATTACGTCACCAACCTTATCTATGTCTTAAAATTTCAGACTATAATCACGCTGTCCGAACAAGGCTGTGCCTACACGCACAATATTAGCGCCCTCTTCAATCGCAACTGTGTAATCGTTGCTCATACCCATAGACAAAATATCTGCCTGCGGATACTGCTGCTTTAAGCGGGCGAACGCACGGTAGCCTGCCGCAAACACCGGTCTTGTCTGCTCAATATCTTCGCATTTCTGGGCAATAACCATCAGTCCGCGCAGACGCACATGCTTATATTCGGGCAGCTTCGGCAGCAGCGCCAGATAATCCTCTTTATCAAGGCCGGACTTTTGCTCCTCATGGGCAATATTCAGCTGCAAAAGGATATCCTGCACCTTACCGATGCGTTCTGCCTCCTTATCAACCGCAGCCAGCAAATGCTCGCTGTCTACCGACTCAATAAGATCAAACAAGGCAACAGCCTGGCGCGCCTTATTCGTCTGCAAATGACCGATAAGATGCCAGTAGCCGTGTTTGCCCAAGGCCTCCTGCTTATGCTTAGCCTCCTGCACGCGGTTTTCGCCTACGTTGGCAATGCCCAAGGCTTCGATATCTGTAATAATTTCGGGCGGATGATTTTTCGTCACCGCCACCAGCGTTACCTTATCTCCTGTGAGCAGGTCTTTATTTTTACGCTTGTCCAAAGCAGACGCTATCTGCTCCTGAACCTGCTTTAAATTATCAGCTAACAATGTATTTGCCCCCCAATTCTCAGCAAAATGATTTGTGGCAAAGATTCTGCTTTTTATTATGCTTTAAAAGCTCTTTATCTTTATATTTTAGCATACGTGTAAACCATTGTCACGAATAAAAACAACAAAGAGCTGCCGCACAAAAGTGCAGCAGCTCTCAATAAATTTATCTTCGTTATGATAGCTATTAGTATAACAGCTTGTTAGCAATAACCAGACGTTGGATTTGGTTGGTGCCTTCGTAGATTTGCATGATTTTAGCGTCACGCATCATCTTCTCTACGGGGTACTCTTTAGTGTAGCCGTAGCCGCCCATTACCTGAACAGCGTCGGTAGTTACCTGCATAGCAACGTCAGCGGCATAGCATTTAGCCATAGCAGCCTCTTTGGAGAATTCCATGCCCTGGTCACGCATCCAGCAAGCCTTTTGAACCATGAGGCGAGCGGTTTCAACCTTCATAGCCATGTCAGCCAGCATGCCTTGAACCATTTGGAAGGAAGCAATCGGCTGGCCGAACTGACGGCGCTCCTTAGCGTATTTAACAGCGCAATCCAGAGCAGCCTGAGCGATACCTACGGAAACAGCGCCAACGAACGGACGAGCGCTGTCTAAGGTGTTCATAGCAATACGGAAGCCTTCGCCTTCGCGGCCTACGCGATAGGACTCAGGAATAACAACGTCTTGCAGAACCAGCTCGGTAGTATTGGAAGGACGGATGCCCATTTTGTTTTCTTTCTTGCCAACGGAGAAGCCCGGGGTGTCTTTCGGAACGATGAAAGCAGTCAAACCACGGATACCGCCGGTTTTACGGGTGTTAGCGAATACCAGGAAAATTTCTGCCAGGCCACCGTTGGTGATGAACATTTTGGTACCGTTCAGAGTGTAGGTACCCTCTTCCTTGTTGTGTACAGCACGGGTAGAAACACCGCCTGCATCACTGCCTGCACCGGGTTCGGTCAGTGCGAAAGCAGCCAGACCGCCGTTGTTCAGGATATCGCAATACATTTTCTTTTGTTCGTCGGTGCCTGCCAGCAGAACAGGTACAGTTGCCAGGCTGTTAGCAGCCAAAGAGGTTGCAACGCCTGCGCAGCCCTTGCCCAGCTCTTCATAAATGGTAGCAACAGAAATACTGTCCAGGCCGGGGCCATCTAATTCTTCCGGAACAATAACGTTCAGCAAGCCCATTTCGTTAGCCTTGTCAATCAGGCCGTCACGCATATGGTTTTCTGCATCCATTTCAGCAGCATAAGGAGTAATTTCTTTTTCAACAAACTCCCTTACCATTTCCTGTAATTCTAATTGTTCCTCGTTTAATGCAAAATCCATCATATCCTCCTTGATATCAAGCGGTCTTCCGCGTCATTTCCCTTCCAAATAAACTCAGGTAAGCTCACCATTTGGCGGGTATCTCTTTAAATCTGTCGACGACAAACATTGTTGTTAAAATCGTCCCAATTAAATTCTTTTTGCTGTCAGTCATTTCAGCCTCGATAACCATCGTAGAATGTCCGAAATGCTTAATATGGCTTCGTACCGTTAAGGTTGTCGGCTCATGGACACCTTTGATAAAATTCATGCTGAAATTAAGAGTTGCCACTACAGCGCCCACGCTTGCACCGGTAACACCCAGAACGGAGTCTGCCAAGGCCAACATCACTCCGCCGTGACAAATGTCACGATGATTAAAATGCTTCGCCGGATCAACGTCAATGCTGACTTCAGCAATGCCACACTTTATCTCACCAATATGCACACCGAATTTAGTCATAAAATTATTATCCGTGTACATCTGGCGAATATAGGCAGGAACATCCTTGACCTGCTCCACAGCTATCATCGCCTTTCTTCGGACAGCAGAAAATATTACTGTCAATATATCTTTGATATTTTACCACAAAACAGCGCTTAACTCAACAGTTTCATGCAAAAAAATAAGCTGAAAGGAAAGTTTTAGGGATAATTTTTTCAATAATCGCACTTTGGTATAAGCGCGAAACAAAATGGCTGCCGCACTTTGAGTACAGCAGCCATGCAAGAAGCAGATAAATTAATCGATAATATTTTGCTTGTAATCGTGATACAGAGTCTTGAGCTCTTCCATAGTTGCTCCCATCTCAACTTTAAGCTTGGAAACAGTATCGTAGTCGCCTTCGGCAACAGCTCTGCGGATAGCAGTGAAGATGCTCTTCTCTTCGAAGGAATCCTTAGCCAGCTTAGCGCGCAGGTTCTGGATTTTACGCCACATTGCCAGGTCGCAGTCGGTGCAGGTTTCCTGGTTGTGCAAGCGTTTCATATCGATAACAGCCTGATAATTTTCCGGAATCAGACGAGTCAGAAGCTCAGTTTTCCAACGAATCAGCGCACCCTGCATGAAGGAGTCGATATATTCCTTCTTCAGGATATTGCCTTGGGTGAGAACTGCAACCTTTTCCGGATATTTTTCAAAGGCGCAGAGATTTTCCCAAACGGTAGCAGGCGGTTCGCCGAACAGCTTGCTGCGTTCTTCCGCAGTGAAATCTTCAAATACGTCTTCCTCAGTACGGTATTGACGGTCGGTATCCAGATAGAAGCCCTCTTCGCCGGCCTTCTTGGAAATTTCTTTTTCCAGAGCCTTCAGGTCCTTGCCGGATTCTACGCAAGCCTTAATACCGTCGAGGCAGGACAGGTAGAAGGCTGCAATAGCGATGTAGGTATTGGTGTATGGGTTCGGAGAACGCATTTCGATACGGGTAGCCTTATCGTTGTCCAGATCACGGATCAGGCCTGCAAGAATGGTTCTGTTACGGGACGGGTTATCCGGGCTCAGGCCAAGGCTGGTAACGATGCAGACAGGAGCTTCAAAGCCGGGTTTCAGACGGTTCAGAGAGTCAATGGTGCAGGAGATAAACGGATTGGTTACCTCGTAGTTTTTCAAAAGGCCCATGAGAGCGCCGTAGCCGATAGCGGACAGGAAGTCCTCATGCATATCCTTCGGCGAGAACAGGTTGACAATCTTGCCGTTTTTCATTTTTGCGGCAATGCCTACATGTGTATGCTCACCGCTGCCTGCAACGCCGGGAATCGGTTTAGCCTGGAAGGAAACCTCCAGACCATTCATACGGAAGATTTCCTTAACGATGATACGCGCCAGCAGCTCGTTATCCGCAGTCTGAACGCCGCTGCTGAATTTCCAGTCAACCTCCAGCTGCTCCATAACGTGAGTCATATGACCTGCGGCATCAATCTGACCTTTAACGCCGCCACATTCCTTGTGGCCCATTTCCGGCTCCAGGCCGTACAGCTCCAAAGTCTGAATAGTCTGCTCCAATGCAGTACGCACGTTGCCGCGGGTACGCTGCCAATATTGCTCCTGCATTACCTGAGAAGAGCTCAGAGCCTCCAGCGGTGCGTCTTCACGCGGAGTTTTTACCCAAAATTCCAATTCGGTAGCACTGGTGAAGAGCAGCTTTTCAATCTCAGCAGGATTTACATGCTCCAAACCGGCAATTACCGGATGCTTAGCAAACAAATCCATGATTTCTTTTTCTACATAAGCCAAAGTATCATTCAAAATAGAACGGGAATCAACATGATTGCCGTTGTGAATCAGATAGCAGGGAATGCGCAGAGTACCGATCATGCGACCGCTTTCTGCGTCAAAATGCTCATAGTTATAATCAACAAACCAGTTAACGGTTTTATCAACCTTCATATCAACGCGGGCATCGTTCAGAGTAGCGATACCGGTCAGTACAACGGAGGAGCCGTCAGTCTGTGCTGCGCTGCCTGCCAAAAAGCCATCGATATCCTCGAGGAAAATCTTCATCGGGATTTTTTCGTCGGTATCATTACCGGCAAAATCCACACCCATCAGAGATACAAACTGAATCTCCGGATGCAGAGTCAGAAGCTCACGCAGAGTGCTTTCGTTTTGTTCTTCAGGTTTAATTACATACAGTAAATCTTTGTTGTTCATGATCAGTGCAGCCATAAGGCTGCCTCCTTTCTCAATACTCCCTAATTATCATGCTGCAGAAAAATGCTCCCTACATATTTTCTGCAAGATAAACGAAAAAGGACCTTTTTAAGCATGGACACACTACTTCCTTACTCAAAAAAGTCCTCGTTGACTGTCTTATTATTATAGCAGATATTAAGTGCTTTTGTCCAGCTTTAATTTCTGAGGATAAGATATCATGCAAGCAGGCGGACAAGAATTTCCTCCAGCTTTTCGTAGCCACGTCCGCCCTGACGCAGTTTGATATTCATATCAGATAGTCCCAGCAAAGCTTCCGTCAGACGCTTTTCATCAAAGCGCCTGCTGTCGCGCTCCAAAAATCTGTAGGCATATGGGCTGCGCATCCCCAGCTCATCCATAATGCCCTTCTGGTCGTAGCCTCTGCGCTTCAGCTCCAGATAACGCAGCACCTGACGCAATTTAAAAGCTACGGTTGCACTGAGCGGCAGAATATAGGTTCCGTGCTTGCGTTCGCTCGCCAACAGCTCCAGGCACTGCTTCAGCTTGCCTGCCATAATATAATTGGTCAGTGCAAAAGATGAAGCGTTGGGCAGCAGTGCAAAAACATTCAGCACATCCTCTTCCGTCCATTCTCTGCGTCCTGCGGCATAAATCGCCAGCTTACCGATTTCCTGCTGCAGCAAATCCAAGGGAATTTCTTCCTTTACCGGCTCGATATATTCGCTGATAGCCGCCAACGCATCTCTGGTAAAATGCGCACCGTATACTGCTGCCTGCGCATACAGCCAGTCATCAAGATCTCTTTCCTTAATGCGCTCGCACGGACAAATCAGCGCACTTGCTTTAAGCTGCTTATACAGCTTTGTCCGCTTATCCATTTTCTTACTGCTGATTACAAGCAGACAATAATCAGGCACGTCGCTGACAATCGCCGCCAGCTGCTCCATTTTCTTGGAATCGGTATCATCCTGCGCATCAGCAGTGCTGTTTGCTTTGGCAGGCTTTGCTGCCCACAGCTTTTCGTCCTTCAGGAAAATCAGCGATTTGCCGCAGAAGAAGGGATAGCTGTTGACAGCCGCCTGCAGTCCGGACAGGTTGGTGTCCTTGTCAAAGACCGTTATTTCGCGGTCAGCCTCCGGCGTATCGCCAAAAACATATTCCGGCAGCGCGGCAATGAAGGATTTTAAGAATATGGTGTCCGCGACAGG
>OLOV01003181.1_pt1 | contig 10228 bp, 10 predicted proteins | sample 1672931 | NCBI WGS metagenome assembly OLOV01 (sample SAMEA3136738, study PRJEB25190) | human gut metagenome | biome: human gut; feature: human-associated habitat; material: faeces | place: Austria | collected 2013
AAGTAGTTAATCATTTAGTAAGTAGACATATTTTGTATCCTGCTTTATTGCCTCATTTATTAGATGTAAATATCGCTAGTAGACCTGGTCTTGGAACAAGTGAAGGAATTCGTTTATCTAATGAATTTCACAGAAAGTGTAAATGTAAATATGGTTCTTATTATATGCTGAAATGTGACATAAGTGGCTTTTTTGCCAATATAGACCATGATATTTTAAAAACTAAACTTAAGCGACAAATCAAAGATAAAGATGCATTAAAAATTCTCTTTGATATTATTGATTCTGAAAATAAAAATCCATATCCAGTAGGTAAAACCGGTAAAAATATAACCTTAAAGGCAATTATTATTGCTACTCCAAAGAAAAATATATATTCAGTAGTTAGTGTTATGGAAGCCTCATCTATTGAACTTACCGATATAACTATCAGTGGACTTGCTGATTACTATGAAGTAAAAAATGATTCTACTGATAAAAAAGTAGGGGCTATAATTAATTTAGGACACGAAACTACCACAGTATCAATTTTCAATCGTGGAAAAATAATGAATACCGAAACAATACAAATAGGGGGCAGAAATATTGAAAGAGATCTAGCTAGAGTATTCAATATAGATATCTTTGAAACAAGAGTGTTAAAAGAAAAATTTGCTTCAGCCCACAAACGTTTCTTAAGCTTAACCGAAGTGTTTGAAATAAAAAATACCGTTGGTGAAGTAATGAAATTAAGTCAACTAGAAGTATCGGAAGTAGTAATGGCTAGACTATCAGAAATATTAGAATTAGCCAAAAAACAAATTCTACTTCTAACAAAACAAAAAATTAATTATGTTATTCTAACCGGTGGACTTACAGAAATTAAACATTTTAAGAATTTATGCTTTGAAATTTTTGGAAAAGATGTTATAATATATTCTGTAGATACCTTGGGTGTTCGTGATAATAAATATACTACCGCTTTAGGTATGGTAAAATACTTTAACGATAAAATGCTAGTAAGAGGCAAAAACTATACTATGATTGATAGTGTTGATGAAAGCCTACTTATTACACCAAAAAATAACAACAAAAAAAATGATAAAATTATTACTAAAATATTTGGCAGTTTTTTAAGTAATAGTAAGGAGGATTAATATATGTTTGGACTTGAAATGGATCAATTAGCTAAAATCAAAGTAATAGGAATTGGTGGTGGCGGATGTAACGCTGTCAACCGAATGATAGAATCAGGTCTTAAAGGTGTTGAATTTATAGTTGCCAATACTGACTTACAAGTACTAAATAATTCACTAGCGCCAGTAAAATTACAAATTGGACAAGAATTGACCGATGGATTAGGAGCTGGTGCCAATCCAGAAATAGGTAGAGAAGCAGCTTTAGAAAGCAAAAAAGAAATAGAAGAAGCTCTAAAAGGTGCCGATATGGTTTTCGTTACCTGTGGAATGGGTGGCGGAACAGGTACTGGGGCAGCTCCAATAGTAGCAGAAATATCACAAGATTTGGGAGCTTTAACCGTTGGTATTGTTACTAAACCATTTAGTTTTGAAGGAAAAAAGAGAATGGAACAAGCCGTGATGGGCTTAGACGAACTAAAAAAACACGTTGATACCCTAATAGTTATTCCCAACGATAGATTAAGAGAATTGATTGATAAAACAACGCCTATGCTAGAAGCATTTAGAGAAGTAGATAATGTTCTACATAGAGGGGTTCAATCAATATCTGACTTAATTGCTGTAGCCGGTCTTGTCAATCTAGATTTTGCCGATGTCAAAGCCGTTATGAAAGATAGAGGAAATGCATTAATTGGTATTGGCGTAGGCTCAGGTGAAAATAGAGCTGTAGAGGCCGCTAAACAAGCTGTATCATCGCCATTACTAGAAACTTCAATAGAAGGAGCAAGAGGAGTAATTATAAACATTACAGGTGGACCAGACCTTGGATTACAAGAAGCAAATACAGCAGCAGAACTTGTACAACGCAGTGTAGATCCTGAAGCAAACATCATATTTGGTGTTGTAACTGATGAAAGCCTTGGAGATGAAATCCAAATTACAGTTATTGCAACAGGTTTTGAAAAAGAAGATAATATATCTACAATAGGTGTTGAAAACCTAGTAAACAATACTTGGAACAAAAAAATTAACTCAATACCAACATCACAAGACAGCAAAATGGATAATCAAAATGATTTAGATATACCATCTTTCTTAAGAAAAAAAGGAAATAAAATCTAATTAAATGTTTTTTAATAATATAAAAAAAGAAATAGTCTATTTAGGTAGATTATTTCTTTTTTTCGTGTGCATCAAATGACAGACTTTGCAAACTAAAAGTAGTACAATATGTGGCGAGGTAGAAAAATGACACTCTATATAGATGTAATTTTTTTAGAAAATGTTTTTATGAATAGCATAATATTACTCGCGACAGACGTTATTCTTAAAGACAAAACAAGAATTTTAAGAAACATTATATCTAGTACTATAGGAGCAATATACGCAATAATAATATATATTTCACACATTGAAATTTATTCAAATGTTATTTTAAAAATAATGTTATCCTTCGCAATAGTATATGTAGCATTTAAGCCAGCAACTGTTAAATCATTTATAAAACATGTTGTGATTTTTTATTTAACTTCATTTACATTTGGTGGTGTAGCATTTGCTTTATTGTACTTTGTAAGACCACAAGATATTCTATTTCAAGATGGAGTTTTAATAGGAACATACCCAATAAAAATGATTCTTGCAGGAGGAATAGTAGGATTTTTAATAATTACAATAGCATTTAAAAACATAAAAGGAAGAATGAGTAAAAATGATATGTATTGTAATGTGAAAATATATTTAAAAGAAAAATATGTGGATATAACAGCAATAATTGATACAGGAAATTTTTTAAGAGAACCAATTACGAAAATGCCTGTAATTGTTGTTGAAAAAGAAAAACTGAAAGATATATTTCCAAACAATATCTTAGACAATATTGATAGTATTATCAACGGAGATAATATTCACCTAGGGGAATTTTCAGCCAAAATACGAGCAATACCTTTTAAATCTTTGGGAAAAGAAAATGGATTATTACTTGGAATAAAGGTTGACAATGTGAAAATTTATTATGAAGATATGGAACACAAAATAACAGATGTTATTGTTGGAATATATAACGGAAAACTAAGCAAAAACGGAAAATACGCAGGATTAGTGGGATTAGACATTTTGAACAAATGAAAATGTTAGTCCTTTAGGGAGGAATTTGAGAAGATGGATATTTTAGAGATTTTGAAAAATAAAATTAAAAGCTGTTTTTTAGCAAGAGAAATTGATAATGATGATGGAATATATTATATAGCAGGAAACCAGACTTTGCCACCACCCTTACCAGCAGCAGAAGAAGAAATAATGCTACAAAGATTAGAACAAAACGACTTTGAAGCAAGACAAATTTTAGTGGAACATAATTTAAGATTAGTTGTATACATATCAAAAAAATTTGAAAATACAGGAATAGGAATAGAAGACTTAATATCAATAGGTACAATAGGTCTTATGAAGGCAATAAACACTTTTAATAATGGTAAAAATATTAAGTTAGCAACATACGCATCAAGATGTATAGAAAATGAAATTTTGATGTATTTGAGGCGTAGTAACAGAACAAAAGGAGAAATATCAATAGATGAACCATTAAATCAAGATGGAGATGGAAACGAATTGCTTTTATCCGATATATTGCGGAACAGATGATGATGTTACATCAAGAGCAATGGAGGATGAGGTTGATAGAGTTCTTTTAAAGGCTGCAATACTTAAGCTAAATTCAAGAGAGAAAAATATTATGGAATTAAGATTTGGATTTAGAAGCGGAGTTGAGAAAACACAAAAAGAAGTAGCAGATATGCTTCGGAATATCTCAAAGTTATATATCTAGACTAGAAAAAAAGATAATGAGTAAAATGAAAAAGGATATAATTAGTAAAACTGGATAGAATAATAATATTTTATAAAATAAAAATTGCAAAAATTCATATAATGAAGTAAAATATATATATATTTAAAAGAGAGAAGTGATAAGTATGAAAGTGTATGATAAAGAAATATATAATAAACAAGAAAGTTTAAAAACAATAGTTGTTCTTATTATAGTATTTTTACTAGGATTTTTTGCTGGGTATGTTGCACATCCTTTTAATGAAGCTCATGAACAAAAAAACAATAATACAAACAATACTTATATAATTGAAAATAAATAATATTGGTTATTTTGGATATATTAAATAAAAGGCTTTTTGTAATGCCTTTTATTTTTTATATCTAAAAAGAATATTTTTAAACTTCAATCATAAAATTGGTTCAGGGGGAATGTTATGAAAAAAATAAGAGTATTGATTTCAATTTTTACTTTTGTAATTGTATGTTTTTTGTGCACAGAAGTTTCTGCCTTTCCACCATCAACTTCAACAATTTATGATGGAATTGATGTAAGTGAGTGGCAAGGGGAAATCAACTGGGTAGACGTAAGTAACTCCGGAATTGACATTGCATATATTCGTGCAAGTGAGGGGAGTGGCTATGAAGATCCAGATGCTATGAGAAACTATAATGGAGCAAAAGCAGTAGGAATTAAAGTTGGTTTTTATCATTATTTAACTGCAACAACAGTAAGTGAGGCTATTGAACAGGCAAATTTCTTTGTTTCTGTAATTCAAAACTTAAATGTAGATTGCAGATTAGCAATGGATTTTGAAAGCTTTCAAGGACTTGGCAATTATGAAATTAACCAAATATCACAAGCATTTTTAGCAGAGGTAGAAAGGGTAAGTGGAAAAAAAGCTATAATATATAGTGATGCATATAATGCAGCTTACACCTTCTCAAGTAAGCTTGCAAGTGAATATCCTATATGGGTTGCAGACTATTATGTATCTGAACCAGGAAACGGAAATTGGCAGGTATGGGATGGATTTCAATATACTGATGAAGGCCAAATTAGTGGAATAGGCGATTATGTAGATAGAGACTATTTTACAAGTGGAGTTTTACTTACAGATACATCACCAATACCAGAACATACAACGGGAAACACAAACGCAAAAACAGAAACAATAATAGTACAATGGGGAGATACACTAAGCCAAATTGCAATGGAATATAACACATCTTATGAATATTTAGCAAAAATAAATGGAATAGAAAATCCAAATTTAATTTATGCTGGGCAAAGTTTAATAGTACCAATATTAAGCAGTAGCGACATAAATGATAGTAGTCATAAATTGTATATCGTAAAATGGGGAGACACATTGACTGCAATTTCACAAGAATATGGCGTAACGATAGAAAGTATTGTAAGATTAAATAATATTGCAAATCCAAACTTAATTTATGTAGGTGAAGTGTTGAGAATACCTACAATCAATGTGTATCAATAAAGCTTTAGGAAGGGGGAAAATATGGATTCAATAGTTATTGAGGCTATAAATAAATGTGGATATTTAGGAATAGTATTTTTAATAACTATTGAAAATATTTTTCCACCAATACCCTCAGAAGTGATTTTAACATTTGGTGGATTTGCAACAACAATTACAGATATAACAGTTATTGGAGCAATTATTGCATCTACAATAGGTTCAGTATTGGGGGCAATTTTACTATACTGGGTGGGCATGTTTTTAAGTGAGGAAAAAATTTATAGCTTTACTGAAGGAAAATGTGGAAGAATATTAGGATTAAAGAAAACAAATATTAACAAAGCATTTAGATGGTTTGACAGTAGGGGAAAATATGCAGTTTTTTTTGGAAGATTCATACCAATAATTAGAAGTTTGGTTTCAATTCCAGCAGGTATGGCAAAAATGTCAATGTTACCATTTTTAGCCTTAACAACAGTAGGAAGTCTTATTTGGAATACAGCATTGATTTTATTAGGCAGATTAGCAGGAGAATCTTGGGGAAAGGTTGCAGGATGTATAGATGGCTATTCTAATATTATTCTAATTGGTTTTGGGGTTTTATTTGTATTTGGAACAGTATCGTATTATTCAAAAAAGAAAAAAAGAGTTCAGGTTATAATGTTTAGAAAAAGTAGATAATGTGATGGAAATATGCATAAAAATTCCATCACTGGCATATAATATAAAGTAAAACAAATAAAAACATAAAAAGAACATTAAAAAATACGGCTTTTTTTAAAAAATGCTTGACATTAATACATTAGGGTAGTATAATATTTATGTTAAAACATCGCGGGGTAGAGCAGTTGGCAGCTCGTCGGGCTCATAACCCGGAGGTCGTAAGTTCGAGTCTTACCCCCGCAACCAAGTAAAATGAAGACTCCTAGCGATTAGCTAGGAGTTATTTTTGTTATAGGAGGAAAATCATGAATAAAAAACAGAATTTTATGAACAAAATAAAATACAGAAGCTTCGGCTATGTAGCTATTACAACGAGATAATTGCTATAGGTTGTAATAGTTTGAAGTTATAGCAAATATATCTCGTTATTCTTAAAAAATATAAGATAAGGAGATATAAAAAAATGATAGAAATAGAATTAAATAATGTAAAGAAAAATTTTGGCCTAAAAAATGTTTTAGATGGAGTGAGTTTTGAAGTTAAAACAGGAGAGAGAATTTCACTAATAGGGGAAAACGGATCTGGAAAGTCAACTATTTTAAAAATAATTAGTGGCGACGAAAAACAAGACTCTCGGAAATGTAAATATAAGAAAAGGTGCTACTATAGGTTATTTAAAGCAAATATATGAAAAAGAACAAGAAGATATAATAGTTGAAAATTACCTAAAAGAAAGCTTTAAGGAATTTACACTTATGGAAAACAGGCTAAGAGAATTAGAAAACGAAATGGCAAATCCAAATCAAAATTTAGAGCGAGTTCTTCAAAAATATGGAAGATTGCAAGAAAAATATATTGCTTTAGGAGGATATGAATTAGAAGAAAAATTTAAAAAGATTTGTTCAGGATTTAAATTTGATGATGATTTTTTAAAGAAGGAATATAACACATTAAGTGGAGGAGAAAAAACAATAGTAAATTTAGCTACTATTCTTCTGAAAAATCCTAATGTGTTGCTTTTAGATGAACCTACAAATCATCTAGATATAGAAATGCTTGAATGGCTAGAAAATTTCTTAATAGAGTATAAAGGAACAATACTTTTAATTTCACATGATAGATATTTCCTAGATAAAGTCGCAACTAAAACAGTGCTATTAGAAAATGGGCATACAAAAATCTATTTTGGAAATTATTCATATTTTATTGAAGAAGATGAGAGAAGAACATTAGCAGAGTTTGAACTATATAAAACTCAGCAAAAACAAATAGAGAAAATGAAAGAATCTATTAAAAAGTTAAGAGAATTTGGAAGACTTGCTGGAAACGAAATGTTCTTTAAAAGAGCAAAATCAATTGAAAAAAGATTAGAAAAAATTGAAGTTATAGAAAAGAGAGTAGATAAGAAACTTCCGATTACAATAAATTCTTGTAGCAAAACAGGAAAGGATATTTTAGTTATAAAGAACCTAACCAAGAGCTATGGAGATAATGTAATATTTAAAAACTTCAATATGGAAGTTTTTGGAGGAGAAAAAGTTCAATTAAAAGGCAAAAATGGCTCTGGAAAATCAACTTTGATAAAAATAATTTTAGGCATGGATAATGATTTTAGTGGAGAAATAAAAATAAATCCATCAGTAAAAATTGGATATATTCCTCAAGAAATAAAGTTTCAAAATGAATCTGATACAATATTAGATTACTTCTTAAATAATTTTGGCGGAAGTGAAACACAGGCAAGAACGTTCTTAGCAAAGTATATGTTCTATGGAGAGAATGTGTTTAAAAGGTTAAAAGAGTTGTCTGGGGGAGAAAGAGTAAGACTTTTAATTGCCGAACTAGTAATTAAGCAAACCAATTTTTTAATACTGGATGAGCCAACTAATCATTTGGATATTTCAACAAGAGAAATACTTGAAGATAACTTAAAGGCGTATTCAGGAACTATATTATTTGTTTCACATGATAGGTATTTTGCGAGAAAAATTGCGGAAAGAGAAATTGAGTTATAGAAGAATATTAAATTTATAATAAAAAGTAGATGAGAATATTAATTCATCTACTTTTTATCTACTATAAATATTTTTCCATTATATACATTTGTTCTTCATTTAATTCCTTTTTGTTATTAGCATACTCATATCCTAGTTTGTGATAAAACTCACATCCAGTAATAGATGCGGGAATTACCAATTTTTTTGCAGGAATTGTTAAGGCGAATTTTTCAATTTCATTAATTAACATTTTACCTATGCCTTGCTTATGGTGAGCCGTGTCAACAAACACAGACAATATCCAATATTCTCCGTTATCGTTATACCATGATTTATCAATGCTAGCTGTACCAACAACTTTGTGATTTTCTAAAGCTACAAAGGCTTTTGTTCTTTTAGGAAGAACTTTTCGAATTTCTTCAGGTGTATATTCTTTAGAAAAGTTTTGAACAAATTCAATGCCATAATCTTTTGAATTTACTTCTAATAGATTTTGTATAATAATTTTTGATATTTCTTCAGCATATTTATCTTCATATTCTATTATTTCCACTGTATTACCTCCTTGCATAAGATTTTGTTAAAAATTATTTTGATATATTATATCATAAAAATTTTAACAAAATAAGTGGAACAAACTAGAAAATTATGATAGAATATGAGATGAAAAGATAGGAGCATAAAAAAGGAAGGAAAAAGATGAAAGCTGAACTTGAAAAAATAGATAGAAAACTTAAAAGAATTAGAATAAAAAAGATGCCAAATACATTTTTAAGTATTATCAATAAAAAGTTTGATGAGGTAACAATTTCAAAATGTTTAGCATTTCTATTAAACCCGCAAAATACTACAACAAAGATCATAAAAGAATTGCTAAATGTTTCTAAAATTCCAGAGGATGAGAAGAATTTTTGTGAATTATTAGAAAATGAAAACACATATTTTGAAAACATAGAACTGGAAGAGGCTATTTCAGAGAGAAGTAGGATAGATATTAAGATTGAATTTTCAACTTTTGTAATAGTAATAGAAAACAAGATAAATTCTATGGAAAATGACATTCAATCAGTTAAGTATGAAAAAGATTTAGAAAGAAATATAAAACCTATAAAGTATATTTGTATTAAACCTAAATATAATCCTACTATAATGGTAAATGAAAAATTTGCACATGTTACATATAGCCAAATAGCAAAAATACTGAAAAACATTACAAAATATGATTTAAAAGAACAAGAAAACTATTGCTTTATAGAAGATTTTATTAAACATGTTGAGGAATATTTAATGAATGAGGCACAATTAGAAATAACAGAAGATGTGGAAGTATATATTGATAATCAAAAAATAATAGATACAATGATTTCAAATTATAAAAAGCAATCTGAAGTAATAGCAGAAAAGCTGGAAGAAATAGTTAAACGTAAATTTGGCGAAAATTTTGAGGTATATACTAATAACAAATGGAAATGTATTCAAATTTGGAAGAAGAGCTGGACAAATGAACAGTATAGTGGTATACATTATGAGATTTTGTGGAACGAAGATGGAATAATTGGAAATAATGTTAAAATAATTTTTGCGATACATAATGAAGGAAAAACGAGAAATATATTTCCAGAAATCAAACATCGTACAGTTAAAACAGAGAGTTATAAAATGAATGATTCAAAAGGTGTTGTTGAAAATTTGGACCAAATTGCTGAAGAAATGTATAAAATTGCAGAAGAGAATAATGAGGCAATAGATAAGGTAATTGGTAGTAGAAAATAATTAAGAAAAATAGACAGAGCCTAAAGAGAGAGCTTTGTCTATTTTTAATGTGGCTATTTGGAAAAACAAACAAGGAATTTCAAAAAGCGAAGAATATGAAAGAAATTGATGATTTCATATTAAGGCATATTAAGGTACTTTGTATAGAATAAAAAATCAATATTAATAATAATGTGTAATATAACCTTTGCACATTCAGGAAGAACAGATTCGGATGGAGGACATAGGGATAATAACTCTAAGGTGAGTTTGAAATGATTTTATTTTACAATTTTGATTTAATCGTTACAGATTGAGTGGTTGTGGCGATTTTTTGTTGTCTTCAAATTGGCGTCCGTTCGGGCAGCCATCCTATTTCATCGCAAAA
>OLOV01003185.1_pt1 | contig 10218 bp, 8 predicted proteins | sample 1672931 | NCBI WGS metagenome assembly OLOV01 (sample SAMEA3136738, study PRJEB25190) | human gut metagenome | biome: human gut; feature: human-associated habitat; material: faeces | place: Austria | collected 2013
AATGAACCGATATGCTGGCGAGTACAATCCCAAATACGAAGTAAACCGCGGAGATGTACTAATTTCATGGTCTGCAAGTCTTGGTGTATATGTTTGGCAAGGTGAAAAGGCTTTGCTCAACCAGCATATTTTCAAAGTTGTTTTTGATAAATGCGAAGTCGATAGAAGTTTTTATGTTCATCAAGTTGCCGCTATCCTTGAAAAAGCGGCAAGTCAAGCGCATGGTGCGACTATGAAGCATCTGACAAAGCCAGTATTTGATGCTCTGCCTTTCTATCTTCCTGACCTCCCTACACAACAACGCATCGCTGACACGCTTGACAAGGTGTCGGAGGGGATTGAGGTGTGCAGGAGGATGCTGGGGGAACTGGACTTGATGGTTAAGGCGAAGTTTCAGGAGATGTTTGGGGACCCTGTAACAAATCCGATGGACTGGCCTACGAAACCTTTGCTTGAAATGGGATACTGCAAAAATGGCATGAACTTCCATACGGGTGATAGTGGTATAGAAATGCACTGTCTGGGTGTTGGCGATTTCAAGGATTACTCTGTTATTGATGGCACAGATTATTTGCCTACTATATCCCTGAATGAGGCACCTCCCGAAGAAAGTATGCTGCAAGATGGAGATCTCGTCTTTGTCCGCTCTAACGGCAACAAAGCTCTTGTTGGCCGTTGCTTGCTTCTTTACCCTCACAATACACCAACCACTTATAGCGGTTTCTGTATTCGCTATCGGTTAACGAGCGCTGAGGTTAACATAGCCTATTTGCTTCGTGTATTAAAAACAGATTCCATGCGAAAGAAGATGGCAGGGCGTGGTGCCAATATCCAGAACCTCAATCAACAAATCCTTGCTGCTTTGAATATCCCGACACCACCACTGGAGTTACAGGAGTGGTTCACTGCCTTCATCGAACAAATCGACAAATCAAAAGCTGTCGAAGGATTATATTCGTCGTTGTGCCTATAGGCATAATTTATAAACCAATTTAAATAGCAATGAGGTGAAAACATGAGTACTTCTGAATTTAAAAGAGAAGAAAAAACATCCATTCCCGTTGTTGCAATCTGCTATGATTTCGACAAAACTTTGTCTCCTGACGATATGCAAGCGCAGGGATATATCCAATCTGTTGGGTTTGACGTAGGCGATTTCTGGAAGAAATCAAACGGATTGGCACGCGGAAATGATATGGACAACAATCTTGCCTATATGTATGTCATGATGACAGAGTCGGAAGGCAAGTTTGTATTCAATCGTCAGAAACTGCAAGAATACGGTGCGCAGGTGCAATTATTTCCCGGTGTAGAGACTTGGTTTGAAAGAATTCGGAAGTATGGGAAAACCAAAGGCGTCGAAGTTGAGCATTACATTATTTCTTCCGGTCTGAAGGAAATGATTGAAGGAACATCGGTTGCCAAAAATGGCGCGTTCAAGAAAATATACGCCAGTTCTTTCTACTATAATGAGCGCGGCGTAGCAGTATGGCCTGCACAGGTTATAAATTACACAAATAAAACGCAGTTTCTGTTTAGAATTGAGAAGGGTGTTTTAGACATAAACGATCCCGGTGTTAATGAATATTTTACACCGGATAACATGCGAATTCCGTTCAGAAACATGATTTATATAGGTGACAGTGATACGGATATTCCCTGCATGAAACTGGTTAATTCCTATGGAGGCCACTCGATTGGTGTTTATAACGCAGATACTCAAGACAAGAAAAAAGTCTATAAAATGATGCACGATAAGCGTATCAAATATTTTGCACCGGCGGATTATTCAGACGGGCGTGAATTGGATACTCTTGTCAAGGCAATCATTGACCGAACGGCTTACAACGAAAAACTTGAGACTATGCACTATAAGAACCTGAATGAAGCCGCAGAAGCTGCTTCTGAAAAAAAGTGAAATTTTCTATGCAATACTGTATGGAGAACGTTTTATGACAAACTTCGATATTTTTACCGCCACCCCGCAATTTGAGAGTTTTGCCTCGGTTGCCATCTCCGCCGAGCGCATCCTGCATATCGACCCGTCCGCCTGCGTCCTCAACTGCCGCAGGGCGATGGAGTTTGCCGTAAAATGGATGTACTCGGTGGATAAGGCGTTGGTCATGCCCTATCAGGACACGCTGGTCAGCCTGATGAACGCCGAGGATTTCCGGGATATTGTCGGCACAGACATCTGGCGGCGCATGGATTTTATACGCCGTATGGGGAACAATGCCGCCCACAGCGGCAAAAAAGTCACCGAGGAACAGGCTGGACTATGCCTTGAAAACCTGTACATTTTCCTTGATTTTGTGGCGTATTGCTATGGGGAAAACTATACTGCCGGACACTTTGACCGCGCCCTGCTGGAGCAGCCCGCCGAAGCCCCCGCAGTGCAGCCTGACGAAGAAAAGGACATTGACCTTGCCGCCCTTATGGCAGAAAACGCCGCGCTGAAGGAGGAACTCACCGCCCGCCGTGCCGAGCAGCAGCAGACTTATGTCCCCAAACCGCTTGATCTGTCCGAGTATAAGACCCGCAAGCTGTACATTGACATCATGCTCGCCGATGCAGGCTGGACCGAGGGCAAGGACTGGCAGAATGAGGTGGAACTGCCCGGTATGCCCAACAAATCCGAGGTAGGCTATGCCGATTATGTGCTTTACGGCGATGATGGTCGTCCTTTGGCTGTGGTAGAAGCAAAGCGCACCTGTGTGGATGTGGCAAAAGGTCGCCAGCAGGCAAAATTGTATGCCGATCTGCTGGAAAAGAAGTATCACCGCCGCCCGGTCATCTTTTTGACAAACGGCTTTGAAACACGCATTACCGACACGATTTACCCCGAACGCAAGTGCGCTGCCATTTATTCCAAACGTGATTTGGAAAAGCTGTTCAACCTGCAATCCATGCGTACCAGCCTGCGGAATGTGATGGTAGACCGCAGTATTGCCGGACGCTATTACCAAGAGGGCGCTATCAAAGCGACCTGTGATGCCTTTACCCGCAACCGCCGCAAGGCTCTGCTGGTCATGGCTACCGGCTCCGGCAAAACACGCACGGTGATTGCCCTGTGCGATGTGCTGCTGCAACATGGCTGGGTAAAAAACATCCTGTTTCTGGCGGACCGCAACAGCCTTGTCACGCAGGCAAAGCGCAGCTTTGTGAACCTGCTGCCGGACTTGTCCGTTACAAACCTCTGCGAAGAAAAAGACAACTACACGGCGCATTGTGTGTTTTCCACCTACCAAACCATGTACAATGTCATTGACAGCGTACAGGATGAGAACGGCAAGCTGTTTACCTGCGGACACTTTGACTTGGTCATCTGTGATGAGGCACATCGCTCGGTTTACAACAAGTACAAGGACATCTTCAACTACTTTGACGCGCCGTTGGTCGGCTTGACCGCGACACCCAAGGATGAAATCGACAAGAACACCTATGAAATTTTTGAATTGGAAAACGGTGTTCCCACCTATGGCTACGAGCTGGCGCAAGCCGTTAAGGACGGATATCTCGTAGATTTTTTGTCCGTTGAAACGAAGTTGAAGTTTATTGAGCAGGGCATCGTGTACGATGACCTGTCAGATGAGGACAAGCAGGCCTACGAGGATACTTTTGAAGATGAAAACGGCGATTTGCCGGAACGTATCGGCTCATCTGCACTGAACGAGTGGATTTTTAACGAAGATACGATCCGCAAAGTGCTGGATACCCTGATGACCAAGGGCATCAAAATCGACTACGGTAACAAGTTGGGAAAGACAATCATCTTCGCAAAGAACCACTCCCATGCCGAAAAAATATTGGAGATATTCAATAAAGAATACCCCCATTTGCCCGGCTTTGCCAAGGTCATTGACAACTATATGACTTATGCCCAAAGCGCGATTGATGAATTCTCTGACCCGAAAAAGCTGCCCCAGATTGCAATTTCCGTAGATATGCTGGACACAGGTATCGATGTGCCCGAAGTGCTGAACCTTGTGTTTTTCAAGAAAGTCATGAGCAAGGCAAAGTTCTGGCAGATGATTGGCCGCGGTACACGCCTTTGCCCTACTCTGTTGGACGGCAAGGACAAAGACAAATTTTATATCTTTGACTTCTGCGGGAACTTTGAGTTTTTCCGCATGAGCAAGGGGAAACCCACTGCTAACATGATTGCGCTGCAAGGGGCGATTTTCCACTTGAAAGCGCAGATTGCTTTTAAGTTGCAAGATTTGGCATATCAGACCACCGATTTGATTGCGTTCCGCAAGGCACTTGTGGATGATATGGTGCGCAAAGTACAGGAGTTGAATAAAGACAACTTTGCTGTGCGCCAGCACTTGAAATATGTGGAATTGTATGCCAACGCGGATAACTACGCCGCTCTGACCTATGAGGACACCTTGCTGATGGGGCAGGAGTTAGCGCCGCTGATTACCCCAGAAGAAGATGACCCCAAGGCGATGCGCTTTGATGCCCTGATGTACGGCATAGAGCTTGCCTACCTTGCAGGAAAAAAGTATGGCAAGGCACGTAGCGACTTGATGAAAAAGGTTGCTGCCGTTGCATCTGTTGCAAACATTCCGGAAATCATGGCACAATCTGATCTTCTCAATAAGATTTTGCACACGGATTATTTGGAAACAGCCGGGATTAACGAATTTGAGCATATCCGCGAAAACCTACGCGACCTTATCAAGTATATTCCTATCGTAAAAGTTCGCTATGATACCAATTTCGATGACGCAATTCTGTCCGAAGATTGGAACGAGTCCGAGTTGGAAAACGATGACTTAAAAAATTACAAGGCCAAGGCAGAATTTTATGTGCGGCAGCATACGGATAACGCCGTTATTGCCAAGCTAAAAAGCAACATTCCGCTGAATGGTGAGGACGTAAAGGCACTGGAAGAAATTCTGTGGAACGAAATCGGCACAAAGCAGGACTATGAAGCTGAGTACGGTCAAAAGCCTTTGGGCGAGTTTGTGCGGGAGATTGTCGGCCTTGAGATGAACGCTGCAAAAGAGGCTTTTGCACAGTATTTGAACGATACCAGTCTCGACAGCAGACAAATCTATTTTGTGAACCAGATTGTAGAGTACATTGTTCATAACGGTATGATGAAAGATTTGTCCGTCTTGCAGGAAGCTCCGTTTACCGACCACGGCAGCATTGTGGAAGTGTTTACCGATTTGTCCGTGTGGGCAGGGATTCGGCAGGCAATAGAGCGCGTGAACGCAAATGCGGTGGCAGCGTGATTACTAAGTTTAGAAGCGGCTGCGATATATATTTTCTTGGCACTTTTCATTCCGTAGCGGTGCTGCCCGCTGCACCTTATTCCGCACTGCTTCGCAATCCATCTCAATATCCACGCAGGTTGCAATATCTCGCCGCAATGCTCTAATACGGGCTGTAAGCGCCTGTATTTGTTCTGAACGGTTAATACTGACGACTTTGCCCTTCTTACTACGGTAGAGTGCCTTACGCCGTGCCGTAAGGTCGTTATATTCGGCTTGCAGGTTCTCCTTACAAGTCAAAAGTTCGTCAAGTGTTGTAATTCGATGCTTCCATAAAAAGTCGCATTGCCGCCGATAGCGATTGTACCGCAGGAAATCATCACGCAGCAGGTAATAGCACCGCTTGCCAACTTTGCCTTTATATGCTTTTCTCAGCAATGCGCAGTAGCGATAATAGCAAGCCATAAAGCCAGTGATTTTGCGGCAATTATGGCTCAGCTTGCTGCGACACCGTGCGCGGCGGCGAACAGGCATAGGTAGCTCTTTCGGCTGCCAGCGTGGTGGATGAGGTACTGTTTGCTGCTTGTATTCTTGCTGCATTGCGGGCGGAAGTTTACGCAACTCTTGGAAGCAACTCCGCAAGGCGTCCTCGCTGAAGCGTGGACTAATCTTATCCAATCGAATATTTCTCTGTGCATCTTTGTGGCGCACAGCCATATGTGTAACCTTCGGTCCGTATTTCACCTTATAACCCATTTGCTGCAACTCTGCAATAAATCCGGCAAAGCTGTCTGCGGAAGCCATCGCCATTTCCACATCGGCTTTTACCATACCGCGTAGCGTAGGTGTGCCCTCTTTTTCATGTTTCCACTCGCCGTAAGATTTCCCGTGTCCGTCTGTTTCTACAACCGACAAGCGGTTTTCGCGGCACAGTTCGTCGGAAATAGCTCGAATACCCTTGTAGTAAGTAGTAAAATCATTACGAAACATTCGACCATCCATAAACGAAACCGAGTTTACAACAATATGGTTATGCAAGTGGCCTTTGTCTAAATGGGTGCTGACGGTACATTCAAACCGATCTGCTAAGAATCGCCGTGCGAATTCGCAGCCAATTTCATGCACTTGATCCGGCGTTGCTTCTCCGGGCTTAAAACTTTGAATAATGTGATAGCCCACATTGCCACCGTTCAAAGGCTTGCCCCATCGTTGTTTCGTTGCCTGCATAATGCAATAAGCATTTTGCGGCATACAATTAAAGCCCGAAACATAAAGCTGGTGTTCGGTTTTATCCTTGTTCTGTGTGTAGCCGATTAACCGCTGCATATCTGCCGTACTGAAATATTCTGTCTTTTGCGGATTGGCAGCATAGTCTAAGCAGCCTTTTAGTTGCCCACGAACGGGCAAAATCTTTGTAATAGCCATTAACTTTTCTCCTGCATAAACTGCCAGATGCGCTGCATGATGCGGCTCGCCTCAGCAAGTTGAGCATTTTCAATCTTGCCTGTACTGTTAGCCAGCCGGGTAAGCTGATTCAAATTGTTGCCGACTGCGGCTACCTGTGCTGCCAAGGCTTTATAGCTATCCGGCGGGCGTTCGCGTATTGTACAGCCACTAACCAAAGCTCGGAGAAATGGCTCCATCTTCATACCGGCTGCATCGCATTTATTTTTCAGTTGATGGTATTCTTCTTCGGTAAAACGTACCGTTACTTGTTTTTGGCGTTTTAACATTTGCTTTCTCCTATTGGGGTCTTAGGGGCTTGCCCCTAACAAACGGTCGTTATGCTGGCATGACAGCATAATGACGTGCTTGCCGCACTGTCCGGGAACGCTATCACTTTCCCGGTAAAGAGAGTGAATCGTTCGTGTTTTCCTCTGCGTAAATCAGTTCAGCACACACAATTTCTTCGGCCTGTGCTTGCAAGCCTTGCATAGCTGCTGCCCATTCCAGCGGGTTACAACGTTTCATTTCTTCATTGATTTTGGCTTCCGCTGCCAATACTTTGGTAAGACTTTCAACTTGACGATGTGCCTCGCAGTCAATGTTCGTGAGGTGCTGTGCCAGCGTTCCATCCAACAACATCTGGTCGCGCTCCATTGGGCGATGCTCGTCAAGGTATCGCGCTCGCATCATGCCGTATTTTCCAATGGTGTTGTCTGTGATTGGACCATTTTCCAACTTTGGAATCAGATAGCCGTTTACATTCACATATTCCATTTTCATTGTGTAACCCTTTCATTCTGCAAGCCTTCTGAAAAAGAGAGACTGTTGTGCGGCAAATTTTCTGCACTGTCCTTTTTCTTTTTCAGATGGCTTATTTATAGTATTTGATATAGTAATTACTAAGAGTATTTAATTATAGTAATTATAATACTGCCTACATTACCGCCACTGCGCTTACCACAGGTGTGGTTACCACTGGTGCGGTTTTGTGGGTAGTGGTCATACCAGTAGGCACATTTTGTAGGGTGTGGTTGGCTTTCGTCAGATTGGTATTGCTGATGTTTCCCTGTGCATCGTAATAGATTAAATACACACCGTTCCAACCGTTATTGGAATCGCGCAGTTCATACTCATAGCAGAATCGTCCACGATTTGCCGGACGAACATGCGCAACCAAATAGCCATTATTTTTCAACATATCCCATGCACGATTAAAGGCGCGTTCGCCCTCGGTGCAGTGGTTCATCAGCCATTGCTTTGTCAGCGGTACTGCGGTATAATCAATACGGGCAGCAATTAACGCATATAAGCCTTTCGCACTCATGGATAGGCTGTCATTGAACAGCGCCTCATTCTGCACAACAGAATACCCTCGTGTTTTGCGGACAAAAGAGCCACTTTCAGCAGCAGAGCTTGTATTTTTCACGGTAGAAACCTCCATAAAAAGAAAAAAGACTTGGACCGAAATATAGCCAAATCTTCAAACTCTGTGCAAATTTTCAATTTTCCCTGTGTTATGCCAAAAAGTGTTGCCCGAAAAACGATTGTTGCCTAAATGTTGCCCAAACAGCCACGGGCAGCATATAAAACAAAATAAGTCAAAATATCAAAAACAAGCGTAAGAATAGAAAACAGACGGTTCAACGCAAAGCAGAATAAAGAGATATAAGACGAATACCTTGATGTACTTGACTCGAAATCAAGTCGGCATTTTGGAAACTCCTCTTGATTTTCCATTGTATTATCGTTGAAATCTGCACATTTTTTACAACTTAATATTTGCTGTTCTCTCCTACTTTTCTCTCCTTTTTCCGGGAAAGATTTTTGGAGATTAACATAAGGAGCATTACCCAAGAGGTCGAAGAGGTCGCACTCGAAATGCGATAGGACGCTAATAACGTCGCCAGAGTTCAAATCTCTGATGCTCCGCCAATTAACGGTACAACGTGCTATTTTTAGCATTTTGTGCCGTTTTTTTATGCAAAAACGAGATTGGAGAAATTTTCCAACGGGAAAACAGGAGAGAAAATCGGAATTTTAGGAGAGAAGTCATACGCTTTTAAGCCCCATTTTGCGGATTTGAACCCATTCCAAGGCCGTTCAGCATGGCTTCTGCCGAGGAAACCTTGGACGAGTAGTCCAGATGCGAATAAATATTCGCAGTGGTTGAGAAATCGCTGTGACCCAGCCACTCTTGAATCTGCTTCATCGGAACATTATTTGCCAAAAGCAAGCTGGCGCAGGAGTGGCGCAGATCGTGGAAACGGATGCGCCGCAAATTGAAGTCGCGCAGCACAAGCTGGAACGAATCAGAAAGCGCATTCGGCAGCAACAGGTTTCCCATAGGGTCTACGCAGATGTAGCCGTCGTACTTTTTGTTGTAGCTCCTGCCGCACAGCTTGCGGTTTTCTTTCTGCTCCGCTTGCAGGGCGAGCAGCCGTTCTCGGAACACAGGCACAAGGGGCAAGGTACGTTTGCTGGCTTTGGTTTTGGTGGTGTCGGATTCTACGATGACCTTTTTCCCGTCCAGCCGAACTGTTGCAACCGTGTGACGGATTTCGAGCGTGTTCTGCTCAAAGTCCACCGCATCCCATTTCAGCCCCACAACCTCGCTGCGGCGCAGGCCGTAAAACGCAGCCAGCATAACCGGCACTTCGATTTTGTTGCCGCGCACCGCATCAAATAAGGCGTTCATTTCTTCCCTGCTGTAAAAGTTCCCGGTAAATTCGTTCTTCTTCGGGCGGTCTACCTTGTCAGCGGGGTTCACGTCGATTAGGTCAGTTTTCACTGCGTATTTCAAAGCGCGATGAATAATCGCATGATAGTGAATTACCGTGTTCGGTTTCACACGCTCCAACTGCTTCTGATAAAAACTTTGAATATGAACCGCTTTCAAGTCGCCCAGCGTAACGCCGAGACTTCTAAAGTAGGGAATAATTTGACTTTCGGACAAGCCTTTGTAGCTGGAATAGGTTGTCAGCTTGACGGTTGACTTGGCGATTTCCAACCATTGTACCAGAAAATCCGCGAACAACATTGCTTTGCTGGGTGGGCCGTTCGGGTCAACAGGTGGTTCAAAATCGTCTTGCAGTTCACGCATCATCGCTTCGGCTCGCTTTTTGTTGCCCTTGGTGGGCAAGCCGGTTGATTGCCATTTGGTTTTGCGCTTTCCGTCATAGGTTTTATAGGTCAGTACCACATAATAGATACCATTCTTTTCTTGCAGATGTCCTGCGACCATAAGTTTACCTCCTTCAAGTTGAGCCGCGCACTATCTGCTGTTGACAAATACAGCATAGCGCATTGCCGCAGAACAATCAACACTGTCGATTCTTTGCTTGACAGTGTTGACCGCAGATTTGGAGATAGGTAAACAAATGTGCCTTGGGGATGCGATAGGAACGCCCGATTTTCATTGCCGGGATTTTACCCTCATGCAGCAGCTTGTAGCCTGTCTTGGTGCTGACTTTCAGTGCGTCGCACATCTGCTCAATGTTCATCACATCGGGATACTTGCGCAGCATCACACGGTAGGCATCGCGCTGGT
>OLOV01003193.1_pt1 | contig 10194 bp, 8 predicted proteins | sample 1672931 | NCBI WGS metagenome assembly OLOV01 (sample SAMEA3136738, study PRJEB25190) | human gut metagenome | biome: human gut; feature: human-associated habitat; material: faeces | place: Austria | collected 2013
GGCGGAAACCCCAATGCGGAGCGCTGTGTTTTTGAGGAAAACGACATCGCCATTCAGATCGAAAAATTCAGTGACTATCTGCCCATGAGCTTCTATGCCCCCGGCCGCTGCGAGTTCATCGATAATGAGCTGGATGTTCAGCTGAATCAGGAGAAGATCGGCAACCGCACGTGGTTCATCCCGGGAAATTACTTTGTTCATACCGCCGAAAATGGAGCAACGCAGCTCGAAACGAGAATCAGCCCGGCTATGGCGGTGAGCTTTTACCCCATGCGCAATGGCGATCAGCTCATTTACGACGGCGTCAAGTGGGGCGACACGGATGGCATCCGCCTTTCCAACAGTCTGACAAGCGCGTATCCCACGCCGAAGGAATATCTGGACGGCAAGACCTTCGAGGTCGTAGGCGAGGATAACACAACGACGCTCGCGACCTTTGCCTTTACCAGCGCAGAGCAACAGAGCGTGAGACGTGCCGCACGAAGAAGCGTGCAGAAGGAGAGCTTTGACGCGACCGTCAGCGTCGAGAGCACCAAGGATCGGATCGTCTTCGCCATGAACGACCCCTGCAAGCCCGTTACGGTCACGCTGCCGTGCGAGTTCACAGGCGGCACGGTCACGCACAACGGCGAGATTCTGAACGCCAGCTTCGCCGGCGAAACCGTCAGCTTTAAGACGAACGAGGGCGGCACGTATGAGATCCATGCGTCGAAGTCCACCCGCGTGATCGCGGCCGGATACAATGACCTCGGCCAGCTGGTCGATGGTCTGCGGGGTGCGGACGCCGGCGACGACGTCTTCGCCCTGCGCGTTCATCAGGAATTCGCCGAACAGCTTCTTTTCGCCGGTCGCCGGGTTGCGCGTGAAGGCAACGCCTGTCCCGGAGGTTGGGCCCATGTTCCCGAAGACCATCGACTGCACGTTGACAGCTGTGCCGATGTCATCCGGGATCTTGTTGATGCGGCGATAAACGATCGCGCGGTTGTTGCCCCAGGAATCGAACACAGCGGTGATCGCCATGACGAGCTGTTCCTTTGGATCCTGTGGGAAATCCACGCCTTTTTCTTTGGCAACGACGCCCTTGTAGAGCTCGATGAGTTCTTTGAGGCTATCGGCATTGAGTTCGTAGTCGTCCTTGACGCCCTGATCGGATTTGATCTTTTCGATGATGTTGTCAAATTTGTAGGAATCAACGCCCATGACAACGTTGGCGTACATCTGGATGAAACGGCGGTAGCAGTCCAGCGCGAAGCGTTCGTCGCCAGTCAGCTTGGCAAAGCCTTTCACCGTCACATCGTTGAGACCGAGGTTGAGGACCGTGTCCATCATCCCAGGCATGGAGATGGCAGCGCCGGAACGCACCGAAACGAGCAGTGGGTTTTCCGTATCGCCGAAGGTTTTGCCAGTGTGTTCTTCCAGCTTGTGCAGCGCCACCCAGGCTTCGTCCAGAAGCCCATCCGGCAGCTTGTGGCCAGCTGTGAAAAATTCGTTGCAGGCTTCCGTCGTGATCGTGAAGCCCTGAGGAACAGGTAGACCGATCTTGGTCATTTCTGCCAGGTTGGCACCCTTGCCGCCCAGGAGGGCGCGCATGTCTTTGTTGCCTTCGTTGAATAAATAAACAAATTTCTTAGCCAATGATATTCTCTCCTCTGCCATAGTATATTTGTAGAATGACGCTAGCCGTCTCTTCCACTGCTTTATGTGTCACGTCGATGATCGGACAGCCAACCCGCTTCATGATCTTTTCCGCGTAGTCGAGCTCATCAAGGATGCGCCCGAGATCCGTGTAATCCGTCGGACTCGCCACGCCCAATCCGCGCACGCGCTCTGTTCGGATCTCGCCCAGAATATCCGGCTGGATCGTCAGCCCAATGATCTTGTGCTTTGGGATCTCGAACAATTTTTCATTAACCTTTACCTCCGGCACCAACGGCACATTTGCCACCTTGATGCCGCGATACGCCATATACATCGAAAGCGGCGTCTTCGACGTTCGCGACACACCGATCAGGATCAGATCCGCCGACGTGATGCCCGTGACATCCTTGCCGTCGTCATATTTGATCGCGAACTCCATCGCCTCGATCTTTTTGAAATAGCTTTCGTCCATGCGCTGCACCAGCCCCGGACGACCGACAGGATGCTGCCCCGTCAGCGCTTCAAACGCCTGAAACGGCGTATCCAAAATATCAAAATACTGAATGCTGTGGCTCTTGCAAAAATCGATCACATACTGGCGCAGCTGCTCGACCACCAGCGTGAAGCACAAAATGCTGTCCTTCGGGTCGATGCGTTCCAGCACCTCCGTGATATAAGCAGCATCCTCCACAAAAGGAATGTGCTTGTAGGAAACTTCGATCCCCGGAAACTGATTGGCCGCGGCACGCGCCACATACTGCGCCGTTTCACCGACAGAATCCGATAAAATGTAAACAGAAATTCTTTGAACCTGATCCATCATACGTCTTCTCCCGCATATCCATAGCCAATATCCACAAAAGCGCGGACAACATTCGTCTTGGTGAATCGTCCCAAAACCTCAAACTTGTCCTCGCCCACCTGTTTCACCACAGGCATCCCGTCGATCTCATGCGTGATCAGTTTCTGCGCCGCGTGCCACAGGCTTTCGTCCGGCGTCGTCATGATGAGGTTTGGCATGCGCGTCATGATCACGCTCACCGGCACCTTGTGCATATCCGTCGTGCCGATCGCCAGTTTCAGCAGATCTTTACGCGAGAGCACCCCATCCAGAAGGCCCTCTTCGTTGACAATGAAGAGCGTTCCGATGTTATTGATGAACAGCGACACCAGCGCATCATAGGCCGACGCCTTTTCATTAACGACAACAGGCATGCTCTGATAATCTTCCACAGACATCTGGATCATCTTCATATAGATGTCGTAGCCCTGGCGCGACTGGTTGTAATAATAGCCCACGCGCGGACGCGCCTCCAGAAGCCCCAGCTGCGTCAACAGCGTCAGATCTGATCTCAGAGAAGCACGGGTCGTGTTCATTTGAGACGCGATATGATCTCCGGTGATCGGACTTTGCGACTTTACGATATCGAGAATCTGGATCTGTTTTTTGCTCAGTTGGATAAGCCTTCTCCTCCTTTCAGTGTCGCCTTGCATTTATTATGACGCACAATCAAAAAATTTGCAACATATTTAAGAAGATTGCAAACAGAAAAAACGTCATTTTTACTTTTTGTGCACATTATTGTTTGTGCGACAAGAAAAACGCGCAAAAAAATTTCCAAGCCTGGCGCACTTCCCGTTATCAGCATAAAAAGGCTACCAGCGATCCGACACGCTAGCGGCGTGATCGCTGGTAGCCAACTTCCATTACACTTTAATCATTACTAATTTATCATTTGCAAGGATCATTTCACCAGATACCGCTGCAGGATCGCTGCCACCTGGGCGCGTGAGTGGTTCCAACCTGTTTCAAGCAAACTTAAGCATCCTTAAGCAAACTCAAGCAAATCAAGCTAATGATAATGTAAATGATAATGCTAATGAAAATGATAGTGTGAGTGTAAATGCTAATGCAATGACGGCGCAATACGCCGTTGGGGATCCGCCGGATCCCTGTGCAGCTGGCGCTGCACCACACACGCACAGCTCCCCTTCTCTGTCAGCAAAGCGCTCTGGCGATCAGGCGGCTGCGTTCTGCGCGGTTTCGGCGAGGTAGGCGTTCAGACGGGTGGCGACGTTGTCCTGGAGGTTTCTGTAGAAGAACTGGTAGTCGTAGAGGTGGTAGATGCCGTCTGAGAAGATGGAGAGCCCGGCTGGATAATCCTCGGGCGATACGTCGGGCACTTTCAGCGCGCCGCGCTGGTCGTCGATATAGGCGCCGGTGAGCTGTGGGATCTCTTCTATGATGTTGCCGTCGTAATCGGTGAAGCAGGCGCCGAGGTTTCGGCTCTTGTCGGCTGGGGGGCTGTCGGTGCGCCAGTTGAGGGGATTGATGGCTAGGGTTTTGCTGCCGGATGGGATCACGAGAGAATCTGTGACTTCCGGCGCCTCGCTGTTGAACGAAACGATGACGCCGGTGTCGTTCTCGCCTGTCGCAAAGCGCATGTGTGGATGCTCGGCGAGCTGGTCATCTGTGACGCGCCAGCCGATGGCGTAGCAGGCGACGAGCTGATCGGCGAGGGCGTCGTCGTCGAAATAATCCTGCAGGAGACGCAGCACAAGATCGCCGCCCTGGGAAAATCCGGCGAGGATGATCGGCCGGCCGTCGTTATCATTGGCGAGGTAATACTCAAAGGCGTCCTTGATATCCTCGTAGGCGGCGCTCAGCGCTGTTGTACGCTCGTTTTCAGGCAGGCTGTAGGTATAGAGGCTGGCCTGGCGGTAATAGGGCGCAAAAAAACGGCTGTCGGCGTCGTAGATGCCCTTTTCCATGTTGGTGGCGCCGAGAAAATCTGCCTTTGCATCGGCGTCGTCGAGGGGCATGTTTTCTGCATCCTCTGCGCCGGCGTAGACGGTCGGGCAGACGAAGAACACATCGGCTGCGGTGTCTGTGCGCTCCGTTTCGTGATAGGCCCAGTTTTCCGCTGCGGCGTAGTCCACGCTGTCTGTTTCCTGTTGGGCGCAGCCGGCAAAAAGCACGAGGCTGAGCAGGAGCGCTGCCAGGAGAATGTGGTTTTTGTTGTGTCTTTGTTTCATGCGATCACCTTTTTGAAATAGAGTCAGGTTTATTATAACGCAGGATGCGGTCTGCTGCCAGCTGTGGTTTTTCTTTACGGAAGGATATTCCAGAGATGGTGGGCTGTGGTGATGAGGTCTGCACATTCTGCGGAGCTGGCGCGAAATCCTCCCTGAGACGGATGGACAAAGCTGATTATTCTGGTATGATTCTACGTGGAGATTAATAACCTATATGGAAAGGAAGTATCACATCTATGAAAATTCTTGGTATTGTTATGGGGATCCTGCTGACGATCAGCGGCATCTTCTGTCTGACGCAGCCTGTGCTCACGTTTGCAAATCTCAGCTGGGTGATCGGCGCGATTGTGCTGGCCTGCGGGATCTGCGGGCTGGTTGCCTGGTGGCAGGGGCGCAAAAGCGGCGAAAGCAATCTCTGGGACATGGCAGGCGCGCTGCTCACAACGATCGTCGGCGTTCTGATGCTCTGCAATTTCTGGGCGCAGCTTTTCACGGATATGGCGCTGATCATGCTCTTTGGCGTGTGGATCGTGTGCGCAGGCGTGCTGCGCATTGTGGCCTCGGTGCAGCTCAAATTTGCCTGGTGGGGCTTCGGGGTATTCTGGGGCGTGGTGCTGATCCTGGCCGGGATCTATGCGCTGCTGCATCCGGTGGTGTCGCTGATCTCGCTGGGCTGGTGTGTGGCGTTTGTCTTCATCTCCCAGGGGATTAATCTTGTATTCGCAGCGATCTCGACGAAAAGCGAGGACGCTGCCTGAGCATGGAAAAAGCGAGTGCGTGTGTGCACTCGCTTTTTTGTGTGATTACGAACGGAAATTGTTGAACTGCAACGCGATGCCGTAGTCGTTTTCTTTGAGTTTGGCGATGACGGCCTGGAGGTCGTCGATCTTTTTGCCGCTGACACGGATCTTGTTTTCCATGAACTGTGGCTGCACTTTCAGCTTGGTGTCCTTGATGTCCTTGGTGATCTTTTTGCCGAGGTCTTTGTCGATGCCCTGTTTGATGGTGACGACCTGGCGCACTGCGCCGCCGGCGGCGTTTTCGATCTTGCCATATTCGAGATTGTCGATTGGCACCTGGCGCTTGATGAATTTTGACTGGAGCACATCGATGATGCTCTTGAGGTGCATTTCATCGGCGGTGGTGATCTTTACGCTGTCTTTTTCGAGAGCGATCTCGGAAGTCACGCCTTTGAAATCGTAGCGCTGGGTGATCTCGCGCTCGGTCTGGTTGACGGCGTTGGTAACTTCTGCCATGTTGACTTCGGAAACAATATCAAAGGTTGCGTCTTTTGCCATAATTATCTTCTCCTTTAGAATAAAATCGATCCTGGTGTACGTGGGAATGGGATGACGTCGCGGATGTTTGCCATGCCGCTGAGGTACATGAGCAGGCGCTCGAAGCCGACACCAAAGCCTGCGTGCTGGACGCCGCCGAAACGGCGCAGATCGAGGTACCAGTTGTAGGCATCGAGCGGCATGCCGAGCTCATTCATACGCGCTTCGAGCAGATCGAGCCGCTCCTCGCGCTGGCTGCCGCCGATGATCTCGCCAATGCCAGGCACGAGCAGATCGACGGCGGCAACGGTTTTTCCGTCGTCGTTGGCGCGCATGTAGAAGGCTTTGATGTCCTTCGGATAGTCGGTCAGGAAGACGGGGCCTTTCACGATCTCTTCTGTGAGGAAGCGCTCGTGCTCGCTCTGCAGATCGATGCCCCAGCTGACAGGATATTCAAAAGCGTGTCCACTTTTTTCGAGGAGCGCCACGGCTTCCGTGTAGGTCATGCGCACAAACTCAGCCTCTGCGACTGCGTGCAGCCGCTCGGCCAGGCCGGGCTCGATGCGCTCGTTGAAAAACGCCATCTCATCCGGCAAGCGCTCGAAAGCAGCGCGGATCATGTATTTGATGAAATCCTCTGCGAGGTTGATGTCGTCGGTGAGGTCAGCAAAGGCGATCTCCGGCTCGATCATCCAAAACTCGGCGGCATGGCGCGCGGTGTTGGAATTTTCGGCGCGGAAGGTTGGCCCAAAGGTGTAGACATTCTGGAAGGCCAGCGCCATGGCTTCGGCGTTCAACTGGCCGCTGACGGAAAGGTTCGCCGGCTTGCCGAAGAATTCCTTCTCCTCGCCGGTGGTGACGCGGAACATCTCGCCTGCGCCTTCGGCGTCGCTGGCGGTGATGATCGGCGTGGTCGCGTAGATGAAGCCGCGCTCCTGGAAAAACTGATGCACGACGAAGGCGATCACCGAGCGCAGACGGAACACGGCAGAAAAGGTATTCGTGCGCGGACGCAGATGCGCCTGTGTGCGCAGATATTCGAAGCTGTGACGCTTTTTCTGCAGCGGATAGTCGCTTGGCGCCTGGTTCAGGATCTCAAGCTCCTCCACGCGGATCTCAAAGGGCTGCTTGCCCCCTTCTGTGAGCACGACTGTGCCATTTGCCGAGAGCGCGCTGCCGACGGTGAGATGGCCTGCGGCATCGAAATTCGCCAGGCTGTCGTCGTAGACGAGCTGGACATTCGCCAGCGCGGTGCCGTCGTTCAGCGCAATAAAGCCGAAGCTTTTCTGCTTGCGGTTTGCGCGCACCCAACCGTTGACAGTGACGCGTTGTTCTGCATACGCTGCGGGATTTGCGATCAGATCTTTAAGCAGCATGCACGTCCCTCCTATTCCAATGTGATGCGACCAATTTTGTTGTCGCGAAAATCTTTGATGATGATGTGGGCGGTCTTGAGATCGTCCACCTTGCCGCCGCGCACAATGGCGCCGCGTTTGCGCCCGATAGTCTGCATCAGTTCGTAGGTATCCATGGCGGCGACCTCCTCTGCATCCAGGCTGTAACGCTCGGCGATCAGCGCCGCATAGCGCGCCTGAGCGATCTGCAGAAAACGGAAGGCCACATCCTCCCAGACGAAAACCTCGTCACTGATGGCGCCGGTCATCGCCAGCTTGTTGCCGACCTCTTCGTCCTCGAACTTGTGCCAGAGAAGCCCCGGCGTGTCGAGAAGCTCGATGTCGTCAGTCAGGCGCACCCACTGCTTGCCCTTGGTCACGCCTGGCTTGTTGCCAGTGGTCGTCATGCCGCGACCAAGGAGCATGTTGATGAACGTGCTCTTGCCAACGTTGGGAATCCCCACGACCATCACGCGCAGCGTCACGCTCGTCGCGCCCTTGTCGAGAAAGCGCTGGCGCTTCGCCGCTGTCAGCTCGTAAACCGCATCGACGATCGTCTGCTGGAGCTTTTTGCGGCCGCTTGTGGAATTCACCGCCACCGCGAGATTGTGGCCAGCGGTGTATTTCGACAGCCAGTACTGTGTGCGATTTGGATCGGCCAGATCCGCCTTGTTGAGGATGATCAGGCGCGGACGCTTTTTGCCGATGATCTCGCCAAGAAGCGGATTGCGGCTGCTTTCCGGAATGCGCGCATCGACCAGCTCAATGACCACATCGACGAGCTTCAGCTCCTGCTCGATCATACGGCGCGCCTTTGTCATGTGCCCTGGGAACCATTGGATTGTTGCCATCAGCTCAACCCTCCCATGTGACTGAACGGCCAGTAGATAAACTGTGCCTTGGCGACAAGGTATTCATCCTTGACCGTGCCCCAGACGCGGCTGTCTGAGGAATCGTTGCGGTTGTCGCCCATCATGAAATATTCTCCTTCAGGGATCGTCACCGGCCCAAAATCCGGCATACTCGTGCCAGTGTTGAGATAATCCTCCACCAGCGGCGTGCCATCGATAAAGACCGTATTGTTTTTGATCTCCAGCGTTTCGCCTGGCAGACCAATGCAGCGCTTGACGTAGATCACCGTCTCAATCCCCTGTTCTTCATTCACAGGATATTTGAAGACCACCACATCACCGCGCTCTGGCTCACCGATCTGGTAGGTAAACTTCGTCGCCACAACGCGGTCGTTGATCTCCAGCGTCGGGATCATCGATCCGCTCGGCACGTAATACATTCCGATCACAAACATACGCAGCACGACCACGATCGCCAGCGCAATGATGACCGGCAGCAGATAATCCTTGAAATAGCTTGTTTTCTTCTTCTTTTCCTGTTCGCTCAAAAACACACCCTCCATCCTTTTCAATCACGCCTCTGCGCGGAATAATCTTTAGCGTGGACCAGCGCCCATGCGCCAGGCCCATCTTCATAGTATAGCAGTAATCCAGAGAATTGGGCAATACAAATATCAAAACTGTAATGATATGCTGGCAAAAAAATTGCCACGGAAACGAAATCCGTTCCGTGACGTTGAAATTCTGTCATTCGATGGTTTCAAGGTCGAAGAAAGCTCTCAAGCGCTCGCTGTTTTCCACTGTCCAACTACCACTCCACGCTACTTCTCCACGTGAAAGAAAAACAAAATACTCGCAGCACTCCTGAACAAGCTCCGGATCATGTGTGATGAGAAAAATAGTTTTTCCAAGCGCCGACAGCCTCCGAAGATTTTCTGCGACTTCCAGCATATGCTGTCGATCCAGTCCACTCGTTGGCTCGTCAAATATCAGAAGATCTTTCTGTGAAGCAAGTGCGCTGGCCACTGCGACACGCTGTTTTTGTCCACCAGAGAGCGCCAGCGGATGCAATTCTCTAAAGGGCAAGAGATCCATACTCGCCAGGATCCACTCAGCCGCCGCTACCTTTTCGTCCTCACAGCCCGACATGCTGATGAGCACTTCTTCTTCCACACTTTCTGTGAAAAGCTGGTGATTCACATCCTGCATGACGAGGTAGCTTCGCTTGATGCGCTCCTTGTAACCGAGAACTTTTCCCCGCAGAGAAATGGTTCCTTGCATTTTCTTTTCAAGCCCGCAGAGGCAGCGTCCGAAGGTGGATTTGCCAGCGCCATTCGGCCCAATAACAGCCACGATGCTTCCACATGGAATCTTTAGTGCGTGAATCACCAGCGCGTTCTCTCTCCCATAGGAAAAAACAACGTTGTCGAAGCAGAGCACTTCATCTGATTCAGCACGAGACAGACGTACCCCATCAAAAGAAATCTCCCTTGCGCGCAAGCCTCGCTCAGCCAGCGCCTGAGGCGTAAGCCTCCGAAAAGCATCGATAGGAAGGTCGTCCACAATACGTCCGCGATCCATAATGAGCACACGATCAGCCAAATCCATCAGCCAGTATAGACGATGTTCAGCGATCACAATGGTGTGCCCCTTTTCTTTCCACTTACGTATTATTGCAGCAAGCTCGCTTACAGCGGAAATATCCAGATTGGATGAAGGCTCGTCCATCACAAGCACCTGTGGATGCAGCGCCGCCACCGATGCACAGGCAATTTTCTGCTTCTGTCCACCACTGAGCGCAAACAAGCTGTGCCCCAACAATGGGTCCAGACTGAGCGCAGACACAACGGTTTCAAAGCGTTCATAAATCTGTTCTTTTGGCAGGCCAATATTCTCGCAACCGAAAACGATCTCAGAATCGGTCTCCACTGTGTAAAACTGGCTCTTGGGATTTTGAAACACCGAGCCAACAATCGGCGCCAGTGCGTGAAGCGGTGT
>OLOV01003199.1_pt1 | contig 10172 bp, 9 predicted proteins | sample 1672931 | NCBI WGS metagenome assembly OLOV01 (sample SAMEA3136738, study PRJEB25190) | human gut metagenome | biome: human gut; feature: human-associated habitat; material: faeces | place: Austria | collected 2013
GTAACAGACATAGCGATGGAGGCCGGTGTTTTGTGCCTGCGCCGTTTTCAGCGCCAATTCATACAGGCCGGGGTGGGCGATGGTGCCGTTCATGGGCTGATCGCTGTAATTAAAATGCGAAGCGACAGGCCCTCGGCCCAACGTGCCCTCAAACGAGCCGCGCACATCCGGTGTATCCCCCGCCAGGAGCATATCCATGCTGATGGCCACAACGGGGTTTATTTTGCGCACGGCCATGGCGGCGGCGCGCTGGTTGTATTCTTCCCACACGGTGGCGGCGACGTAGGTATCGCGCGGCGGTCGGGCTTTGCAAAGCTGCTTGGCAATACCGATTAGGGCAGCAACACTGCCGCAGTTATCCAGGGCTGTGGCGGCAATGCCGTATTCGCCCATGCGCTGGAAAAACGGGCGGTATACCGCAGGACAGCCGACGGAAAAGCCCATCTGCTGCAATTCTGCTACGCTGTGCGCCCCTACGTCCACCAATAATTCGGAAAGAGGCTGTATGCGGCACTGCTCTTCTTCGGTCATCAAATGATTGCATTTGGTGCCGATTACGCCGGGCTTCCAAGCGTCGCCCGCCCAGGTGCGGACCGAAACAACGCTGCCCGGCAGTACTTTATCCGGAATACCGCCAACGGCCTGCAAGCGCAAAAAGCCGTCTTCCTGCAAAAAGGAAACGATAAAACCGATGCGATCCATATGCGCATAGACCATGGCAGGCTTGAGCGAAGGATCTTGCCCGTTGATTTTGCCAACGACATTGCCCACGGCATCCACGGTGATTTCATCGCAATAGGGAGAGAGATAGTCTTTGGCTTTTTGTGCAATCTCCCGCTCAAAACCGGAAGGGCCGGGGGTGGTGCACAGGTCGGAGAGGATGTCTGTGAGCAATTGCTTCATGGGGGAAACCTCCTTGATGCAAATGAAAAACAAAAAGGCGCGAATTTAGGAACAAAAAAGATACTCTACAGGCATTATCCCATTTTTAACGGGAAATGACAAGAAGGCGAGACGGACAGAAAAAGAATCTGTGTTATACTTAAAACCCAAAACAGTAAGGGGAAAAGAGGAGAACACGGCATGATCGCATATTTTTCCGGCACGGGCAACAGCGCGCTGGTAGCAAAATGGCTGGCAGAAAAACTGCAAGAGAAAAGAATAAACTTGGCAGCATGCATAAAGGGGCAAACGCCGATGCCGGAAATGGACGAGCGGCCGCTGGTGTTGGTTACTCCGATTTACGGCTGGCGGATCCCGCGCCTAGTGCAGGCGTATTTAGAGCAGCACTGTGCGGCAGCGGGGCGGCCGGTTTATTTTGTGACAACCTGCGGAGACAGCGCCGGCAACGCGGCCAGATATGCAAAGTCGCTCTGCGAAAAAATACAGGGGCAATGGCGCGGGCTGGCGGCGGTGAAAATGCCGGAAAACTATTTGGCGATGTTTCCCGTGCCCGGCCCGGAAGAAGTAGAGGGAATTTTAAAACGCGCCCGCCCTGCGGTAGAGGAGCTGACGGAAAAGATAAAAGCGGGAGAAATGTTTGAAGCTGCCAAGCCCGGGCCGATCGGGCGGCTGGAAAGCGGGATTGTCAACGATGTGTTTTACAAATGCTTTGTGAAGGCGAAAAAGTTTTGGACAACGCAGGCCTGCATAGGCTGCGGGCTTTGCGCCAAACGGTGCCCGCTGAACAACATTACAATGCAAAACGGCAGGCCGCAATGGGGCGCTGCCTGTACGCACTGTATGGCGTGCATCGCGGGGTGCCCGAAAACGGCGGTGGAATACGGCCGAAAAAGCAAGGGAAAGCCGCGGTATTTTAACCGGGAAGGCATGGAAGATTGAGAAAAACAAAAGCCCCGTTTTGCGGGGCTTTTTGAATGGGAAAAATCAAACGGTGGAATGATTGCGCATGGAAATCTGCCAAGGCTGGCGAAGCGGATAGAGAATCGGCGTCTGGCCGTCCAGGTTTTCCGCATGCATATCCACGCCTATAATTTGCGGATTTTCATAGGTGGTGTAATAGTAAAGGCCCTTATCCGTATTGCAGCAGGAGATATAGATCGTATAGTGATTTTGGCCGTCTGCTGTTTGTACGCAGCCGCGAGGTACCTGCACGGCACTCAGAATACGGAAAAACTGAGAAACGCTGCTTTGTTCGTCGCTTTCCGCTTTGATATGAAATTTGGTAAAAGCGGCGCGGACAAAGCGGGCTTGTGAAGTGAAATCCCCCGGCAGGCCAATTGTGCCCATGCCGTTGCAATAGGGGGCAAGGGGAAGCCGGTCGGTAAAATTGTTTTCCGGGGTGCGGGGGGAAAGCGCCCTGTATTGATGTAAGCTAAACAGCTGAATGTCAAAGGGCGGGTTGTTGGTTAAAACACCTACGGGGTTTTCATAAACGCGCAGCCCCTGCTCTAGCGGTTCCACGGTGAGGGACGCGGTTTTATCCGATACAATCCAATGCATCGGCGTTACGGGGAAATCCGGGCTGAAGGACAGGTTGACAGGGTTCATCCGGGCAAGAAGCGGCTGGGCCTGCTCTACGGAAGCACATTGGCCCAAAATCCACGGGATGATTTCAAACGGCGCAATGTTGTCCTTTTCCGGCGTTTCGGGTGGATAATAGGCATTGCCGGGAAAATACAATCCGGCGATGCTCAGCCCCGCTTCGTTGGTGGCTTCATAATACAAAGGGATGCCATTGGACACGGTGGCTATGCCGATGATGGCGTAATGGTTGGCAAGGCAGCCGGCGTACTTAAAATGAAACGGATAGTTTCTGGGGGTTATCACGACGGATTCGTCGTAGGAATAATGCAAATCCAAAGTGCGGCCAAAATAATGGTCTTTGGTTTGAAAACTAATGGCTGTACACATAGAAAGACTCCTTTTATGCCTGTTGTGATTATAGTATTATACGATAGATGCGCGGTTTATTTATAGGGATTTTCAAATTCGCGATAATGGAAAAAATTACAAGGGGAAAAGAAAAGGCCGCCTAAAAACGGGGGCCTTTTTGTTTTATAAAAATTTATCGGTTCCGCCGGTAGCCGATTTCATCCCGATATTCGGGATGCGCTTTAAAGGAGGCGACCTGATCGCCATAGATGGTATAGTCGCATTTGCAGCCGTTTGAGCAGGTGGTTTTACGGACAAGGCGCGCCTGAATCAGCTCCATGGCTTCAAAATTCGGATTGCAAAGCGCGGGTATAACCTCTAAAAGATTATGCTTTTTTGCAAACTCTGCGGTGGGGCATGCAGTAAATTCATAATAGATCGGCTTATCTTTTTCAAACGGAGCCACGTGCATTTCAAAATCGCCCCATGTATCGCACTGCTTTTTCGCGTTCGAAAAGGCGCGGTAGAGCAGTTTTTTGATAAAGGGTCGGTTGGCATTGACAAACTTCAGCTTCCGAAAGGCGGTTAAAAACAGATTGCCCTCCATCTCTTCGATTTCCGAAAGGTTGGCAACCTCTTTGCAGACAACATAATAGGCCATCAGCGCAATGAAGTTGTAAGTGCCGCCCTTGCCGTTATGAAAGTTTTTCTTTCCGCCCAGGTCCGTACGCCAATCCTTTAGAAAATCCACATATTGCAGCTACGCTCGTTCCCAAACGGCCTCTTGCTGCGCAGGCGGATAATGGAGGGCAATTTTGGCCCGGATTTGTTTTTTACAGGGCTTTGCATATAACACATGACAAGTTCGATCAAAATTCAGTTCGCTGTCTTTCATAATGGCGTCCTTTTACCAATGACTAAAACCTGGCCGGCGATGTGTTTTTCCTTAAAGAAAATTTGGGCGGATTTGCTTATCAAAAATTTTCGTCAGAGGCTTTTTTCTCCATGGCGGCCTCTATTTTACGAAAGCTGTCTGCACTAACGGCGTGTTCGATTAAACAGGCCTCTTTTTCGGCGGTCTCCGGCGCAATGCCCACGGAAACCAGTGCTTTTTTGAAAAAGGAATGCCGTTTGTAGATTTCCTCCGCGGCCTCCCGACCGACCTCTGTCAGGCGGACGGAATGGTCGATGATGGTGAGAAATCCACCGTTTTTCAAAATGGAAAGCGCGCGGCTGACGCTGGGCTTGGTGACGCCCATGCGCTCTGCAATGTCTACTGCCCGCACTTCGCTCCGGCTTTGTTCGAGGATTAAGATGGTTTCAAGATAGTCTTCGCCGGACATGTGTAATTTCATATATCTTCTCCCTTTCTAGAGGATTGCACGGCATAAAAGCCGGGTTTTGTTTGCCGGCGCAAGGGGGTCTGGCTGAAAAAATGACAAGGGGGCAAAGCCGAAAAGAGACCGGTAAATCAGCGCCCCACGCCTTTGAGCCTTTGCGTTTTTGCTTTTTGTTCGGTATCGTCAGATTCGTCATAGGCATCGTATGGCGCGGAAGGATCGGGCACACGCTTTTTGAAAGGAGAGCAGAGCTTATCCTTATGGGCAAAGGCAAACTCAAACCGGTCCGTCCATCCGGTATGGCCGGTGATGAAAAGCGGCCGGATCTGCCGGCTGCGCAGCCGCTGCTCCAGCGCTGCCAGCGATTTTACCGCCAGTTTGTTGTCTTCGGCCAGGCTGCTGATAAAGCTGTAACCGCCATCGGCCCCGAACCAGAGGGTATCGCCGGTAAACAGATAACGATCATCGATAAGATATACCATATGACCCCAGGTATGCCCGGGCACGAGAAAGCATTCGATTTTGATGTCATCGATGTAAAAGATCTGTTCGTCTTTTAACAGCACTTTTTCGTTTGGAATGTTTCCCTGCGGCAGCTTATAAAGATGATAAATAACCTTGCGGCGCACAGCACCCGTTAAATATTTGTCTTCCGTTTCCCCGATATAAAGCGTGGCCCGGCGAAACAGCCCGGGGCTGTCTGCCTCCACGGCGCCAACATGATCGGTATCCTGGTGGGTAATGAGAATATGGTGAATGGAGGCAGGGTCGATGCCCAGCCAGCCCATCTTTTCCTCCAAACGATCGTAATTGTAGCCGGCGTCGATCATAAGCGTAGTGCCGTTTTTGCGATAGAAAAAGATGTTGACCACCCATTCCCGCACACAGGCCAGGTTTTCATCAATCCAGCCGGTATTCAAAGGCTTGAAGATCTCTTTGCCCCGATACATTTTGCTCATTTCTTTTTTCTGAAACTCTGTAGCCTTTTTGGACATGGCATTGTTTCCTTTTTTGCTAAGGGAAAGTTTGCTTTTTTATGCTGCATGGATTTTTCGCGCTGTGAAAAAGACGGTGTTTTGGAGAAAGCGCCGCATGTTAAGGGTTCTCCGCTTTGGTGCATTCCGCATATGTCAACGGAAACGAAGCGGGGAGCAGGCTGCTTTTTTCAACGCGCCAGCCGTTGTTTTTTAGAAATTGAAGATAGGCGTCGTTTGACCACCGGTTGTGCAGGGGAAAGCCCGCAAGCTTCATAAAAAAAGCTTTTACTTTTCCGTGAACAGTATTGCCCGCGTGGGTAAAGGTGGGGGCGATGAGCAGGCCGTCGTCTTTTAAGACGCGACGGATTTCGGATAGCGCCTTTTCCGGCTGCGAAACGATGTGCAGGGCGTTGGCCACGATGACAACATCAAACGTTTTTTTCGCATAGGGCAGATGAAACATATCCTGTACGGAAAAATGCAGCTTTGCGGACATACACTCTTTTTTGGCCTGGGCAATCATATCTGCCGAAGCATCGGTAGCTTCCACGTTTTTTGCGGCGCCCACGATGTTTTTGGCAATCAGCCCTGTGCCGGTTGCCAATTCCAACACGGTTTTATTCTGCACGGCCGGCCGAATCAGGGCATACATCTGCGCATAGACTGAGGCATCTTTTTGCATAAACCGATTGTAAATGCGGGCGTTGCGGTCCCAAAAATTCTTTTTCATGGTCATCTCTTCTCTTTACTGGTTAGCTATGCCTAACTATTGGGCTTTGGAAAAGCCGCACATCGGCGGCATCGTTTGATACGAAACTGTTTTTGCAAAGAATCCGTTTGGCCATATTGTAGCGTGAGAACGGAAAAAAATCAACGGTTTTCCGCGAGGAGGGAAAAACAAAGGGAGAGGAAAAGATGAAAGTTTGGCGTACAGAGCAGGCTTTTGGCGTTTTCGGATGGGCAAAAGAGGGCATGCCTTTGCCAAGTTTGATTTATGGAAAAAAGACGCATCCATCAAAGCGATGAAGGCTTGAAAGGACAGAAACGCCATAGAAAAAGCCTAAAACAGAAAAGTCGTTTCTATAAAAGAAACGGCTTTGATAGAGTTAATCCAAGGACACCATAGGAATGAGGGGATTGCCTTTTTTGGCATTTTAAATCCTGTGTGCGCGGCATCAGTCTCACGCCTTAAAATTATAAATGGGCTTTAATACTTCGATGATATCCACAGAGTCTCCGATTACGCCGAGGATATCATCAAGGGATTTATACGCCATGGGCGCTTCATCCAGCGTTGCCTGGTTGACGGAGGTGGTGTAAATTCCCTCCATGGCTTTTTTATACTCCTCCAGAGAGAGGGTTTGTTTGGCCTTTGTGCGAGACATCAGCCGCCCGGCGCCGTGTGGCGCGGAATAGTTCCATTCCGGATTCCCCTTGCCGCGGGCCAGCACGCTGCCGTCTCGCATGTTGATGGGAATCAAAACAAGCTCATCCTTATGGGCGGCGATGGCCCCTTTGCGCAGGATCATTTCCTTGGTATCAATATAATTATGGATGGTGTGGAACGACGCATGCGCGGTCATCCCGGTGCGCTCCAAGATGATTTCCGCCATTCTCTCACGGCTTTCCACGGCAAATTGCTGGCAGATTTCCACATCGTGCAGATAGTCGTCAAGGTAGGTGCCATACAGATAGCAAAGGCTGGCGGGGGGGGGAGGGTTCTTGGCAGTAAATGCGCACTCCAAGGCTTTTAAGGCGGCTTGAATTTCCGCCCGGCGGCCCTGTTCTTTGTAGGTGCGGATGAGCGCTTCCTTTTTTTCAAAGAGCTCGGCCTTGCCTGCATTCAACTCAACCGCCAGGTGCTGATAAAGCTCGGCCACCTGTTTGCCCAGGTTACGGCTGCCGGAATGGATGACAAGATATTTTGTTCCGTCGGCAGCTGCGTCAATCTCGATAAAATGGTTGCCGCCGCCCAGCGTGCCGAGGCTGCGCTCCAAACGCTTGGTCTGTTTTAAATTGCGATAGCACAGAAGGCGGGTTAAATCAAACCGTTTCATGCGGCCTTCCCATACTTCTTTGCCGCTGGGGATAAAATGGGCCGCCTCATCCATCTTCACAAAATCAATATCGATTTTCCCTAAGTTGACCGTATACATGCCGCAGCCGATATCAACGCCGACCACGTTGGGAACGGCTTTGTCTTTGATGGTCATCGTTGTGCCGATGGTGCAGCCCTTGCCGGCATGGGCATCCGGCATGATTCGAATTTTGGAACCGGCGGTAAAGTCATAGTCGCACATGGTGCGGATTTGTTCAACGGCTTCATCCTCAATCATCGCGGCATAACAGAGGGCCGTGTTTGCTTTTCCTTTGATTTCAATCATCGTGCTGATCCTTTCTTTTTTCCGGTGCTGCCGATCTTTTTTACAGTTGTTCATTTTCAGCAGAACCGGCGGGCTGTCTGCCTCTTACAACCAGAGTATAGAGGCAGCAAATCCGCTTTTCACGGAAAAAAAGCTGCGAACTTATCTAAGTTCACAGCTTTTTTGACAGACAAGGCGTTGTTTGATCAATTCTATAAAGCTTTCCGGCACAAGTACTTTTACATAAGGCCCAAAGGACAGCACACGGATAAGCATTTCCGTTTCGTCGTTTTCATAATACTGGATGCGCAGAAGATAGCGATTGCCGTCCACACGCTCCGCCTGTCTTTCAAAATGGGCAAAATGTAGCATAGCGCGCTCTAAGGCATTGCGCTCGTCCGTGATTTCCAGCGTAAGATTTTGCACGCGGTCCGCCTTTGTCTTTTCTCGCCAGGGGCCGTTGCCGTGATAATAATAGCAGCTTGTGACGCGGCCTAAATTGAAATACGGGAATTTACAACCGGAGGCAAGGATGCGGATTTTATCGTCCTTGACGGAATATTCAAAGCCCTTTGGGAAAAAACGCGCCCATGCCTGGTTTCCGTGGCGGCCGGTCATGGTAATTTTTACCGGCTTTTTGGCGCGGATTGCGGTTCGAATCAAATTAAAATGGGAGATATACGCAGCATCCTCAAAAGGATCGCCATCGGCGTATTGATCGTAAATTTTATAATCCTTGTGCGTAAACAGCGGGGCTACATCGTCCAGGTTTGGCATTTGAATGTGAAACAGTTGAATCCGGGGGTCGGCGGCAATGGATTTTAACCACCGTTTTTCCAGCGTTGTCAACGGCATGGAAGGGGGGTGGCGCAGCACGGAGGTCATATCATGGCGGAGCAACGGCCATTTTCCGGATTTGAGCGATGGCAGAATGGATAATACGCTTTCGGAAAAGGCGGTGTCCAATACAATCTGCTGCAATTCTCTTTCGGTTGCATTTCCTTTGGCCGCGCGCGTTAAAATGGCCGCCACCGTGTTGTAATAAACGGAATACAGTTCGCTGAAAATCATGCCGAATCCCCTCCGTCAAGCCCATAGAGCTGATACATGGCCGCTAAATCTGCCTTGAATTTGTTTTCGGCCGTTCGGTTTGAAAAGTTCATTTTGGTGATCCGGGAGATAAAGGTGCGAATCCAGGGCAGCATTTCGTTGGTATCAAAAACATCCGCAACAAAACGGTAGGTATGTTCATCGAGCTGCTCAACGCGCCCGCAGCGTTTTTCACGCTCCAACCGGCGGACGATATACTGTTCATCGTCGTTGATTTTCACTTCAAACGACACATGCTCCAAACGATTTGTATTCCATCTGCAATTTACGCCCCACATATGATTTTCAACCTTGGAAAGGGCGGCTCTTAAAGCATCGTAGTTTTCGCAAGGTTCGCCGAATTTTATATGGGACATATAATCCAGCCGATAGGAATTTAATCGCTTGGTTTTTGCCTGAAACGCAATTAAATGCTGACGCCCGTTTTGAGCGCTGATATAGATTTTAAGCGGAACAAGGCGAAGGGTTTGCACGCTGCTCGAATGTTTTCCCAGATTATCTGCCGTGATATAGCATTTTTTATGCATGGCCTCAAAAAGCAGGGCCAAAACGGCGCTGTCTATCGCGGAGGTAATATAATGGTGCTTAAAGGAAAACAGAGGATTGTGTGCTTTTTGCCTGTCTTGAAGAAAAGAGCCGACAACGCCGCAGGGGGCGGCTTCGCTGAAAAAATTGATGGCATCCGTCAAAGGAGAAATATCCGTGTCTGCCGAGCGTCGATAGAACACTTTGCGCCCGTGTTTTTCAATTTTGACAATGCCTTCTGCCTCATATTCCTTCAGCTTTTTCCGGAGGGTGGATTCGTCAAACGTCATAGGCGCTTCAAAATCGGAAAGATACGCGTCGATTTCTTCCGTAAGCTCCTGAATCGTTTTTTTAACATCCGGAGCGTGGAGAATATCCAGCAAAAGGAAATGGAGGGTAATCTCCTTATCGGTAAAGCTTTTGGCTTTCCACGCTTTATAGAAAGGATTGCATTGGCAGGAGCGGCTGTCTATGGAAAGAAAGATATTTTTCCCCTCGGCGGTCTGCGAAAAATGCATATAGTCTCCCAGCCAGCTTTCAATGCGCCGCCGCTCATCATCATAGGAGCGCGCGCTTTTGGCATCGTATTCGGCGCGGCTTTTAAACCCGTACACATAAAATTCCCGCATATAGGCACGGACTTTTTCAAAGTTTTTTACAAGCTCACTGTATGCCATAGAGCTCCCTCCTCTCTGATTTTTCAAAAGAACAATGGGTGTAAAGATTGATAAATACATTATGCCATAAGGCGCCGGCAAATCGCAAAAGCAAGCGTACACACTGCCTAAAAGAAAGCAAAGGAAGGATGGTTTATTGTATCATTTAGCCCCCTATATAATTTAGCAAACAACGGGGGATATAAAAAGGACAAAGAAGAGAAGCTCCTTTTCCCAAAAGGATGCTCATGAGGACGGCATTGAAGTCCGTGTACAGGATCACGAAGTATGGCTGACACAAAAGGCAATTGGTCCCTGAAGAGACCTTGTCACATTGGAGTTGGTCCTGCCTTCAAGTTCCTCACC
>OLOV01003204.1_pt1 | contig 10152 bp, 8 predicted proteins | sample 1672931 | NCBI WGS metagenome assembly OLOV01 (sample SAMEA3136738, study PRJEB25190) | human gut metagenome | biome: human gut; feature: human-associated habitat; material: faeces | place: Austria | collected 2013
TCAAAAAGCATCAGATCCGGCTTGATGACCATGGCGCGCGCAAGCGCCACGCGCTGACGCTGTCCGCCGCTCATCTCGCGCGGATAGCGGTTTTCAAACCCCTCCAGATCGACGAGCCTCAGCATCTGCATCACGTCGCGCTCGATGGTCGCCTTATCCAGCTTGCGCATCTTGAGGCCGAAGGCCACGTTGTCAAACACAGTCATGTGCGGAAAGAGCGCGTAGCTCTGGAAGACAAAGCCGAAGTTGCGCTTGTGCAGCGGCACATGGGTGTAATCCCTGCCGTCAAAGCTGATCGTTCCCTGCATCGGCTCGGAAAAGCCCGCGATCAGGCGCAGGGTCGTCGTCTTGCCGCAGCCGGAGGAGCCGAGCAAGCTGACAAATTCGCCGCGCTCCACGTTCAGGTTGAAGTCGCGCAGAATCACGTTCTGGCCGTAGCCGGCGGTAATCCCTTTCAATTCAAGCAGCGCCATGTTTGCTTTTCCTCCTTACGCCATCGGGTTAATCTTTCGGCTCAGGGCGTTGAACACGCCGGAGATGATCATCGTCACCACGATCATCACAACCGCCACGACGGAGGCCTGCGCCCAGTCGCGAAGGCTCATCGCGTATTGATAGATCATCGTCGCCAGCACGCGGGTATCCGTGCCGCCGAGAAGCTGCGGGGTGGTGTAGGCCGTCATGCAGCCGGTGAACACGAGCACGCTGCCCGTCACCAGGCCGGAGATGCTCAGCGGGAAAACGACGTGGAAGAACGCGCCGAGCTTCGTCGCGCCGAGGCTTCCGGCCGCCTCGCTCAGGTCGTCCGGGATGTGATCCATCACGCCGATGAGCGAGAGGATCATCAGCGGCAGGAAGAGCTGCACAAAGCCGACCGTCATGGAAAACTCGTTGTACAGCAGGCTCTGCGGCTTGGCGAAAATGCCCAGCGACACCAGCGCGCTGTTGACGATGCCCTTTTTGCCGAGAATGACCATCCAGCTAAAGGAGCGGATGACCGGGCTGGTGAACATCGGGAAGACGGCCAGCGCCATCATCATGCCCTTGTGCCGGGAATGTTTGGCGATGTAATACGCCGTCGGGAAGCCGAGCAGCGCGCAGAGCGCCGTGCTCAGCAGGCTGAGCCGCAGGCTGCGGATAAACACCTGCTGGAAGTACACATCCCCAAAGAGCGAGAAATACGAGGAGAGCGAAAAGTGCTCGCCCGGAAAAAACGAGGTCAGGCAAAGCGAAAACAGCGGAACGAGCATGAAAAACACGATAAACAGCACACCGGGCAGCACCAGCGCCGCCGCAATCCAACGTTTTTTTCGATTCACCGAAGGTTTCACCCTTTCCGCAGACATAATGTTCGGTAAAAATGCATTTCATTTTAACATAAAGCGCGGAATGTGTCAATTCTTCTTTCTCTCTTTTTGAGAAAATAATCATTTCGCCGCTTTATGTGTCGGAATGTTCGTGTTTTTTCCTCGGTTGTCAAATGATGTCCGCGTATTTTGCCGCACTCTGCATAAACGGCCCCATCTGCTCCAGCAGCCGCGCCTTCGCCTCCCGCATGTCGAGCCGCGTCAGCTTTCCGCCGCGCACCAGCGTTTCGCCGGAGACCATCACGAGGCTCACGTCCGAGCTGTTCGCGCCGTAAACCAGCGCCGAATAGGGGTTGTAGACCGGGAAAAGGTGCGGCGCATCCACGCTCACCAGCACCAGATCCGCCCGCATCCCCGGCTGAAGCCGGCCGAATTCGTCCCCCGCGCGCAACGCCTCCGCGCCGCCCCGCGTCGCCGCCCGCACGATCTCCTTCGCCGGAAAGAGCGCGCGGTCGTGGTTCGCCGTCTTGTGGCAGTCGGCAAACAGGCGCATCTGGTCAAACAGGCTCAGCGTGTTGCCGGAGGACGGCCCGTCCGTGCCCAGCCCGAAGCGAACGCCCGCGCGCGCCGCCGCCGCCATCGGCGCAACGCCCTTGCCCGCCTTCGTGTTGCTGCCGATGCAGTGGGCGATGGCCGCGTTCCCTTCCGCCAGAATCTCGATGTCCGCCTGCGTCATGTGGATGCAGTGCCCCGCCAGCAGCCGCTCGTTCACCGCGCCGATTTTTGCCAGATAGCGCGTCGGCGTTTCCCCGCGCTCCGCGAAGAACTTCATCTCGTAGTCCATTTCGCTGGCGTGCAGCGTAAACAGCGTGTCATGCTCGGCGGCCAGCTCCGCGCCCGCGCGCAGGAGCGCCTCGTCGCAGGTCGTCGTGCCGTGCGGCGCGACAATCGGGCGCACCAGCGCCTCCCCGCGCCACGTGTCAAACATCGCCTTGGCAATCGCCAGCCCGCCGCCGGGCTGGGCGCTGTCGCAGGTCGGCTGGGAGATCAGCGTTTCGCCGAGATAGCCGCGCATGCCCGTCTGCACACAGGCGCGCGCCACCTCGTCCTCAAAATAATACATGTCCGCAAACGTCGTCACGCCCGCCAGCAGCATTTCCCCGATGCCGAACACCGCGCCGCGATAGACCAGCTCGCGCGTCATCGCCTCGTTTTCCAGCGGGAACAGGAAGCGCCGAAGCCTGTCCGGGCAGTCGTCGCCCATCGTGCGAAACGGCACCATCGACACATGGCAGTGCGTGTTCACAAACCCCGGCAGCAGGATGCCCCCGCGCGCGTCGATCCGCTCGTCCGCCTCGCCCGCAAAAGCCCCCTCGCCCACCTCGGCGATGTTTTTTCCGTCCGTCAGCACGTAGCCCCTGTCCAGCACGCGCATGTCGTCGTCCATCGTCAGGACGACGGCGTTTTCAATCGCTGTCCTCATGCGTCTCCCCCCATCAGCGCCATCGCCGCCGCGCAGAACACCGCAACGCTTTTGCCCAGCACGGCCTCGTCAAAGTCAAACGTGACCGTGTGCTGCGCCCCCGCCATATCGGCCATGGCGCGCATATACGCCGCCTGCCCGCCGTGCGCCTGCACCCGGTTCATCATCACGGAAACATCGTCGCTCCCCCAGTTTTTGGCGTTCTGCTCGGTGGAAAGCGTCAGCCCCGGCAGATCGCGGCGGATGACCGCGCCGATGCGCTCGATCAGCGCCAAATCGCTGTGCTGCCCCTCTGCCGCGCCCATCACGGTCAGGCTGCACGCACAGCCCTGCATCGCCGCCGCGCCCCGGCAGATTTCCTCCGTCCGCGCCATCATAAACCGGTTGATCTCCGTCGTTTCGCCGCGCACCTCTACCTGCATCAGCGCGTGATCCGGCACGACGTTTCGCCCCGAGCCCGCGCGCAGTGTGCCCACGTTGACGAAGCTCTGCCCGCCGCTGTGGCGCGGAATGGCGTGCAGCGCCAGCGCGGCGGAGGCCGCCGCCAGCAGCGCGTTTTTCCCCTGCTCCGGGAAGCCGCCCGCATGCGCCGCGCGCCCGGTGAAGACCGCGTCGTATTTCGTCGTTGCCAGACTGCCCCATGTGCCCACCGTCACGTCGCCGTCGTCCGCCTGCCCCGTCGGCGCGATGTGCGAGGCCAGCAGCACGTCCACGTCGTCGAGCCAGCCGTTTTCCACGATGGCATACGCGCCGCGCACGCCTTCCTCCGCCGGCTGGAAGATCAGCTTCACCGTGCCGTGCAGCGCGTCCCTGTGCGCTGCCAGAATGCGCGCGACGCCAAGACCGATGGCCGCGTGGCCGTCGTGGCCGCAGGCGTGCATCATGTCGGGGTTCACGCTCGCAAAGCCCTCCCGCGTCGGCCTGTGCGTCTCCTGCGGACATTCCGCCATCGGCAGCGCGTCGATGTCAAACCGCATCGCGAGCGTCGCCCCTTCGCCGCAGCGCAGAACGGCGACCACGCCTGTGTAGCCCGCGCGGACGTCCTGCGTCAGCTCGTCCTTCGGCGCGCCCTGCGCGAGCGCCCGTTCCGCGTGCACCGCCAAGGCCGCCTCGTCCGGCAGCCCCAGCCGCGCGCCCTCCTTGCAGACCGCGCGCCCCGTGTATGTTTCATACCCCATCGCCCGAAGCGCCTTCGCCAGAATTGCCGTCGTCCGCATTTCCAGCCAGCCCGTCTCCGGGAAGCGGTGCAGATCGCGGCGGATGCGCACCAGCTCCGGCTGCATCGCGTCGATTTCCCGTTGGATTTTCGCAAAGTCATTCTTCATCTGCTTCAGCCCCCTGTTTAGAGCGCCGCATCCGGCGCCCCGCCTCGCTCTCTATGCCCAAAATATATCATAATTGACGCGCGGCTTCAAGGGGCGTATACTGATATTATTCTTGCTGCCAGCGGAGGACATTATGGAAAATCAAGTGCTCGTCATCGGCTCGACCTGCGTGGACGTCATCATCCGCGTCGATCACCTTCCCCATACCGAGGAAAACCTGCATCCCGACGGCCAGCAGTTCGCCATCGGCGGCTGTGCCTACAACGCCGCCAACATTCTGGGGCGCGGCGGCGCGCCGGTCACGTTCGTCACCCCGGTCGGCCTTCAGGGCGTGTTCGGTGCTTTCGTCAGGGATCGGCTCCAAACGCTCCCCTTCGCGCAGCCCGTCTATCTGCCGAACGCGGCGAACGGCTGCTGCTACTGCCTCGTCGAGGCCGGTGGCGAGCGGACGTTCCTATCCATCCACGGCGCGGAATACAGCTTTGATCCCGCGTGGATGGCGCGTTACGCCGCCGAGCGCTACGCCTACGGCTATGTCTGCGGGCTTGAAATCGAGGAAAAGACCGGCGGTCTGCTGGCGGATTATCTCAAAACCGCCCCGATTGATCGGATTCTGTACGCGCCGGGGCCGCGCGGCGCGCAAATCGCGCCGGAAAGGACGGCAGCGCTCTTCGCCCTGCACCCGATGCTCCATCTGAATGCTTCGGAGGCGCGCGCGCTTTCCGGGCTCTCCGATCTGGATGAGGCGATGCGCGCCCTGCACCAAAGGACGCAGGCTCCGGTTATCGCCACGTTGGGCAGGCACGGCGCGCGGGTTTTGGCCGGGGACGGCGCGCTGCTCACCGTGCCGGGTCAGCCGGTCGAGCGCGTGGCGGATACCATCGGCGCGGGGGACGCGCACGCGGGCGCCGTTTTGCTGGGGCTCTCGCGCGGCCTTTCGCTTCCGGATGCGGTCGCGCTGGGCAATCGCGTCAGCGCGCAGGTGGTTCAAACCGCGGGCGCGACGCTCTCGGACGAGGCGCTTTCCCGCGCGCTGTCCTGCGCCAAACCGGCCGTCTGACCGTTTCATCACATTTTTTCTCTTCCGCGCGCATAAATCGCCGCGCGCCGGACATCATAGAGGGCGAGGAGCTGAGCAAGCAGCTCAGACCCGAACCGTCTGTCCGCCGCCGCGAGATTCGCCGTCGTCATGGCCGCGCATCCGCCCGGAAGGAAGACCCGTCGGGCGTGATGCGCCAAGCACCGCCTCCTCTCTTTGATAAGCGGAGGGTCGCGTTATCGGCAGGATACGCGGCTCTCTGCCTTTTTTTATGAAGTCGGGGTGTGCGTTTTCGTTTTGTCCTTTTTGAAACATGAACGTTTTTCATCTGACGCATGAAAAGTGTTGACATTCTTTTCAAAACGAGTACAATGTGTTCTATCGCCCGTCGCGGCGACCGAGAACAACACTTTTTTCGGAGGAGAAAACCATGAAGAAATTGACGACCCTTGCCGCCGCCGCTTTGGCGCTGGCGATGACCGGCGCTGGCGCGCTGGCCGAAACGACTTTGCAGTTGGGCACCACGGTCAACGAGCAGGACAGCTTCCACGTGGCGGCCATAAAATTCGCCGAGCTTGTGGACGAGCGCACGAACGGCGAATATAAGATTGAGATTTATCCGAACGGCACGCTGGGCGGCGAGAGCGACATGCTCGATTCCATGAGCACCGGCATGCTGGATATGGGCATCATCACCAGCGGCCCGTTCGTCAACTTTTCGAAGATGATGGGCGTTCTGGATATGCCGTACCTGTTCGCCAACAACGAGGAAGCCTATAAGGTGCTTGACGGCGAAATCGGCCGCGAGCTGCTGGATACGCTGGAGGACGCGGGGCTGAAGGGTCTGGCCTACGCCGAGCGCGGCTTCCGCAACGTGACCAACTCCGTTCGCCCGGTGACGTGCGCCGACGATCTCGCCGGCCTCAAGCTGCGCGTGATGGAAAACGAGGTTTACACCGCGACCTTCAAGGCGCTCAAGGTCAACGCCGTTCCGATGGCTTGGGCTGAGGCGCTGACTGCCATGCAGCAGGGCACCATCGAGGGCGAGGAGAACCCGATCAATGTCATCTATTCCTACAGCCTGTGGGATTACGGCCAGAAGTACGTGACCCTCGACCGCCACAGCTACTCCACCGCCATCATCACCATGAGCCTGGATGTGTTCAACAACCTGGACGAAGCCACGCAGGCGATCTTCCTGCAGAGCGCGCAGGAAGCCGCCGAGTATGAGCGCGCCTGGGTCGCCGAGCAGGAAGCCGATCAGCTCGCGACCATCAAGAGCCACGGCGTTGAAGTCGTCGAGAACCCGGACGTCGATTCTCTCCGCGCCGCGGTGCAGAGTGTCTACGACGCTTATCCGCAGTACGCGGACTACATCGCCCGGATTCAGGCGCTGCTGGCCGAGTAATTCAGCCGCTCCCGCGTTTCCTCTCCCGCGAGGGGAGGAAACGTTTTTTTACCCTTTGAAATTACGGGAAAAAACGGAGGCACCCCCATGATACTCAAGAAAATTCTTTCGCCCGTCAGCGACGCGCTCGATCGGGTGTGCAGCGTGCTCATCGTGGTGATGCTCGGCCTGATGGTCGTCATCACCACCGCGCAGATCGTCTGCCGCACGTTCTTCACCTCCCTGAGCTGGTCGGACGAGGTGACGCGCTACCTGCTCATCTGGTCCACCTTCCTGGGCGCAACCTGCGTCTATCGCCACGGCGGCAACATCGCCATCACCTTCATTCAGGATATGGTGCCCAAAAAGCTCGGCTCCGTCATGCGCATCGCGGTGCATGCGATCTGCTGCGCGCTCTTCGCCGTGCTGCTGTTTTACAGCTGCAAATACTGCGGCAAGCTGGTCAAGACGGCCACCGCGCTGCCCATCAAGATGAAATACATCTACCTGTGCATCCCCATCAGCATGGGCGTGCTGATGCTCCACGCGCTGGTCATGGCGCTGGGCGAGGTTGAAACCATGAAGGAGGTCAAGGGCTAATGGCAGTCATTCTCTTCGGCGTGTTTATCGCCCTTCTGCTGCTGGGCGTACCGGTTGCGTTTGCCATCTGCTCCGCCGCCGCGACGACGATGTTTGCGGGCTTCGGCGACGCCAAAATGATGATCGTGGTGCAGCGCATGTTCGCCAGCTGCGATTCCTTCAGCCTGATCGCCGTGCCGTTCTTCATCTTCGCGGGCGACCTGCTCGCGGGCGGCAGAATCTCCAAGGTGCTCGTCGAGTTCTGCGAGTCCCTGCTGGGCATGATTAAGGGCGGCCTGTCCGTCGTCTCCGTGCTGGCGGGCATGTTCTTCGCCGCCATCTCCGGTTCGGGCGCGGCGACCACCGCCGCCGTCGGCGCGACGCTCGTGCCCGAGCTGAAAAAGCGCGGCTACCGCGAGGATTCCGCCGCCGCGCTCGTCGCCGCCGCCGGTACGATCGGCGTCGTCATTCCGCCGTCCGTGCCGATGGTTCTCTACGCCGTCATCGCGGAGGAAAGCGTCAGCCGCCTGTTCAGCGCCGGTTTCCTGCCGGGCGTCATCATGGGCGTGATGCTTATCGTCATCGCCCTCTATCAGGCGTATCAAAACAACTATCCCAAGGGCGCGCCGTTCTCCCTCAAAAACGTGGGCAAAACCTTTTTGAAGGCCATCCCCGGCATCCTGATGCCCGCGATCATTCTGGGCGGCATCTTCTCCGGCTACTTCACCCCCTCCGAGGCGGCGGCCGTGGCCGTGGTCTACGCGCTGCTGGTGTCCACGTTCGTCTATCGCGACATGAGCCTCAAAAAGCTCTATACGACGATGCTCGGCTCCGCGAAGACCAGCGCCGTCATTATGATTATCATCGCGTGCAGCGGCCCGTTCGGCTGGGCGCTGGCCAACTGGAAGATTCCGGAAGCCATCTCCTCCGCCGTGCTGAGCGTTTCCACCAACAAATACGTCATCCTCTTCCTGATTTCCCTGATTATTCTGGTTGCGGGCGTGTTCATGGAGACGTCCTCCGCAATCATTATCCTGACCCCAGTTTTCCTGCCGCTGGTGCGTGCGCTGGGCATTTCCACCCTGCACTTCGGCATCCTCTTTGTGGTCGGCATCGCCATCGGCATGATTACCCCGCCGGTCGCCATCAATCTGTTCGTGGCCTCGGGCATTACGGGGCTGTCGCTGGAGAAGATCTCCAAGGCCGTCGTTCCCTACCTCATCGGCCTGATCGTCGTCTTCCTCGCGATTGTGTATCTGCCGCTCTTCATCCCCGGCTTCATCGGCTGATCTTCTCCGGCCTTTCGTATTCTTTCAACTCATAGAAAGGGCTATTCTCCCCCCTTTGGGGGAGAATAGCTTTTTGTCTACAGTCTGGGGCGATCCTTCCCTCTGCGGGGGAGAATCGTTTTTTTATCTACTGTCTGCGCGGGGCGTTTTTTATTTTTTTCGTATTTTTTACAATTATCCAAACTTCTCTTAACTTTTTCCGAATCTGTGCTATAATAAGCTGTGTATGTTTTTTCTTTTTGGGTTTTGATGTACAGGAGACGCTTATGTTTAAATCACACGCACACCGCACCATGGATATGACGGAAGGCTCCCTTCTGACCAAGGTGCTGTTTTTTTCGCTGCCGATCATGCTGTCCGGCATTTTGCAGCTCCTCTTCAACGCGGCGGATACCATCGTGGTCGGCCGCTTTGCGGGCAACGAGGCGCTGGCGGCGGTCGGCTCGGTCGGCTCGCTGAACAACATGATTATCAGCCTGTTTGTCGGCCTTTCCATCGGCGTCAACGTGCTGGTCGCGCGCTTCACCGGCGCGAAGGACGCGGAGCGCGTCTGTGAAACGGTTCACACCGCGGTGCTGCTCTCCCTCGTAGGCGGCGCGGTGCTGGCGGTCGTCGGCTTTGCGGCCGCGCGCCCGCTGCTTGAAATCATGGGTTCGCCGGAGGACGTGATCGACCTTGCCGAGCTGTATATCCGCATCATCTTTATCGGCATGCCGGTGCAGATGCTCTATAACTTCTGCGCGGCGGTGCTCCGCGCGGTCGGCGACACCAAGCGCCCGTTGTATTTCCTGACGATTGCGGGCGTCATCAACGCCGGGCTGAATCTGGTGTTCGTCATCGGGTTCAAGATGAGCGTAGCGGGCGTCGCGCTGGCGACGATCATTTCGCAGGCGGTCTCAGCCGCGCTGGTCACGCGCTCGCTGATGCTGATGGACGGCCCGACCAAGCTGTATTTCAAGCGACTGAGCATCAAGCCGCATATCATGCGTGAAATCATCCAGATTGGTCTGCCCGCGGGCATTCAGAGCTGCATGTTCTCCCTCTCCAACGTCGTCATCCAGTCCTCGGTGAACAGCTTCGGCTCGATCGTCATCGCGGGCAACGCCGCGGGCGCGAACGTCGGCAACTTCGTCTATCAGGCGATGAACACCTTCCAGCAGGCGGTCACCTGCTTCGCCGGACAGAATATCGGCGCGCGCAAGCCGCGCCGCGTGCTCAGCTCGATGTATGTCAGCCTGTTCTGGGCGCTTTCCTTCGGCGTGGTCTTCGGCGTGCTCTCCTGTGTCTTCGGCACGCAGCTTCTGGGGCTTTATTCGCCAGACCCGGCGGTGATTCAGGTCGGCCTGAACCGCATGTACATCGTCTGCGGCCCGTATTTCCTCTGCGGCATCATGGATGTGATGACCGGCGTTCTGCGCGGCGTCGGCTATTCGCTGCTGCCGATGATCGTCTCGCTGATGGGCGCGTGCGTGTTCCGCATTTTCTGGGTGATGACGATATTCGCGGCCAACCGCACGATGGATTGCCTGATGATTTCCTACCCCGTTTCGTGGGCGCTGACCTTCCTCGTGCTGGTGGTGATCTTCGCGGTGCTTTGGAAAAAGAAAATCCGGCCGCGCTATACGCCGGAGGAATTGGCGGCGCGATAAAACAGCAAAACCGACCGATGGTCATTCGGTCGGTTTTTTTGGCCTTTTTCGATTGGCAGAGCGCAAAACGCCGCAGGGTGCATGTCGTTCACGC
>OLOV01003211.1_pt1 | contig 10122 bp, 11 predicted proteins | sample 1672931 | NCBI WGS metagenome assembly OLOV01 (sample SAMEA3136738, study PRJEB25190) | human gut metagenome | biome: human gut; feature: human-associated habitat; material: faeces | place: Austria | collected 2013
TTTATCGCGAGTTCCGCACGAGCCGAAGAGCACTTAATGTGCTCTTCGTGCGAGCCAGGACTGTAGAGCAGCAAACATAACCAAGCCCCACCGGGCAACCGGTCAGGTTAGGCTACTTCGCGGCGCCGGGGATGCCGTGGGAGGTTTTGGCGGTTTTGGCTCCGTTTACGATGGCGGTTTCCAAGGCCCTTACGGCGAGCATGCCCAGCAGGTCTAGGGGAACGGCGGCGCTTGCCTGGGCGCCCAGTTTGCCGCTGGCGAGGGTGTAGATGGTGTCGCCGTCGTTGGTGGTGTGCGTGGGACGGATGGCGTGTGCGTAGGCGTCTGCGGCCATCTGGGAGACCTTGGTGGCTTGTGCCTTAGTGAGTTCCACGTTGGTGACGATGCAGCTGATGGTGGTGTTGGTGCGGTCGAGCGGCATCTGCATGGATCCGGCGGCGGCAAAGGCTGCGAGTTCCATGTCGACGATCTGGTCGCTATCGGCTGCGGCGCGCATGCCGGCGACCCACTCGCCGGTGAAGGGGTCGACCACGTTGCCGCAGGCGTTGACTGAGACCACGGCGCCCACCTTGATGGGGCCGAGTGCCACGGCGGCAGCTCCAAGGCCGGCCTTCATGCAGGTGGCAGGCCCCATGAGCTTACCCACGGTGGCGCCCGTGCCGGCGCCTACGTTGCCCTGTTCGAGCTTGGTGGGGGTGTGGTCGAGTGCTTCGCACACGGCGGCGATGCCGGCCTCAATGTCGGGGCGCACGGTGGGGTCGCCAAAGGCAAGGTCGAAGATGCAGCTGGAGCACACGATAGGCACCTGCGTGGGGCCGACGGGAAGGCCGATGCCGCGGCTCTCGAGCTCGCGGGCGACGCCGCTTGCAGCCTCGAGGCCAAAGGCCGATCCGCCCGAAAGGCAGACGGCGTGGACCTTGTCGACGGTGTTCTCAGGTCGCAGCAGGTCGGTTTCGCGCGAAGCGGGAGCACCGCCGCGAACGTCAACACCGCCGGTGGCGCCCTCGGGTGCCACGATTACGGTGCAACCGGTGCCGGCCTCCTCGTCCGTATAGTTGCCATAGCAAAAGCCATCGACATCGCAGACGTCAATGGCCTCGAGCAGTGTATCCATGTTTAACTCCTATCGGTTTTCCGCCGCGCCTTGTGCCCGGTCGGGATCCGTACGGTACGCCAAAATTGTAGGCGCTGGGGAATACCCAGCGCCAGATGCAATTACGAGAGTTTTTGAATCGCGCGCGCGACGCGGGCGATGGGTAGGCCCACCACATTATAGAAGTCGCCCGAAATATCGTGCACGAGCATGCGTCCGCCTGTGCCCTGAATGCCGTAGGCGCCGGCCTTGTCCATGGGCTCACCCGAGGCGACGTAGCGCTCGATCTGCTCGTCGGTGAGCTCGTAGAACGTCACGTCGGTCACATCGACAAAGGATAGGCTCTCGGCGGCATGCGGGGCTGTAGCGTCGCCGGCTTTAACGATGCAGACGCCGGTTGCGACCTGGTGCGTGCGGCCCGAAAGCTCACGGAGCATGGTGCGCGCCTCGTCTTCGGTTGCCGGCTTGCCCAGAATCTTGCCGTCAAAGGTGACGATGGTGTCGGCCGCGACCGTCAGCTCATTGGGCTCGGCATACTCGGCAGCAACGGCAGCCGCCTTGGCGCGTGCCAAGCGCTCGACAAGCGTGAGCGGGGCCTCGCCATCAAAGGGCGTTTCGTCGATATCCGCGGGAATCACGCGAATGTTGTAGCCTGCCTCGCGCATCAGCTCTATGCGGCGCGGCGATTGCGAAGCCAAAATCATAGTTGGATGCCCTCGGCGACCTTCTCGACAGCCTTGTCGCCGGCGAGCGTGCGCAGCAGTTCAAGCGCAAAGGGGAGCGACTGGGCCATGCCGCTGGCGGTGATGATGTTGCCGTCTTGCGTAACCTTCTCGCCGGTATAGGCGCCCTCGGGGAAGCTTTTCTCAAAGCCAGGGAAGCACGTGACATGGCGCCCCTCGAGCAGGTCGAGCTCGCCCAGGATAAACGGGGCGGCGCAGATGGCGGCGACGTGCTTGGTCGCGGCGAACTCGCAGACCACGTCGCAGATACGCTGATCGGCGCGCAGGTTGGTGGCACCGGGCAGGCCGCCGGGCAGCACGACGCAGTCGTACTCGTCAAAGTTGATCTCATCAAAGAGCGCATCGCAGGTCACGGGGATCTGCAGCGAGCTTACGACCTCACGCGTGGGCATAATCGAGACGAGCGTGGCACGCACGCCGCCGCGACGCATAACATCGACCATGGTCAAGCATTCAATAGTTTCAAAGCCATCGGCGGCGAGAACGGCAACGCTGGGCATGAGGGTTCCTTTCATAGGCGGCATACAATTAGCCGTCTTATACCCCGAAGACCTCCGCTTGCCACGCTCGATTTCCCAATGTTTAAAATAGCCCCGTCCGAATTAGCTACCCTCACCCATCCTCAACAATCTCAATCTGTAACATCTAGACCCACTTTTGACCCCTAACTGTTACAGATCAAGACAAACGGAAACTGCCCCGACAAAACGTCTAAATCTGTAACATCTACGGACCAAAACCGGGTCTTACTGTTACAGATCGAGATGGAAGGTTGAGGATCTGTCCATTTGTTTCAATCTGTAACAGTTAGGAGGAAATAGCCTGCCTAGTCGTTACAGATTGAGACAATGCAGGGGGCTAACCATTTTGGCTGGTGCTGCGCAAAGGAATCTGGTTGATGTTAGAGAAAAAGCCCCGCCCATTTGGGCGGGGCTAACAGACCTGCTCGTCTACCCCCTACGACGTCGTAACTGTAACCATTGTCATCGGGGAGGGGATCGTCGCCTGGGTTTAACAGATAGTCTTCTTCGGATTCATAAATGTTGGTTGCGGAGATACTGTTCTTGTAACCACATTCAGTGCAAACCCACGTGTACTTGTGATCGTCAAAACCTGGCTGATTGCTGAGATGGGCGTTGCAACGATCGTATCACCAATCAACATCGGGAAATCTATCGCTCATATCAACACCCCTTTATCGCCAGTTGATATGAGCGATAAAAAATTACTTGTCGAGCCTGATGAGTGCCTGTTCAACGTTGCTCGTCATGTTGTTTTGCTGCGATGCGGCAAGATGGCAGGAAGTGCGAACCACACAGGAGCCAACAACCTTGTGCGAACCGGGGTCTAAGATTGAATTGCCGTCAAAGCTGCTCAAGTACTCATCGCGTTTTTTGGCATTTTTGACGTTTGCGTATACCTCGACGGCTCCGCCGGCATCGCATCCGCCGTCCACGACGGGGGTGTAATCTCCGCTTAGATACACGTCGGAAGAGTCGACCAAATCGGAATTAAAGTTGACGCATGCGGTGTAACCGCCCTGTTTGCCTAACTTATTATTTGGATCGTTGCCCTCCGAAACGGCTTCCAGTGCCGTGATGTTGGCAATGCCCGTGAGCCGTTGCAGGATGAATTGCTCTGAGGGGTTGGTCACCTGCTTGAGCTGGTCGATGCTGTCTTGAAGGTTGGATTTGGCGGTGGAAAGATCGCCGATGACGGAATCGTATTTTCCCATCTTGTCGATCTTCTTTGCCATAGTGTTTATCTCGTCGGTATTACCTGGCATTGCGGGGATATCTTCTTTGGCGGCCTGAGCTTGGGCTACCGCATTGGTCGCGGAATCAGACGTCGACGAATCATAGGGCTTATCCTTCGATTTGTTCAGTTCCTGAAGCTCTTTGATTGCGGCGTCTAAGTCATCATTGCGGCTTTGAAGTCCGTCGGCAGCGGTGTTGAAGGCCTCAACCGCTGCATTGTGCGGTATCTGGTAATTGACGTACCAGTACGCTCCGATAGCAACGATTAAGACCGCGACGACAGAGACGATGGCTGTCCTTTTCTTTTTGTCCATAATGAGTGCTCTCCTTTCCCGATATGAAAATGCTAGCGCTTTCTGGCTATTCCGCAGATGCCATGGCTTTCTATTCGGTAAACGGATTCCTCTCTTGCTGCGACATCAGTCGAATAACTGCGCGCTTGAACTGAGGCCGCCCGAAATGACGGTGGATGCGATGGGGGTGGCGAGGCAGTGCGTGACCGAGTGAGTCTACTTGCACATATGGGTATGGTGGACGAATGGTAAGACTAAGCTGGCGAAAAGCGAACCTGGTGCTCCTTGTCGGATTGGATCGTGCCGATTTCATTAGGCATCACACGGCAAATTATCGGTAGAACACGTCGAATTCAATTGTGTGAATGCGTGCGTTGTCGGGACCGGCGTCAATCGTAGAATGTTCGGCGTCGCTCACTTCTGCCCAGACTTTATGGCCGCCGTTGATCCTATCGACGATTTTCATGACGGCTGCCTCTTCTTCTGCCGTCGCGCTCCAGGGGATGTCGCAGAGTTTTTTCGCCGTCTTCAGAGATGGCGTCGAGCCAAGCAGCATCCTTTGGAATGTCGGGGTCTTGTCGAATCGAAGGATGGCTCCAGGTTTAAGCGCTTCGCGCTGGACTTCTACCTCATCTGGTTCGTACATCCAATCGGTGCCTTCAAATTCCTTTTCCCAAAGGCATCCGTATCCGATTGTTTTCACGCTTACAATGTACGTTTTGCCAGAAGAGAGGCCGATGGCTGTTTTCGGCTTAATAAAGAATGCTCCGAAAGCTGAGGCCGCGAGAACCGTAAATCCGCGTCGAGTTAATTCAAGTTCTTCTAAGTTGCCCATTTGGATCTCCTTCTTTAAGAGCGGGCTGTTCGTTATTGAGAAAAATAGACGTTCGTGGGGATATAAAACTGCAGTCAATTCCCTCTGCTCAATGACGTTGGAAGCTCTAATACAATCGATGCGCTAATACCAATCTGGCTTTGAATATTGAAGGTAGACATGAACACGGAGCACTCCTCGATTCGCTCACTGCACTCACCGATTAATAGACGTTTCGCTGTTACGTTTTACGCTGCAAGAATTAGACTGCTTGCTTAGGTGTTAGAGGCATTCGGCATAGACATGAGAAGCCGCGCCAAGTGCCTGGTGCTTCTTGAAAGTCGTGGCCGATCCGGAAAGCGGAATGGCGAAAGGAATAGTTGGATGGCTGTAAATCTTAAAAACGTAAAAGATACGGTGAACCTTGCGGCGGAGGTCCTGGGTGCTGCGGCCGCCGTCATTGAGGGTGCAAAGCAGCTCGGTGTCGATGTTGATGCCGTCGGCGGTGCCGTAAAGGATGCGGCGGGCGGTGCTGCTAACGGCGCTCGTGTCGTTGCCGATGGTATTGGTAAGGGGTTCGGCGCGGCGGCCGATGGCGTCGGCGCGGCAGTTGGCGCACTGGGCGGTGCTGCGAAAGCGTTTCAGGATTCAAGAGAAGCTGCCGAGGCTCGTAAGAAGATCAACGCTGCAAGGCAATCGATTTTTGAAGGCGCTTCGACGGTGATGCCCCTGCACAAGTTTGTCTGCCAACAGGGCAAAGCTGCCGATGCGGCGTTTAATGGTTTCGATATGCCTGGCTGCTACCTCATCGCAAAGTATCAAAAGGGCGACCACGATAAGAACTACAGTGATTATCTGGGTATTTTCGTGGGCTCAAGCGAGCATATGTCGGACGATATCGTGTCCATACCTACGCGTTTGGGCGACCCCGATGTCTATGCCGACTACAAGTACCATCAAAACGTGATGCTGTTCGTATTTCCCTGCGAGCTGAAGGACCTCGATGAACGTCGCGAACTTCTGTTGCGTTCATTTGCCGGCGAGAGGCTCTACAACGGCGTTCGGGCATCGGTCGGGAAAGTGGCGGATGGAAGTCTATAACCTGGGCACTATTCAAAAAGTTCTTCTGCGCGAGGCGTAGACGCATGAGGCCCACGATTTCACTAGGCGGCTGGCGGAGGAGCGGGACCTCGCATCCCTTGGGCTTGTGGTTGTGAGTCTTCGCACGGCAAGGCGAGAGGACATTGGCAGAGAGCGTGGACTGCGAGCTGATGAGAGACTTGCTACGGCGTTAGAAGGCCATTTCGGAACAAGACGGGAAATGGTATCGCGTGGACAGGGAAATTATAAGCTTGCGTCGGTGGAGCAAAGACCACACGGCGAACTAGTTGTTGCGCGGGCATTTTGGATCCCCGTGCCAATCTCTGCGCCTTCGAGGTCGTTGGTTCGAATCCGGCCTCCGCGACCAAAACTCCTGGTCAGACGCAGGAAAGCCTGGCAGTGCGAATAATCGACAGGTACCATCATGCCGAGATGATCGGCATGATGGTACATCTTAGAAGTGATCTCGAGCGTTATCTTTAGGGAGGGTTCGAAATCATCTCTGCGTTCTTTAAATGACGAGCTGGGCGTTACGCAAGATTAGTTGAGAATTACATTCTCAGTAGTATAAGATGCCTGTGCGTATCGCTGAGCATTGGCAAACTGCGAAGTAGCAAGGCCATACATAATTGCAGCCTGCTCCTTATCGCCTTTCGCATTGGCGCAATCAGCCATAGTTGTGTAATTGCATCCCGTGTGCACCGCCTCAGCAGCCATATTGTAATATTCCATCGACTCGTCATCCACTGAGTCATTCTTATACAATTCAGCTCCTGCATTTCTTACCGCAATACGCGCATCGGTTTCTGCGCTTTTATTAGTGGTCTGCATGTCCTTTCCGAGAGTAAGCTTGCAGTAATTAGCTGTACCATAGGGAACGTCTGAACGGAATTTCTCGTCATGACCTCTCAAGACATACATTTCAAGATCAGTTGCATCAAAAATTGTCCTGAAAATTGTCTTGAATTCTATGTCATCTCCTTCTGGAGAGTGGAACTGATAGAAACCGCCGTAATCCCAATTTTCCTCACTCCATTTGCCCTCGTCATAGTAACGAATGCTTCCAAGTCCGTTCGCGAGCGTGAGCGGGGTAACGCTGCCGCCCTCGTCTTGCATAATCTTTTCTAGAGTATTGGCTCTTGGCACGCTATCCGGATATGCCTCATATGAATCATTCATCCACAGCTCATCCTTGAAATGATTCGCTGCAATTAGATAGTCCGTTTCACCGTAGTCACTGGCTTTGCGCACTACATATGCATTATCTTTTTGCTCGATGAGATACGCATTCCCATTGTTGTCGGAAACGTTGATGTTACCCGTGTGAATCCACTCAGTTTCTGTAAGCATTTTGACTGCTTCGTCTGCCGAATCACACTTTGTGGCTGTGTACCAATAAGCAAACAAAGTATCGAGGAAGGTGCCTTCCCTATCGATTACCTCGGCACCTTCGCTCGGCGATGCTGTAGGCGCTCCGGCATAGGTAATAACAAGGCCTTTAGAGTTCATGAACGCATTTCCTTGCAATCCACCTGATGCAATGACTGCATTGCCATGTTTCGGATAAGAAATCATGCTCGAGAACATTGCAGCGGGTGTTGCGCTGAGTGCATCAAGATTAGCTCCTCCAAGATGATGACCATCCTGAGTCATATCTCCCCAAGCAGATACATTCATACATGTTTTTGAACGCTCTGAATCATCAGTTTTTGAACCCTCTGGATCATAATGCATCATGAGATCAGAGTTAAGAACAGATGAACCCATAACTGCAACTACTGCATCTTCCTTTGAGATTCCTGCCCCATCAGCTACTCCCGACAAGAAATCAAATACAGATGGCTCATCCTCTTCATAATGTTTCAGAATCTTACCCATAGCTTTGTTATATGCGGCATCGTCTGCCTCTGCGTAAATTGAAGCCATTACAGCTGTCCAGTTATTTTCTAACTGATCCTTTTGCTGTAACCCATACTGCCTTCCCATGTCAAACCAAGAGCCATTTACATACACAACTTCCTGCGCATTTCCTGCGTTGACGGTTGCATCGAACTTCCCGTCAAACTCTTTGTTTTTAGAAGTTGATCCGACATTTGCCTGCGTGCTGTCTGATGACCCACTTAGCGTATTTTTTGCAGAACATCCTGGGCCTGCCACCATGCTTAAACATAGGATGGCGCAACACAATACGCAGGCTATCTTTCTTCTCATCATAATCTGTCACCTTCTCTTCCAGAAGTTCCGTGTTGCCGATAACTTGATGGCTAAAGCAAAGGCCCCTCGTTGCCGACAACCCAATGGCTAGATTATGTGGTTTTCCAACCCGCTTTCATATGAACTGACCTGGATAAAAGGGTTCAATCTTAGCCTATACCCTGGTTTAGCGCTTTATGAACCAGGGTTCATAAAGCGCTAAGCATGTATAAACAAAAGGAAGCGGGATTCATATTGATTAGTCCAACGTAATCAACGTTATGAACATCTGATTTTCTGCAGCAACTGCATCCTGTTGCTAACATCGGCCTTCTGGTAAATGTTATGTGTATGAGATTTGACGGTGCCAGTCGAAATAAACAACAGCTCGGATATCTCCTGTGTGCTTTTCTCCTTGAGCAAGAATCCCAGAATCTCTCGCTCTCTGAGACTAAGGCCAATAGATGTCGCATAGGCGTCTATGACTTCTTCCGAAAGCTCTCCTGTCAAGGCTTCATAGCTGATCGGTTTCACTGTAATCTTGTCAACAAAGAAACGTGCCGCAACAACAATAAGATATGCGGCAACAACTATCTGGGAGACGCTTTCGCCAATATTGCGGCTTCGAATCGCGCCGCTAGTTACTAGGCTTGCAACATCATTATTTAGCCCATAATATAATCCCGCAAGAATGTCCTCAAAGACAGTCATTAATCCAAGGATTCCAACCAGTCGCAAGAACATGCCTAACCTTAAAAACATGCTCTTATGCACTGTTTTGCCAAAGGACCTGCTACCGATAAAGGCTAGTACGATAACCAGAAGTTGGAATGGCAACAAATAGCAAATGTACAAGAATCCTGTGCGCACCTTTAACAAAGGGAATATAACGAGCCAGATGAACAACGGAGCTTCCACCAATGTCAATATCCACGTTTTTGACCTGTCAACAGCTCCCTTGAATAAACGACATATGAGAAAAACGCAGGCGTAATATAATAGCGACTTGATTACTACGGGCACCGAAAGATAATTATGAAAGTAATAATAAATGGGCGAACTAATTTCGTATCCTCGAACTATTAGCTCAATCAAGTACTGGCTTAGCATAAGCAGAGCGATATACAGATATTCCTTCTTTTGACTTCCGATAAAGAGGATTAAATAAAGGGCTGCACAGATTACACAGCTAGATTTTATTAATAAACTTAAAGTAGCAGACAGTACCAGCATCAGGCCTCACCCTTTATTTTGTAAAACAGATAGCAGCAATAACGTCCCAGTCCGGATGCGTTTCCAAGGACGGTACATTCGAGATTGCAAAAGAAGAACGGCCGGTCAGAAACTGCATCAGGAGCGTGCCAATATTCGACAAAATAGCGACCGCTGGAATTGGGCAACACATGGCAAGCGACCTTATAGATTTTTCACTTCAGTCATTTAAGAAGCCCCCTTACCGACAACGCTCATCCCTTTTATAAAAGAGTTTATGGTCAAGGACTATGCGAAGTCGGTCAAAGGGACGAGGCTCCCCGTTAGCTTTCGCACTCCTGCGAGCCAGGAGCGCATAGATGAGATTGTTAAAGAGTTCGTCAGGCTCCACGGAGACCTTTTCACAGCCGGTATCGTCTGCAGAGAGTACGTTGATTTGGCCCGCTGTGGTGGCGCGACGAATGAATGGAGAGCTTTCTATCTTGGCGGGGGATCTTCTCAACGTATGCAGGAACTTAAATCAGCCGGCAAGCGTTGCGAAGCCGCCTGAGGAGCTTGTACTGGCGTGCTCAGATCTTGGGAGTCCCTACTACACCGTGGACTTTGCGGAGCGAGCGGATGGGGCTTGGATCGTGGTGGAGACCGGTGACGGACAGGTATCGGGTCTCGCTGCGGCGCAGGACCCGGTTATCTACTATCAGGTGCTTGCGGATGCCCTCGAAAGGCGAGATTGACTCGTGTAGTTGTGATTTTGAGTCCGGTACGGTCTGATGGGATGCGCTCGAGATGTCGAGGGCGTCGGCCTCTCGACTTGGCTCACGAAAGGAGTGGCGAACTAGGGAACTTTACTAGGGAACTAGGTGTTTAGTGCCAACAGGTTGTTTACACCCGAGTAGTGACAAATAGGGAGGCCTCC
>OLOV01003213.1_pt1 | contig 10116 bp, 6 predicted proteins | sample 1672931 | NCBI WGS metagenome assembly OLOV01 (sample SAMEA3136738, study PRJEB25190) | human gut metagenome | biome: human gut; feature: human-associated habitat; material: faeces | place: Austria | collected 2013
TAGATCTGCATGGAGTCCACGGACACCACCTCGCCGCCGAAGCGCTTGGCCAGCGCCACGCCCATTTTGGTCTTGCCGGTGGCGGTGGGGCCGACGACGCAGAGGATGCGGTTGTCCATGGAGATGCCTCCTTTCGCAAGGGAAATAAAATAAGTTGAAAACGGAAAGTGGAAAGCGGAAAGTTTTGGGGGGTGCGGCGCGTAGGGTATTACGGATTGCCACGGGCGCTTTGCGCCCTCGCAATGACAGATTATTTTGGTGCGGGGGGAGTCGGGGGCGGGGTCATTGCAGCTTCTGCTTCAGCTCGTACAGCAGGTTCAGCGCCTCCAGAGGGGAGAGGGTGTCCACCTGCTCCCGACGCAGGCGGGCGAGCACTTCCTCCTCCGCCACGGCCGTCAGGGACACCTGCTCGTCCTCCTGCCGCAGGGGCGCCGGCTCCTTGCCGGCCTGCTCCTCCAGCTCCCGCAGGATGGTCTTGGCGCGGCCGATGACCCCCTCCGGCAGACCCGCCAGCCGCGCCACCTCGATGCCGTAGCTGCGGTCGGCGCCGCCGGCGACGATCTTGCGCAGGAAGATGATCTCGTCCCCGCGGGCGCGCACGGCGATGTTATAGTTGCGCACGCCGGGGAGGCTCTGCTCCATGTCGGTAAGCTCGTGGTAATGGGTGGCAAAAAGGGTCTTGGCGCCCAGCTTTTTGGGGTCGGCGCAGTATTCCAGCACGGCGCGGGCGATGCTCATGCCGTCAAAGGTGCTGGTGCCGCGGCCGATCTCGTCCAGAATGAGGAGGCTGTTTTTCGTGGCGGCGTGGAGAATATTGCTGACCTCGGTCATCTCCACCATGAAGGTGGACTGGCCGGCGGAGAGGTCGTCGGAGGCGCCGATGCGGGTGAAAATGCGATCCACCACGCCCAAGTGGGCGCTCTTGGCGGGGACAAAGGAGCCGATCTGCGCCAGCAGGACGATGAGCGCCACCTGCCGCATATAGGTGGATTTGCCCGCCATATTGGGGCCTGTGATAATGGCCGCGCGCCCCTCTTTTTCGCCCATATAGGTGTCATTGGGCACAAAAAGGGCGTCGGGGCGCATCTTCTCCACCACCGGATGGCGGCCGTCGTGAATCTCCAGCACGTCGGAGTCGTCCACCGTGGGGCGGCAGTAGTTGTTGCTCACGGCCACCGCCGCAAGGGAGCAGAGACTGTCCAGCTCCGCCACCGCAGAGGCCGCCGCCTGAATGCGGCTCACCTCGCCGGCCACGGCCAGACGCAGCTCCGTGAACAGCTCATATTCCAGCGCCGAAACGCGGTCGGCAGCGGTGAGGATGTCGCTTTCCAGATTCTTCAGCTCCTGGGTGATGTAGCGCTCGCCGTTTACCAGAGTCTGCTTGCGGATGTAGGTGTCGGGCACCTGATCCTTGAAGGAATTGGACACCTCGATATAGTAGCCGAAGACTTTGTTATAGCCGATCTTCAGGGTGCGGATGCCGGTCTTCTCCTTTTCCTGCGCCTCCATGGAGGCCATAAGCCCCTTGCCGCCGTGGAGGATGCCACGAAGGCGATCCACCTCCGGATGGAAGCCGTCCCGTATGAACTCGCCCTCCCGCACGGAAAAGGGCGGCTCGTCCTGCAAGGTGTCCGCAATGCGCTGCGCCAGATCGTCCAGCGTGTCCAGCGTGCGGTACAGCTCCCGCAGACGCCCCTTGGGGAAGGCGGCCAGCAGCTCCTTGACGGCGGGCAGCTTTTCCATGGCCATGCGCAGCGCCACCAGGTCGCGCCCGCCGGCGCTGCCATAGACGATGCGGCTCATGAGCCGCTCCATATCGCCGATGCCGGAGAGCGCCCGCATCAGCTCTTCTCTTGTGACGGTGTCATTCACCAGCCGCTCCACGCAGTCGGCGCGGCGGTCGATGTCCTGCACGCTGAGAAGCGGACGCTCCAGCCAGCTGCGCAGCATACGGGCGCCCATGGCGGTCTTTGTCTTGTCCAGCACCCAGAGGAGGCTGCCTTTTTTCTCCTTGCTGCGGAGGGTCTCCGTCAGCTCCAGATTGCGCCGAGCCGTGATGTCCAGCTCCATGAACTGCCCCTGCTCGTAATAGTCCAGCGTGTCGATGTGGGACAGGTCGCCCTTCTGGGTGTCGTGCAGGTAGCCCAAGAGGTTGCCCAGCGCCAGCAGCGCCGCAGGATTTTCCCGAGGAAGACGGCCGAAAGCCTGCTCGCCAAACTGGGCGGCCAGCAGGGTGCGGGCGGTCTGCGCCTGCGTTTCGCGCACTTCCCTGTGACAGGAGAGCTTGTTCTCCGTGAGCATACGCAGGGCGGCGTCCTCAGCGGCGGCAGGATTCATGATGATCTCCGCCGGAGAAAAACGCGCCGCCTCGTTGAGCATATGCACGGCGGCGTCACGGCCGGAAAAGGCGGTGGCGTGGGTCTGGCCGGTGGAAATGTCGCAGGCGGCAAAGCCGGCGCACGCCCCCTCCAGCCACGCGGCAGCGCAGAAATTACTGCGTCCGGCCTCCAAGGAGGCGTCGTCCAGCACCGTGCCGGGAGTGACCACGCGGATGATGTCCCGCTTCACAAGCCCCTTGGCCGTGGCGGGATCCTCCGTCTGCTCGCAGATGGCCACCTTGTAGCCCTTGGCGATGAGGCGGGCGATGTAGCCCTCGGAGGAGTGGTAGGGGATGCCGCACATGGGCACCTTTTCGTCAAAAGATTTATTTTTGTCCTTGTCGCGGGTGGTGAGGGTGAGATCCAGCTCTCGGGAGGCGGTCCTGGCATCGGCGCCGAACATCTCATAAAAATCGCCCAGACGGAAGAACAGAATGGAGTCCTTGTTCTGCTCCTTGATCTCCAAATACTGCTTCATCATGGGGGTCAGCTCAGCCATAAACAGTCACATCTTTCTGCCGCAGAGGCGGCGCATCTCACCCGTTCAGGTGGAAAACTTTGTGGAAAAGTGAATTATTGCGCCTTTTCAGGCGAAAAAGGTCACCTTAAACTCGCTTAAACATCTTTTCGATCTCATAGCGGGAGAGCTTCACCGCCACGGGGCGGCCGTGGGGGCAATACTGGATCTCGCCCGACTGCACCCGCTCCACCAGCGCCCGAAGCTCGGCGGGGGAGGTGTGCATGCCGGCCTTGATGGCGGACTTGCAGGCCATGGTCTGCAGCAGGCGATCCCGCGCGCCATGGGGGTCGGCGCGACCCAGCCGCAGATCCTCCGCCAGCTCCTCCACCGTGGCGGCGGCGTCCTCCGGACGGATGTCCGAGGGAATCTGGCGCACCAGCAGCGTGCCGGCGCCGAAATCCTCGCAGGCAAAGCCGAACTCCTCCAACAGCGGCAGCTGCGACAGGGCGGCGGCGTAGTCGTCCGCCTCCAGATCCACCGTGAGGGGCTGCAGCAGAAGCTGGCTCATAGGCGGCTCCTGCCGCTCCTTTAGGGCGTTGAACCGCAGGCGCTCGTGGGCGGCATGCTTGTCGATGAGCCAGAGGTTCTCCGCCTCGTCCTGACAAATAATATAGGTGTCCAGCGCCTCGCCCACCATGCGCCAGGGGGCGGGCGGCTGCGCCATGGCCTGCTGAATGGGCAGGTCGATGGTGTTGCGCAGGGGGGCGCTTTCTTCCGTGGGGGCGGGCTTCTGCGCCGAAGCGGCAGGCTCCGCAGCGGGGGCAGGCTCCGGCTTCATGGCGGGGACGAAGGCGGGCGCTTTCCTCTCCGCCGGTGCGGGACGCTCCACCGGCGCGGAGGCGGGGCGCTGCGCGCTGTCGTGCAGGGGGAGGGGCGCGTCGGGGTGCACCGCCGGCCGCACGGCGTAGCTGCCCAGCGGCTTTTTCTCTGTGGGCGGCGTCTGCCGCTCCTTGTATTCCTGCACGGTCATGGACTGATAAAACGTCTGCTGCGCGGGCTTGGGCGCGGGCACTTCGCCGGCGGTGAGCAGGTCTTTGACGGTGTAATGCACGGCGTCGAAAACGGCGCGCTCATTCTGGAATTTTACCACGGTCTTGGCGGGGTGGACATTCACGTCCACGGTGTTTTTGGGGAGGGTGATATGCAGCACGCAGCCGGGGAACTTGCCCTTGAGCAGGCGGTTGCGGTAGGCCTCCTCCAGCGCGGCGGCAAGGAGCTGGCTCTTTACGAACCGGCCGTTCACGAAGAAAAGCTGGCGGCCGCGGGTGCCGCTGCCGTTTAAGGGCTTGGTGACAAAACCCTCCACCTGAATGTCGCCGCCGCAGCCGGAGACCGGCAGCAGCCCCATGGCAAAATCACGACCCATGGCGGCATAGATGGCGGAGCGGAGCTGGCCGTCGCCGGGGGTGTGGAGCACCTCCGCCCCGTCCCGAATCAGCTTCACGGACACCTCCGGATGGCTCAGCGCCAGATGGGTGACAACGGCGGTAACGGCGGCGCCCTCGGCGGTGTCTTTTTTCATAAATTTCATGCGGGCGGGGGTGTTATAAAACAGGTCACGGACGCAAATGGTGGTGCCCTCCGGACAGCCGGCCTCCGCCACGCTGCCCGCTGCGCCGCCCTCCAGATGGAGAGAAGCGCCCTGTTCGGCTCCCCGCTCGCGGGAAAAAATGTCCACCCGCGACACGGCGGCAATGGCCGCCAGCGCCTCGCCCCGAAAGCCCAGGGTGCCGATGGCGGAAAGATCCTCCGCACGGCGGAGCTTGCTGGTGGCGTGGCGCAAAAAGGCCGTGGGCAGCTGGCTCGGCGCTATGCCGCAGCCGTTATCCGTGATGCGCAGGTAGGTAAGTCCGCCGTGCTGCACCTCCACCGACACGGCGGAAGCGCCGGCGTCCAGGGCGTTTTCCAGCAGCTCCTTGGCCACGCTGGCGGGACGCTCCACCACCTCGCCGGCGGCAATGAGGTCGGCGACGTGGGGGTCTAAACACTGAATAGTCGGCATGAAAAACGCCTCCTTTGCGTTGGAAGATTTGAGTTGGTATGGCAGTGGCGGGGGGACGGATTGCCACACCGGTGACGTCGGTCACCGGTTCGCAATGACAGCTTTTTAGAGAGTGCGGCGGGCATCGACGGCGGGGTGAGGGCACCCCGCCCTACGAGGGACGGATTGCCACACCAGCCTGCGGGCTGGTTCGCAATGACACATTACATGGGGTGCGGCGGGGCGGCGGGACACATGGGTCCCGCCCTACGGGGATTTATTGGTCTGCGTAGGGGCGGCGCTTCGACGGTTTACCCGCCCGCCGATACACGATAGTTCCCCGTGAAATTGTCATTCCGAGGAGCAGAGCGACGTGGGAATCCGTATTCCCACACGGCAAGCGGGTGCGGCGCAAAGGGATTACGGATTGCCACACCGGTGACGTCGGTCATCGGTTCGCAATGACAGCTTTTTGGAGAGTGCGGCGGGCATCAGGCGGGACGATGTGGGCATCGTCCCCTACAAGCGGGTTTGGGCGTTACACCATCTCGCCGAATAGCGCCCAGGTGTTGCTGTCGGTGATCTTCACGTCGCGGTACTCGCCCAGCGCGGCCTTGTCGCCCACCAGATGCACAAGGCGCCCCCCCGCAGTGCGGGCGGAAAGCGGCCAGCGGGCATCGTCCGTTTCGCCGTCCACCAGACAGCGCAGGGTCTTGCCCACATAGCGGGCGTGGTGGCGGGCGGAAATTTCATTTTGGGCATTGCAGAGGGCGTCAAACCACTTCTGCTTCTCCGCACGAGGCACGGGGTCGTCCATTTTTGCCGCGGGCGTGCCGGGGCGGGGGGAGAAGATGAAGGTGAACAGGGCGTCAAACTCCACCTGGCGCACCAAGTCCACGGTTTCCATGGCCTCGGCCTCCGTTTCGCCGGGGAAACCGATGATAACGTCCGAGGTCAGCACCAGATCGGGCATGACCTTGCGGGCATAGGTGATAAGCTCCAGATACCGCGCCTTGTCATACGGCCGGTTCATGGCGCGGAGCACGCGGTCGCTGCCGGACTGCACCGGCAGATGGAGCTGGTGCGCCACATGGCGGCTGCGCGCCATGGTGTCAAAGAGCTTGAACGAGGCGTCCTTGGGCTGGGAGGACATGAAGCGCAGGAGGTATTCGCCGTCGATCTTGTCCAGCTCCGCCAGCAGATCCGCAAAGTCCTGCGGAATGTCCAGATCCTTGCCGTAGGAGTTCACGTTCTGCCCCAGCAGGGTGATCTCCTTATAGCCCTCCGCCACCAGCTGGCGGACTTCGGCAACGATCTTGTCCATGTCACGGCTGCGCTCGCGGCCCCGCACATAGGGCACGATGCAGTAGGCGCAGAAATTGTTGCACCCGTACATGATGGACACCCACGCTCTGGTGCGGCCTTCCCGCACTACCGGCATATCCTCGGCGATGGTGCCGTGCTCGTCCTCCACGGAGAAGACCCGTCCCTGTCGGGTGTAGACCCGATAGAGCAGCTCCGGAAACTTCCACATGGCCTGCGGCCCGAAGACCAGATCCACATGGCGGTAGCTGGTGCGGACTTTCTCCGCGATCTCCGGCCGCTGCGCCATGCAGCCGCACAGGCAGATGATCTGCTCGGGATTGGCCTTTTTGGTGTGGGTCAGGGCGCCCAGATTGCCGAAGACGCGCTTTTCGGCGTGATCCCGAATGGCGCAGGTGTTCAGCACGATGATGTCGGCCTTTTCGGGCGCGTCGGTAAACTCGCAGCCCATGGCCTGCAGCATGCCCATGATGTGCTGGCTGTCCGCCACGTTCTGCTGGCAGCCGAAGGTGTCCACCAGCGCCAGAGGCGTCCGCCCCCGCCGGCGATGCAGCGCGGCAATTTTCCGCTCATATTCACGCTGGCGCAGGGTGTCCTCCGCCGGCAGTACCACTTGCTTTCTGTCCAAAATACCCCTCCGTGGGCGCCACGGAAAAAATGGCGCTATGATTCGACTTTAATTATGAAATTATACCACATTCACCGCCGCAAAACAAGCCGTATGCCGTTGCAAATTTCCCCCAATTCGTGTATGATAGGGGCAGCAACATCGGCAAAGGAGCTTACGGCTTATGGTATGGAGCATTGCATTGCTGGTCGTCCTCGTGGGGGCGGATCAGCTTCTCAAATACTGGACGGTGACGCATCTGGCGCTGGGGGAGTCCGCCCCGCTGCTGCCCGGCGTGCTGCAGCTCACCCGCCTGCACAACTACGGGGCGGCGTGGTCGAGCCTGTCGGGCAAGACCGTGGTGCTGCTGGCCATCACGGGGGTGTTGATGGCGGCCGTGGCGTATCTGCTCCTCAAAAAGATCGTCCGCCACCCGCTGGGGGTGACGGCGGGGCTGTTCATTCTGGGCGGCGGTCTGGGAAACATGATCGACCGCGTGTGGCACGGGTATGTGGTGGATATGCTGGACATTTCGCCGCTGTTTGACTACCCCATTTTCAATCTGGCGGACTGCTTCGTGGTGGTGGGCGCCATACTGGGCGCCGTGTACTACCTGTGGTTCTATGAAAAATACGACAAGAAGGGGCGCACCCATGGAAAAGAGGACGCTGACGGCCACAACTGAAGACGCAGGCACGCGGCTGGACAGCTTTCTGGCCGGCCGTCTGGAGGGCGTGACCCGCTCGGCGGCGGCGCGGCTCATCGAGAGCGGCTGCGTCACCGTGGACGGCAGACCCGCCGGCAAAAGCGTGCGCATGACCGGCGGCGAAACGGTGTGCGTGCTCCTGCCGGAGGCGGAGGAGCCGGAGGCGAGGCCCCAAGACATCCCGCTGGACGTGGTGTACGAGGACAGCGATGTCATCGTGGTGAACAAGCCCGTGGGCATGGTGGTGCACCCCGCGGCGGGGCACCCCGACGGCACGTTGGTCAACGCCCTGCTGCACCACTGTGCCGGAAGCCTTTCCGGCGTGGGGGGACAGCTGCGGCCGGGCATCGTCCACCGCATCGACCGCGACACCAGCGGCCTCATCATTGCCGCCAAAAACGACGCCGCCCACGCTTTTCTGGCGGCGCAGCTGGCCGACCACACCCTGCGCCGCACCTACGAGTGTCTGGCGGTGGGGAATTTCAAGGACGACAGCGGCACGGTGGACGCCCCCATCGGGCGGCACCGGACAGACCGCAAAAAAATGGCCGTGGTGCCGGACGGACGCCGCGCCGTGACCCATTGGACGGTTCTGGAGCGCTACAAGGGCGTGACCCACCTGCAGTGCAGGCTGGAAACCGGCCGCACCCACCAGATCCGCGTGCACTTAGCCTACATCGGCCACCCCATTCTGGGCGACACGGTGTACGGCGCGAAAAAGCCCGTGCCGGGGCTGACAGGCCAGTGCCTGCACGCCACAGGGCTGGAATTTATCCACCCCACCACGGGAGAAAAGGTCAGCCTGACCTGCCCGCTGCCGGAGGAATTCACGAAGATGCTGGCCAAGCTGGAGCGGCAAAAACAAGTTGACAGTTAAAAACGGAAAGTGGAAAGTTAAAAAACGGATAGGGCAGGATCTCATCCGTCCCATTGTCCCCTGCGGCATGTCATTCCGAGCCGGTTCTCAAACCGGCGTGGGAATCCGTATTCCCAAAACGGATGCTCAAAATAAAGAATAAAAGAAACAAACACCTTACTACTGCAAATTGCCGCATCCGGCAGCTTCATACATTATAAATGTTAAAAGGCCGACCCTGCAAACAAGGGTCGGCCTTTTGCGTTTTTTGGTCTTCAGCCCTGGTGCTCCTTGGCATGGCGGCAGATGGCCGCAAAGGTCTGGGGGCTGATGTCGTGCTCGATCTTGCAGGCATCGGCCTCCGCCGTTTCCGGATCCACGCCCAGACGGACGAGGAAGGTGGTGAGGGTGTGGTGGCGATCCAGCATCTCCTGCGCTATGGCCAGACCCGCAGGCTCCAGGGTGATAAGCCCCGTTTTGTCCATGGTGATGTAGCCGTTTTCCCGCAGGCGCTTGGTGGCGTAGCTGACGCTGGGCTTGGTGACCCCCAGATGCTCCGCCACGTCAATGGAGCGGATGAAGCCGTGCTGCTGCTGCATCATGAGCATCGTTTCCAAATAGTCCTCCGAGGATTTTTGAATTTCCATAATCGGTACACTCCGTTGTTTATTTATACCCAGCGTAGCACAGCGGCGGGCAAAAAACAAGGGGAAGTTAAAAATATTTTACTAAAGCCTATTGACAAAGTAAGTTTTTAGGGGTATTGTAATCATACCTAATAAGTAGGCAATAGATTTTTCATAGCGGGAGGATCAGCGCATGACTATTTATACCGATAATGCCGCCACCACAAGGATGAGCGACACCGCCGTAGCCGCGATGCTGCCCTGTTTGCAAGGCAACTACGGCAACCCCTCCAGCCTGCACTCCGTGGGTCAGCGAGCCGCCGAGGCGCTGCAGGGCGCCCGTGAGACCGTGGCCAGGTGCCTGGGCTGCGACCCCAAGGAGATCATCTTCACCTCCGGCGGCAGCGAGGCCGACAATCAGGCCATCATCTCCGCCGCGCGCTTCGGCGCCCTGAAGGGCAAAAAGCACATCATCTCCACCGCCTTTGAGCACCACGCCGTGCTGCACACCCTGAAAAAGCTGGAAAAAGAGGGCTTTGAGGTGGAGCTGCTGGACGTGGGCGAGCTGGGCACCGTCACCCCTGAGCAGGTGGCAAAGGCCATCCGGCCGGACACCGCCTTGGTGACCATCATGTACGCCAACAACGAGATCGGCTCCATTCTCCCCATTCCGGAGATCGGCGCCGTGTGCCGCGAAAAGGGCGTGCTTTTCCACACCGACGCCGTGCAGGCGGCAGGCCATCTGCACATCAACGTGCGGGAGCAGAACATCGACATGCTCTCCCTCTCCGGCCACAAGTTCCACGGCCCCAAGGGCAGCGGCGTGCTGTACGTCAAAAAGGGCATCCCTCTGGTGAATGTCATCGAGGGCGGCGCTCAGGAGCGAGGCAAGCGCGCCGGCACGGAGAATCTGCCCGCCATCGTGGGCATGGCGGCGGCCTTGCAGGAAGCCTGCGACCACATCGACGAGAATGCCGCCAGGGTCACAGCGCTGCGGGACAAGCTCATCGCGGGGCTGTCCAAAATTCCCCATTCCGCCCTCAACGGCGATCCGGTACACCGGCTGCCCGGCAACGTGAACTTCTGCTTTGAGGGCATCGAGGGCGAGAGCCTGCTGCT
>OLOV01003218.1_pt1 | contig 10092 bp, 10 predicted proteins | sample 1672931 | NCBI WGS metagenome assembly OLOV01 (sample SAMEA3136738, study PRJEB25190) | human gut metagenome | biome: human gut; feature: human-associated habitat; material: faeces | place: Austria | collected 2013
CGTCAGGCGATGCCTTCCTGATTAAAATTAAGATTTTAATCAGGAAATAGTATGAGAATGAGGCTGCCTCAGAATGATTGAAGAATCATCTGGGGCAGCCTTGCTGCTTGAAAGTAAAAATCTACGGAGATTGGATTGGACAATTACGTACCCCCAATGCTGATATGTGGCACCGGGGGTATGTGTTATTCCGCAGACAATCTTTTTTGTATCGGATCAGGGCTATTCAGGAGATCATCATGTTCAATATTGCAATGTCAGTATCTTTCATACCAACACGTCCCATGGTGGTGTAGGCACTGACGGTTTCTGCCAGCGTTTCACGAACCAAGCCTTCACCGGGCTGGAACACCTGATTGTCCATGGCCATATAATGGGCAGTAATGGCGGCATGGAGCGACGTGGCGATTTTAGCGGCACAGGAGGATTTCGCCCCGTCGCAGACAATGCCGGAGATATTGGCAATCGTATTGGTGATCGTATCACTGATCTGCTGTATGCTGCCGCCGCTGAGGAAAGTGATTGCTGCCCCGGCCCCGGTTGCCGCACTGACGGCACCGCAATATGCGGAAAGCTTGCCCAGCTGCTGCTTTTGGTAAATTGCAATCAGATTGCTGAATGCGAGAGCACGATATAGCTGTTCGTCGGAGGCGCGGATGTTTTTTGCGTAAATGTACACGGGGACGGAGGCGGTGATGCCCTGGTTGCCGCTCCCGGAATTGATGACCACAGGTAAGCAGCATCCGCTCATGCGGGCGTCCGACCCGGCGGCGGCGTATCCGCAAGCCAGCTCCTCCCAATGACTTCCAAAATGATCGAGAATCGTCTTTCCGACATTGGCACCATATGTGTGTGCAATGCCCTCCTGGGCGATTGCGAGATTGCAGGATAGCTGTTGCCGAAGGGTGGGCGTGATTTCAGCCAGATCCACGTTTTCAGCGTAATATTTGATGTTTTCAAGCGTCAGCACGGCTGAATCATAGGCGTGGACGCTCCCTTCCTCCGGGCAGTTTGCCTGAAAAATGGAAGCCCCATTTTTCTCAATACGGTAAATATTTGTGTGAGCGTTGCGCAGTTCCACCAGCGCATGGTTTGGGCCGGAGAATGCTTCAATGATAATATCCAGATTGGGTACATTTTCCAGGAGCCTCACTTCGCAGATGTGCTGTGCTTCCAGGCGCTTTGCCTGCTCAATCTGCTCTTGTGTGACTTGTGTCAGGACCTCCAGCCCAAGGGAAGCGTTCCCGCCGACGGCACCGATAATTGCGCTTACAGAGATCCCTTTCATACCATCTGTGGAGGGAACAATGACGCTTTTAACATTTTTAATGATATTCCCACTACAAGATGCGATAATCCTCTCTGGAAGTGCCCCGAGGATCTCACATGCCTTTGCCGCTGCAAAGGCAATCGCAATTGGCTCCGTGCATCCCAGTGCAGGGACAAGTTCACTTTTCAGTATTTCGGTAAAAGTATTGAAAATGGAATTCGTCATTTTATCGTTTACCTCTTTATTACATTGTGTGTTTTGACGGATACGAAATGTTTTTGCAGGTACTATTATATACCATACATTAGAAATTTGCAAGACAATTTTCAATATTTTCAGAAAATAATAATATTTTACAGAAAAAATGAAAACATGTTGACTTCAAGTGATTCAAACGAAACGGTATAATACAATTATATTAAAAAAGCGGGAAGGAATGTAAATTATGAAAAAAGTCGACAAAGTCAATACTGCCATCGTGGGTTGCGGGATGATTAGCAACATCTATCTAAGGAATCTGAAGAATCTGTTTTACATTATTGATCTGGTTGCGGTGTGTGACCTGAATCCGGCAAGCGCGGAGGCAAAAGCACATACCTATGGGGTAGCAGAAATGGCCTGGGCGATTCGGACTGGCCGGCCCAACCGATGCAGCAAAGAAATGGCGCTCCACGCCCAGGAGATACTGTGCGGACTGGATGCTTCTGCATCATCCGGGCTGAAATATGTGATGCAGTCCACCTTTGAAAGGCCGGAGGCGCTGAAGGCAGGTTATATGTCCTCTATGTTTGGAGGCGCAATGCGTGCGGATGCCGAGCGATCTTTGATGGAGTGAGACAGTAAAAATAGATGAATGGCCACAACTCCAGTATAATAAAAATAGGGCAAGGAATCGAGGATCCTCCTTGATTCCTTGCCCTAAAAGCTTATGGCAACACCGCACAATTTGGCAAGAAGCCCCAGCCTGGATTTTTGGCTCAATTCAAAGTTTGGAAAACGAAGGAATACTGTATGTATTTCTCGTTTTTCAAACTGAAGAAGTGGGGCAAAAAGACGGCTGCGGCTCGCAGACACAATTGCGCGGTGTTGCCTTATATATCATTCGGGAAAAGTTTCTTACAGCAGAGGAATACCCGCCTTTTCGCAGGCTTCGATTGTGGCGGCATCCCATACGCTTGACTGGACCTCGCCGATGTGGGCGCAGCCTAGGAGCAGCATGGAAAGGCGGGACTGGCCGATGCCGCCGCCGATGGTCAGGGGCAGCTCTCCGGCCAGCAGCATTTTATGGAACGGGAGATTCCGGCGCTCGTCGCATCCGGCAAGCTTCAGCTGACTGTCCAGAGACTCGGCGTCTACACGGATGCCCATGGAGGATATCTCCAGCGCCCGATCCAGCACCGCATCCCAGAAGAAGATGTCGCAGTTCAGCGCCCAGTCGTCGTAGTCCGGGGCGCGGCCGTCGTGGGGCTTGCCGGAGCGGAGTTTGCCGCCGATCTGCATGATGCAGGCGGTCTTGTGCTCCTTAACATAGGCCTTTTCCCGCTGGGAGGGGACAAGGTCGGGATACAGATCCTCCAGCTCCTGAGAAGTGATGAAGCTCACATCGGGGGATAATTCCGTGCGCAGCTGGGGATAGCGCACATGCAGCCGGTCATTGGTGTTGCAGATGGCGCGGACAATGGCGGTGACAATCAGCTTCAGGAAATCCAGATTCCGATTGTCCCGGGTGATGATCTTTTCCCAGTCCCACTGGTCAACGTAGATGGAATGGACATTATCCAGCTCTTCATCCCGGCGAATGGCGTTCATGTCCGTGTACAGGCAGATGCCCACCGTGAAATGATAGCGCTTCAGCGCCAGACGCTTCCACTTTGCCAGGGAGTGCACCACCTGGGCATCCGCACCCACGGCGGGAATATCGAAGCTGACCGGCCGCTCATAGCCGTTCAGGTTGTCGTTCAGGCCGGAATCCTCTGTAACAAACAGCGGCGCGGATACCCGCTTGAGATTCAGCGCGGAGGAAAACTCATCCTGGAAAGTCGCCTTAATGTATGCAATGGCTCGCTGGGTATCATAGGCATCCAGAACAGGGGCATAGTGTTCGGGAATATAGATTTTGTTCATTTGGGATCACCCTTTCGAATATATGCGCTTACGCATTTGCAAGTTCATGTTCTATTCTATTCATTTTTATGGCAAAATCAAGAAATACTTTTGAGAATTCGATTTATTCTGGCGGAATGCAGGGAGCAAAATTTCCTGGGAAATAAAAAGTCCTCTGATTTACAGAGCACAGAATAAAATGATTGCTTTTGGATGCAGATATGTTACAACTATGATGCAATTGGCCAGTAGGATATCATCAGGAAGCAGGACAAGAAAAATGCATCCCATAAAAATCTTAAAAATTTTCTTGAAAGCTGTGACGAATGGACTCCGAAATCTGTCTATAAGGGTGAGAGGCAGTTCAGCCCGGAGGAAAACCATTCCGCAACCCACACTCTATAATAAGGAGGGACAGAATAATGAATACCCAAAGAGAATTACATACTTCCGTGATTCGGAAAAGCGCGTGGATCGATGCCGCCAATCGGATTGTATCCTTTCAGCAGATCGGCGAAGCATCCTGCTATACCGCAGATGAGCCGGAGTTCTGGCCCCATATTATGGAGCTGGTCAGTGTCGGCTATCGTTTGCAGTAATGATGAACCGGGCGCCCCAAGCGTGGACGCCCGGATTTTTACATATTGAGGAGCTTCAAAAGCATTTCCAGCGTATCCGCAATGGCGGCTGCGCCGGCCTTTTTCATATCCGGCACCTTGCCGTAGCCCCAGGAGACACCAATGGTGGGGATCCCGTGGGCAGCAGCGCCGATCACGTCAAAGGCGGTATCGCCGACCATAACGGCGTCTGCATCAGTACCGATCTGTTCCAGAAGGAATGCAATCACATCGCTTTTGCTGACGTGGGACTGGTCAAAGGTCGCGCCGCAGATGCAGTCAAAAAAGGATGCCAGGTCAAAATGTTCCAGGACCTCAACAGCGGTGACCTCCGGCTTGGAGGTGGCGACATATAGCTTATGTCCTTGCCCCTTCAGTGTTTCCAGCAGCTCTCGGATGCCGGGGTAGGGGTGGTTCTCAAATTTCCCGATGGGCAGATACCTGCTCCGAAAGACGGCAATTGCCTCCTCGACCCGGTCGGCGGGGACGCCGTATTTCATAAAGGAATCGCCCAGCGGCGGGCCGACGAAGGGTCTCAGCTCGTCAGGAGAGGGAATGGGCAGGCCAAAGCGCTCCAGCGTCATTTTGGCGCAGTTGATGATCCCCTCGCCGGAATCGGTGAGGGTTCCGTCCAGATCAAAAAGTATCGATTTCTTCACGGCGTACTCCTTTTCCTTTTATGTCCCTATTGTAGCATACCCGCACCGATCACGCAAGGACGACATCCATAACGAGCATCAGGCAGAAGCCAATCAGCAGGGAATAGGTAGCGGCGCGCTCATTGCCATGGTCGTGGGTTTCGGGGATCATCTCGTCGCTGATCACAAACAGCATGGTTCCTCCGGCGAAGGCCAGGAAAAACGGCAGTACCGCCGATGCCAGCGTGACCGCGTAAAAGCCTACAAAGGTTCCAATCATTTCAATGATGCCGGTGGCCGCGCCGCACAGAAAGGTTTTTCGCGGGGAGATCCCCGCTGCCAGCATAGGCGTGACGGTGACAAGCCCCTCTGGAATATTCTGCAGAGCGATCCCGCCTGCAATCAGCAGGGCGGCCTTATAGTCCCTAGAGCCGAGGCTGACCCCGGCGGCAAGCCCCTCCGGGAAATTATGGATGGCCATGGCTGCCACAAACAGCACCAGCCGATCCCGGCGGAAGTGATGGGCATTCAGGTCATCCTCCCATCCGATCAGCTTATGGATATGGGGCACCAGTCGGTCAACCAGGCTGATGCAGAACGCACCTGCCAGAATGCCGCAGATGGTCACCAGCAGGCCACCGCTCCCGCTGTGCTCCATGGCGGGGATGATCAGCCCCCAGATGGCCGCAGCCAGCATCACACCGGCGGCAAAAGCCAGAACGATATCGCTGAATCGATGGGAGATTTTGCGGCATGGGAAGCCAAATGCCGTCCCTAAAATGGTCGCGCCGCCCACTCCCAGGGCGGTTAACAGACAAAGCAGCATTGTATACGTCCTTTCCATATGGTAGTCATATTCCAGCATATGCACTCCATGGAGAAAAGGCCGCACAAATCTGCAAAAAATAAGAAAAATCCCGCCCAGTCCACGGCTGGGCGGGAAAGATCATGCCTTTCTGCGGAAGAGCTTCTTGACAGGCAGTTGGGATATAATGACCCCTGCAAATACGAATGCGCAGCCAGTCAGCTCCGCAGCTGTCATGGTGTTGTGCAGGATCAACCAGCCGCCTAAGGCTGCGAATACGGATTCCAGACTCATGATCAGCGAGGCCGCCGTCGGCTCCAGTCGTTTTTGCCCGGCAATTTGCAGCGTATATCCGACGCCCATGGAAAGGACACCGGCGAAGCACAGCGGAAGCCAGCAGTCAGCAATGGTCTGCATCTGCACCGCTTCGTGATTCAGAACGATACCGGGGATGGACAATATGGAAACCACCAGTGCCTGCACACAGTTCAGCCGCAGACCGTCCAGATCCTGGGCGTAACGGTCGATCAGCAGAATCTGAACGGCAAAGGCCAGTGCGCAGGCAATCATAAACAGGTCGCCGACGTTGATCCCACTGATGTCTGTAAAGCTCAGCAGATAGAGCCCCACCAACGCCAGCAGCACACTGAACACGGCATTCAGGCCCGGCCTGCGATGCACGAAAATACCAAGGATTGGAACCAGCACAATATACATGGCAGTCAGGAAGCCCGCTTTCCCGGGCGCGGTATACACCAGCCCCACCTGCTGCAAGCTTGTGGCAACGAACAGCGCGATGCCGCAGATAATGCCGCTGCGCCACAGTTTTGGATTCCTCCATTTTCTCAGGGATCCGGCGACACTGACCTTGCAGTCAAACACCAGCGACGCCAAAAACAAAAAAATCACACCGAGGATGCACCGAATTGCCTGGAAGGTAAACGGCCCAATCAGCTCCATCCCTACGCTCTGGGCAATGAACGCCGTTCCCCAGATAAACGTCCCCAGCAGCAGCGCCAGGGTTCCCTCCATTTGTTGCTTCATTTTTCATCACCGGGGAGTAATTTATCATATCCTGCCGCAATTTGCAAGAGCTTCTCCTGCTTGCATTTCGCGTCCGGGTATGATATGATAAACGAAGCAAAAAGCGAGGAGAAACGCATGGAAAAACTGTTTATTCCCACACTGCATACGTTTGCGATGAACAATATCTTCACCGGCTCCCTGGGCCTTTTCCGCTTCCGCGCCGCACCGGACATTGTCATGGCCACCCCCAAAGAAGTGGACTACGAAAAAAGCAGCATCCATGTGGAATACTGGCATGGCCTGTACTGCTATGAAAAGAGCACCATGGAGGGCGAAAGAGTATTCCCCCTGTCCACCCAGGGCAGGGAAGAGATAATCGCCTGGCTGGAGGAAAAGTTGAATGAGGGCTGAGGGCCCGCATTCTATAAAGCAAAAAGGAGAGAAACGTGAAGAAAGCACTACTTGCTGTGAGCTTTGGAACGACCTATGCCCAGGCGGAGCAGACCTGTATCCGGCCGGTGGAGGAGGCTCTGACAAAGAAGAACCCGGATTTCCAGGTGCGCCGCGCCTATACCGCTCGCATTGTCATGCGCCGTTTGGAGGAGCGAGGTGTGCATATTGACAGTGTGCCGGAGGCTTTGGAAAAACTGCGCCGGGAGAAGTTTGAGAAAATCATAGTGGCCTCGACCCATATTATTCCTGGTAAGGAATATGACTCTCTGCGGGCCTCCGTCGGCGATCTCCCACTTTCGGAGCCCCTGCTGACAACGGATGAGGACCTGACATGGATGGCGGAATTCATGGCGCGGATCGCGGCAGACGAGGGGCATCCCGTCCTGTTTATGGGCCACGGGACAGATCACGCTGCGGATGCCGTTTACGCCCGCCTTCGGGAAAAGCTGCCTTCCGATGTGTTTCTTGCATGTGTGGAGGGCAGCCATCGCCTGGAAACCATCCTGCCTCAGCTGGATGCCCTGCCTGAGAAAAGGCTCACTCTGGCTCCATTGATGCTTGTAGCCGGCGACCACGCCCATAACGATTTGGCTGGCGAGGAAGACGATTCCTGGAAATCCATCCTGGAAAACCGCGGCTTCACCATCACCCTCCGCCTCCGCGGCCTCGGCTCTGAAAAAGCAGTACAGGAGCGATTCTGTGAAAAGGTTAAAAAAGTACTGTAGGCAAAATCTGAAAAAGGTTGACTTTTTCTGAAAGCTCTTACGTGGGAGCGGAGGATACCATTCATATGGTGAGGACTCTGCTCAACGAGTCGATGGCATTTCCAACCCCTTAGGGAAGTACTGTGCTAAAAAGGCGTGGGATGCGGCTTCACACTGCGAAGCAAAACACCAACCGGCAATGATTACCCGGTTGGTGTTTTGCTATGAGAGAGGATATGAAGAAAGTGTCGTTACGCCTTTTTCGGCTCCTTCAGCAGTGTCCGTGTTCTCCATTTGCCGGAGCAGTAATAGGCGATGCAGATGATGGTGGGGATGATGCGGGAGCAGGCGACGCCCCACCACAGGCCTTGATAGCCCATCTGGAAGACGTTCATAAACAGCCAGCTCAGGCCGATCTTGCACACCACACCGTCCAGAATGCCGATGAGAAAGCCCAGTTCTACAAATCCGCAGCCCATCACCATGGCCTGGAACGCACCGATGATGGCCGAAACGATGAAATGCAGAATAAAGATATGCAGGAATGTTACGCCCAATTCTATGACGGAGGTATCATTTGTGAACAGTCCGAACACCTGCTTAGGCAGGAAGATGCAGATCATGCAGGTTACAGCGGCGCAGGTCAGCGTGGCGCACAGGGTACACAGCGTCACCTTCCCGGCTCGGTCGGGCTTCTTTGCCCCCAGATTCTGACCGACCATGGAGGACGAGGCGGTGTCCACACCCTGGACAAAGACCTCCAGGAACTTTTGCAGCTTGTTGCCCACACTGTTGGTAGCAGATACTGTCAGGCCGAAGGAGTTGGCGTTGGCATTGACCCACAGCATGGACATGCGCACCAGCAGGCTGCGCACCACCTGGGGAATGCCCAGCTTGATGATAACGCCCAGGGCCTCTTTGTCAAATTTGAAGTAGGAGAGCTTTAATTCAAAATCAAACTTTTCCTTCTTCTTCAGCATGAACACAAAGGCTGCCGCAAAGGAGCCAAATTGGGCCAGGGTAGTGGCGATGGCAGTACCGGCAGCTTCCATTTTGAAAGCGGCGACCAGCAGAATATCCAGCACAATGTTGATGCCTGCCGCAATGAGAATAAAGATCAGCGGGCGCTTGCTTTCGCCCATGCCCCGGAGGATCCCGCAGACGGCATAGTAGCCGAAGGTAAAGGGAAAGCCGATGGCAGTGATGATCATGTAGTCACGGGCCTGGGCCATTGCCTCTGCCGGGCAGTTCAGCAGCTCCAGCAGGGAATGGCTGAACGCAATGGTGATAACGGCCAGGATAGCAGCGGCGCTGAGCATAAAGCCCAGCAGGGTCCCAACGGTCCGCTTGATTTTTTCTTCATTTTTTGCGCCTGCCAGTTGAGCAATGTAAATTTGCCCGGCGCTGGAAAAACCCATGGCAACGGGGCTGACCAAGTCTGCAATTTCGCCGCCGGTGTTGACGCCTACAGTGCCGATGCTGCCCACGTATTTGCCGATGACCATCAGGTCCACCATGGAATACAGCTGCTGAACCAAGTTGGTCAGCACAATGGGAATGGCAAACAGGAGCAGCCCCTTCATAATGGGTCCCTGGGTCAGGTCGCGGCCCAACTGTTTTGTTGCGGTCAAGTGATCAAGTCCTTTCTTCTTCGCGAAGCCACATAGCTTACGCGCAAAAAACTGAGCCATGGGATTCGGCGTTATTTGACAAGTTTAAAAAGGGTGATATAATAAGAGCATTACACATTCAATGGAGGTATCTGGCGTTCATGGATATTCAAGGCATCAAGTTTTTCCTGAGTGTCGCGGAGACCCACAGCTTTTCAGAGTCCGCCGAATTGTGCAATATTTCCCAGTCATCCCTGTCCAAAGCAATCATACGGTTGGAGCAGGAGCTGGATGTGAAGCTTTTCGACCGTTCACGTCATCCCATTTCTCTGACACCTGCCGGAACATGCTTTTATCAGCATTTCAAGCCCCTGGAGCAGAAGTACCTGGATGCGATGGAGGAGCTGCGCCATCACCGAACGGATACCGTGCTGCGCTGCTTGATCTGCCCCAACGCGTTTTACTATCGGGATGCCTGCAGAGAGTTCAACGCGACCCATCCGGGGATCAATGTGGAGGTTACGGCGTCGCCTGCTTTCGGCACCGTCATCAAGCGCATCCAAACGGAGAGTTTCGATTTCTGCCTGACGGTCCGACCATTCCTTGTGCCGCCTCAGATCCGGGCACAGGAGCTTTTGAAGGATGAGCTGCTGGTGCTGATCTCCAACCGCTACCCGCTGAGCCGCCAAAAAATCGTATCGCTGCGGGAGCTGACCGGCTACACCGCGATTCAAAGCAATTTCACCAAGCAGATACTTTATCAGATGATGAAATACTTTTCCTATGCGCCGCAGGGCATCTACCCCTCGGACGATACGACGATTCAGCGACATGAGGCCATCCGCCGGATCGTGGTGGGGGAGGGG
>OLOV01003219.1_pt1 | contig 10092 bp, 7 predicted proteins | sample 1672931 | NCBI WGS metagenome assembly OLOV01 (sample SAMEA3136738, study PRJEB25190) | human gut metagenome | biome: human gut; feature: human-associated habitat; material: faeces | place: Austria | collected 2013
ATAAGCCCGCCACTGCGCCGCGCGGGGCGGAGTACACGGTCTCCCTCAACGGCGAGGCCATCGGCCGCACCGACAAGACCCATTTTACGATCGAGGGTCTGTCCTACGGCAGCACCTTCCGTGTGGATGTGGTCAGCGGCAGCTATTGCGTCGGCTCCGCCACGCTGCAGTTCGGGCAGGAAAAGCACCGAATCGACATTACCGCTGCGCCCTACTTCTGCCGTGGTGACGGCCAGCTGCTGAACACCGACAATCTGCAGCGCGCCATCAACGACTGCGGCCCGGACGATATTCTCTATATCCCGGCGGGTGATTTTCTGACCGGTGCGCTGCGGTTGCACAGCGATCTTGAGATCTACCTTGCCAAGGGTGCCGTGCTGCAGGGCACCGCCAACATCCATGACTACGCCCCGCGCATCCCCAGCCGGTTTGAGGGGATCGAGATGCGCTGCTATTCCAGCCTGCTCAACGCCGGTGAGCTGAACCACAAGACCGGGCCGAACTGCCGCAACATCATCATCCGCGGCAAGGGCACGATCTGCGGCGGCGGCCAGACGCTGGCCCGCAAGATCATCGAGGATGAGCGTGCGCGCATCAAGAGCTTCCTCGATGACAATAAGGAACTGGTCGAAAGCTGCGAGAACAGCGACACGATCCCCGGCCGCGTGCGTCCCCGCCTTATCAACCTGAGCAACTGTGAGAATGTCTGGATCAGCGGCGTCACCCTCAAAAACGGCCCGTCGTGGAATGTCCACATGATCTACTGCAACAATATCCAGACCGACCACTGCACCTTTGTATCGGAGGGCGTCTGGAACGGTGACGGCTGGGACCCCGACTCCTCGACGAACTGCACACTGTTTGCCAGCGAGTTCTTTACAGGGGACGATGCCGTGGCCATCAAGAGCGGCAAGAACCCCGAAGGCAATGAAATCGGCCGCCCCTGCGCCCACATCCGGGTGTTTGACTGCCGCAGCGACTGCGGCCACGGCATCTGCATCGGCAGCGAGATGAGCGGCGGCGTGGAGGATGTGCAGATCTGGGACTGCGACCTTGCAAACTCGCTGTCGGGCATCGAGATCAAGGCCACCCCCAAGCGCGGCGGCTATGTGCGCGGCGTAACCGTGCAGGACTGCATTGCGCCCCGTGTCATGCTGCACAGTGTTGCCTACAACGATGATGGCACCCCCGCCGAAACGCCGCCGAAGCTCAGCCATTGCTTCTTTGAGCGGCTGACCCTGACCGGCGAGGTGCTGGACCATGACCGCAGCCGGCACGATGCCGCCCCGCTGGAGATTGCCGGCTTTGACACGCCCGGCTATGCGGTGGAGGATATCGTCTTTAAGGACATTACGATCCAAAAGCCGTCCGTGACCCTGCCGCTGCGCCTCTGCCGCGGCATCACGCTGAGCAATATCAGCTGCGCGGAACCCTGATGCCCGCATTTGTAAACAATTTTTAAAAACACACCGCACCCCCTTGCATCGCTGTGCAGGGGGGTGTATTATTATCCCATTCCAATTATTAACATATGATAACTATTAACAGGAGGCGTGCAATGTCTGACATCGAAAACACCGACCTTGGCTGGCTGATCCAGTTCCTCGGCCGTGTCAACACGCTGGGCAAGCGTGGGATGCGCGCAGCGCTGGCCAGCCAGCCGCGCTGCCGCCTTGGTATGCTGGAGCATCTGCATTTCCAGATCGAGCAGTCCGGGCAGGACGGCAGCATCTATGTGTCTGAGCTGGCCCGCGCAATGCGCCAGCCGATGCCCGCCGTCTCACGCGGGCTGCGCCTGCTCGAGCAGGACGGCCATATCCTGCGTGAGACCGACCCCAATGACCGCCGCAAAACGCTCGTGCGCATCACCCCGGAAGGGGAGCAGGCCCGCCTTGCGGGGGAGCAGGCCATCAGCGGCTATTTCTCCCGCGTTATGGCGCGGCTGACCCCGGAGGAGCTGGCCCAGATGGTGGCCCTGAAGGACGCCTTCCTCGCCGCCATCGTGGCCGAGAACGATGCCTTGGAGCAAGACCTTGCAAACAGGAAAGGAGACCCCGCGCATGATCAAGATATTTAAGCAGCTGGGGCGTCACTGGGCGGCCTGCATCGCCGTGGTGGCGCTGCTGTTTGTACAGGCCTACTGCGACCTGAGCCTGCCCGACTACACCAGCAAGATCGTGGACATCGGCATCCAGCAGGGCGGCATTGAAAGCCCTGTACCCGAGACTGTCCGCGACACGACCCTGCAGGCACTGGAGTTGCTTATGTCCGAGCAGGACGCCGCGCTGGCCGAACAGTGGTACAGTGCCCCCGATGCCGACGGTGTGCGTACCCTCTCTCACGATGCCACCGCTGCCATGTCGGAACTGGAAAACGCGTTTGCCACGCCTGACATTGTGCTGTACATGGCAGCCGCCAAAAACGCCGCCACCGCCGCCGGCACGGCCGATGCAGTAACCCCCACCGCCTACGACCTCGATGCCATTGCGACCCAGTTTGCCGCGATGTCTCAGGCCCCCGGCGCACGGGAAATGCTGCAAAGCCAGCTGGCCGCCGCCTTTGCCTCTCTCGATGATTCGGTGGCGGGCAGCCTGTCGAGTCAGGCCATGCTGCTGGTCGCGCTGGAATATGAGGCACAGGGCATCGCCCACGATGTCCAGATGGGCTATCTGCTGCGCACCGGCGGCCGGATGCTGGCCCTGACACTGCTTATGGTCGCTGTGGCGATCGCTGTCGGCTTCATCGCCTCCCGCGTGTCGGCTGCCATCGGCCGTGACCTGCGGCGCGATGTGTTCCGCACCGTTGTCGGCTATTCCAACGCCGAGATCGAGAAGTTTTCCACTGCATCGCTCATCACCCGCACGACCAACGACATTCAGCAGGTGCAGTTCGTCTGCGTTATCCTGCTGCGCATGGTGGCCTATGCGCCGATCCTCGGCATCGGCGGCATCCTGCATGTGGCCGGCGGCAACACGGGGCTGACATGGATCATCTTTGTTGCGGTGGCGGCGCTGCTGCTGCTCATCGCTGTGCTGATGAATGTCGCCATGCCCAAGTTCAAGCAGATGCAGACCCTTGTGGATCGGCTGAACCTTGTCAGCCGCGAAATACTGACCGGCATCATGCCGATCCGCGCCTTCAGCCGCGAGGCCTTTGAGGAAAAGCGGTTCGACCGTGCCAACACCGACCTGATGCGCACCCAGCTTTTCACCAACCGCACGATGGTCGCCATGATGCCCTTTATGACGCTGATCATGAACGGCACAAGCCTGCTCATCGTCTGGTTCGGCGGCAAGGCCATGGATATGGGCACGATGCAGGTCGGCGAGATGATCGCCTTCATCACCTACACGATGCAGATCGTCATGTCGTTCCTGATGCTGTCGATGGTGGCCGTTATGCTGCCGCGCGCCGCTGTGGCCGCCGACCGCATTGACGAGGTCGTCACGACCCACGCCACCATCCACGACCCCGCCTCCCCCAAGTCCCTGCCGGAGAACGGTACCGAGGGCGTGGTGGCGTTTAACGATGTCAGCTTCCGCTATCCCGGCTCCGAGGAGGACGCACTTGAGCATATCAGCTTTACGGCCCGCCCCGGCGAAACGACTGCCATCATCGGCTCGACCGGCTGCGGTAAGTCAACGCTGCTCAACCTGATCCCGCGCTTTTACGATGCAACGGCGGGCAGCGTGACCATCGGCGGTGTGGATGTACGCGAGCTGACCCAGGCGCAGTTGCACGACTGCCTTGGCTATGTGCCCCAGAAGGGTGTGCTGTTCAGCGGCACGATCGACTCCAACCTCAAGTTCGGCGGCGACCACATCACCGATGCCGATGTGCAGAAGGCCGCTGAGATCGCACAGGCTGCCGATTTCATCTCCGCCAAGGCGGAGGGCTTTGCCAGCCCCATCGCACAGGGCGGCAGCAATGTCTCGGGCGGGCAGAAGCAGCGCCTTTCGATTGCACGCGCCATTGCCAAGCACCCGCAGATCTATCTGTTTGATGACAGCTTCTCGGCGCTGGACTACAAGACCGATGTAGCCCTGCGCCGCGCGCTCAAGGCTGAGACCGGCAGCGCCACCGTCATCATCGTGGCGCAGCGCATCTCGACCGTGCTGCATGCAAACCAGATCATCGTGCTGGATGAGGGGCGCATCGTCGGCAAGGGCACCCACGCCCAGCTGATGGAAAGCTGCCCCGAATACCGGGAGATCGCACGCAGCCAGCTGAGCCAGAAGGAACTGAATTTACAGAAGGAGGATGCGTGATATGCCAAGACCCGGACGCCCGACGACGGAGCGCGCCAAGGACTTCAAGGGCACGCTGCGCCAGCTGCTGGCCGCCATGAGCAGGTATAAGCTGTCGCTCATCGTGGTCGTTGTATTTGCAATTCTTTCGACGATTTTCAACATTGCAGGCCCCAAGATTCTGGCCAAAGCCACCACAGCGCTGGCCACCGGCTGGATTGCCAAGCTGCGCGGGGTCGGCAGCATCGACTTTGCCTACATCGGGCGGGTGCTGCTCTTTCTCGCAGGAATGTATCTGTTCTCCGCCGCGTTCAGCTTTCTGCAGGGATGGCTGATGACCGGCCTGTCCCAGAAGGTCTGCTACGACTTCCGCGACCAGATCAACAAAAAGATCAACCGCCTGCCGCTGGCCTACTTTGAAAAGCGCACCGTCGGCGAGGTTCTGTCCCGCATCACGAACGATGTCGATACGCTCGGCCAGAGCCTGAATCAGAGCATCACCCAGCTGATCACCAGCGTCACCACGATGATCGGCGTGCTGGTCATGATGCTCTCGATCAGCCCCAAAATGACGCTGATCGCACTGCTGATCCTGCCGGTATCGCTGGCGCTGGTGCTGGTGGTCGTCAAATTCAGCCAGAAGTACTTCAAGGCCCAGCAGGCCACCCTCGGCGTGGTCAACGGTCAGGTCGAGGAGGTCTACGCCGGGCACAATGTCATCAAGGCGTTCAACCGCGAGGCCGCTGTGCTGGACGACTTCAACACCGCAAATGACAAGCTGTACGAATCCGCGTGGAAATCCCAGTTTTTGTCGGGCCTGATGCAGCCCATCATGAGCTTTGTAGGCAATTTGGGCTATGTGGCGGTCGCCATTGTGGGCAGCATCTTTGCCGCAGCGGGCACCATCACGATCGGCGACATTCAGGCTTTCATTCAGTATGTCCGCAACTTTACCCAGCCCATCCAGCAGCTCTCGCAGGTGTCGAACATGCTGCAGAGCATGGCCGCCGCAGCGGAGCGCGTCTTTGAGTTCCTGAACGAGGACGAGGAGGACCAGCTGGCTGACCCTGCCCGCCGTGCCGACCCTGCCAGCATTGACGGGCAGGTCACCTTTGACCATGTGCGGTTCGGCTACACACCGGACAAAACGGTCATCCACAACTTCAGCTGCAATGTCAAGCCCGGGCAGAAGGTTGCCATTGTCGGCCCCACCGGTGCCGGCAAGACCACGATGGTCAAGCTGCTGATGCGGTTCTACGATGTGGACGCCGGTGCCATCACCCTCAACGGCCACAATGTCCGGGACTTTGACCGCAGCGCCCTGCGCGAGGGCTTCGGCATGGTTTTGCAGGATACATGGCTCTTCAAGGGCACCATCATGGAGAATATCCGCTACGGTCGGCTGGATGCCACCGATGAGGAGGTCATTGCCGCTGCCAAGGCCGCGAACGCCGACCACTTTATCCGCACATTGCCCGGCGGCTATCAGATGGAGCTGAACGAGGATGCCTCCAATGTCAGTCAGGGGCAGAAGCAGCTTTTGACGATTGCGCGCACGATTCTGGCGGACAACCGCATCCTTATACTGGATGAGGCCACCTCCAGCGTGGACACCCGCACCGAGCAGCGCATCCAGACTGCAATGGACCGCCTGATGGAGGGCCGCACCAGCTTTATCATCGCCCACCGTCTTTCGACCATCCGCGATGCGGACCTGATCCTCGTCATGCGGGACGGCGACATTATCGAGCAGGGCACCCATGACGAGCTGATTGAAGCCGGCGGCTTCTATGCCGACCTGTACAACAGCCAGTTTGAGGATATAACAGCTTGACAAATTGACGCAGGTTGGTTCTATCGCAAGTCAGGAAATTAGCGCAACATTCAAACAGCATATTTGCGATATGCAATTCAACGTTGTTGCTGTTGCATTAAAAAGTTGAATTGCTATAGTTGTAAACAAAGGCGGAACTCTTGCCAAACGGGTTCTGCCTTTTTATAATGGAAATAGAAAACGGCCCCGCAGCGGGGCCGGGAAAGAAGGAACGTTTATGAAACTGCCGGAAAAGAAACAGCGTTGGGTCCTGCATGAGGACACTCTGCCGCAGCCCGCAGGCGCAGGCGTCACCCGCCGGGTGCTGGCCTATACAGACGGCCTGATGTGCGTGGAGAACACCTTTGAAAAGGGCGCGGTCGGCGCACTGCACCACCACCCCCACACCCAGATCACCTATGTGGTCTCCGGTGCCTTCGAGTTCACGGTGGACGGTGTGACCCGTACCGTCCACAAGGGCGACACCATCCTCAAGGAGGACGGCGTGGAGCATGGCTGCGTCTGCACCGAAGCGGGCATCCTGCTGGATATCTTCACCCCCATGCGGGAGGATTTTGTCAAGTGAAACGCTTTTGGATTTTTGTGACCGTGTAATCTATCTATGTGTTCGCTTTCTGTATCCTGTTGATTATTCTTGTGGGTAATGCGGCGGTTACAGCGCATGCTTCCCCCGCGGGGGAAGCTGTCCGCGAAGCGGACTGATGAAGGCAAAGCTCCCGCAGCCATCCATTTATGAGCAGTATCCGCAGGGTCGCCCTCATCCGGCCCTACGGGCCACCTTCCCCCGCGGGGGAAGGCTTTTCTTTTATTGACACCCCTGCTATAATAGAACCAAAGGGGGCTTTATCCATGGATTACACGCAACTTACCGCGCAGGCACGGCAGGCCACAGAAGAACTGCTCGAAGCTGCGCACCTTGAAACAGGGGATATTTTTGTGGTCGGCTGCTCTTCCAGCGAGATCGTTGGCGGGCATATTGGCAAGGACAGCAGCATGGAAGCCGCCGCGGCTGTGCTGGCGGGTATTCTGCCGGTGCTCAAAGCGCAGGGCGTCTATCTGGCGGCCCAGTGCTGCGAACACCTGAATCGCGCCATTGTCATCGAGCAGGAAGCTGCCGAAAAGTATGGTTATGAACAGGTGAACGCCGTGCCGCAGCCCCATGCGGGCGGCAGCTGGGCCACAAGCTGCTGGCGCGCCTTTAAGGACCCTGTCCTTGTCGAGGAGGTCCGCGCCGCTGCAGGTATGGACATCGGCGGCACGCTCATCGGTATGCATCTGCGCCGGGTGGCCGTGCCGGTGCGCCTGTCGCTGGATCATATCGGGCAGGCCATCCTGCTCTGCGCCCGCACCCGCCCGCCGTTCATCGGCGGTGCGCGCGCCGTCTACAGTCAGGAGGAAGTACGATGATCCCGCAAGCACAAAAGCAGCAGATGGCCGAAGCCGTTGCCCATATCCGCGAGACAATGGCTGCGGCCGCCAGAGCTGCCGGCCGCGACCCGGCGCAGATAAAGCTCTGCGCCGCCTGCAAGACCCGCACGGTCGAGGAGGTGCGCTGCAGCGCCGAACTGCCGATCGACCTCTTTGGCGAGAACCATGTGCAGGAGCTGGTCGAGAAAACCGATGCCGGTGCCTACAACGGCAAGCCTGGGCATTTTATCGGCCATCTGCAGACCAACAAGGTCAACAAGGTCGTGGGCCGCGCCGCCCTGATCCAAAGCGTGGACAGCACGCGGCTGTTGGACAAGATCGACACCGCTGCCGCCCGTCTGGGGTTGGTGCAGGACATCCTTGTGGAGATCAACATCGGTGAGGAAACGAGCAAGAGCGGCGTGGACGCCGACAGCCTGTTCCCCCTGCTGGAGGCCGCTGCCGCTAAACAGAATCTGCGGCTGCGCGGGCTGATGGCGATCCCGCCTGCAGACGCCGATGACAACGAGACCCGCCGCTTTTTTGCACGGATGCGCGAGCTGCTGGCCAAGGCTGATGCGCAGCACTATGACCGCGCACAGATGGACATCCTCTCAATGGGGATGAGCCACGATTACGCCGCCGCCATTGCCGAGGGTGCCACCATTGTCCGTGTGGGCACCGCCATCTACGGCGCGCGGGATTACAGCAAAAAGGCATAACTGCCGCACAAAACGATTCGGATTTTGCGGAGGGCTTCTCATGTGGTTCGTCTTTGCACTGCTGAGCGCTGTCTTTGCGGCGCTCACATCCATACTGGCTAAAATCGGCATTGAGGGGGTTGCCTCCAATCTGGCAACGGCCATCCGCACAGTGGTAGTCCTTGTCATGTCATGTGGCATGGTGTTTCTCACTAACACACAGGGCGGCATTACCGGGATCAGCCGTAAAAGCTGGCTGTTTCTGATCCTCTCGGGCCTTGCGACCGGTGCCTCGTGGCTGTGCTACTACCGCGCGCTCCAGATCGGGGACGCCTCCAAGGTCGTGCCGATCGACAAGTTGAGCGTTGTCATCACGCTGGTGCTGGCCTTCGTCTTTCTGCATGAGCAGTTTACTGTAAAGTCGCTGCTGGGCTGCGCACTCATCGGCGCAGGCACGCTGCTGATGGTTTTGTGAGCCTGCAAACAGCAGCCGGTTTGCGGATTACGCCTTGCAAACTGTCGCTCTGCCTGTTACAATATGTCCATACTACTTTGTAAGGAGCGATCACCCATGAACTGGCAGCAGGCGTGTGAACTGCCCTATTACGGCGGCAGCGACCTCGGTGCAAATCCTGCGGCGGAGGAAACGGTTTTCAAGCTGTGGGCACCCACGGCCTGCGGGGTCGTAGTCTGCCTGTACGCAACCGGCACCGATGCCGAGCCCGGCGCCGGGGAGCGCGGCGTGCATGAGCTGCACCGCGAGGCCGACGGCGTCTGGGCCATCACCCTGCCGGGCAACCTGCACGGAACCTACTATCTCTACCGCGTCTACTTCCCGGACGGTCGTATGCAGGAGGTCGTGGATCCCTACGCACGCAGCGCCGGTGCCAACGGCCAGCGCGGCATGGTGCTGGACCTGACCCGTGCCGCCCCCGAGGGCTGGGACGCAGACGAGCGCCCCGCCATACCGCCCCACGCCCGCAGCGTGTGGGAGGTGCATGTGGCGGACTTCTCCGCCGATGCGCGCAGCGGTGTGCGCCCCGAATGGCGCGGGAAATTCATGGGCTTTACCCAGCCCGACACCACGCTGGACGGTGACGGCGCGCATCCGACCTGCCTGAACTACCTGAAGGGGCTGGGCGTCAGCCATGTGCAGCTGCAGCCGATCTTTGACTACGCCACCGTGGACGAAACTCGCCCTGACGGCGGCTACAACTGGGGCTATGACCCCCAAAACTATGCCGCTTGGCAGTTCCACATTAAGATAAAAGCCCGTGGGCGACATCGCCCACGCTGCGGTGCTCAGCACCGCAGCCAGACAGCCTGCCAGTACCAGCGCCAGAAATCGTCTCTTCATCCGTTTGCTCCTTTCTCTCCCGTGCGCGCCGAAGCGCGCGCCTCGTATCCTCTTTCCCTCAGTATACCGGATTTTCCAGTTTCCACAACCCGTATCTGCAAATAGGATAACGGTAAAAAATATCCCCCGGCCAAAAGCCGGGGGATGCGTATCTATTTCTCTTCCTCGTGGTACACGGACGGGAACATGGCCTTCAGCAGGTTGTACGTCCGGTTGTGGCTGTCGGTCCACTCGCCGTGCTCCGCCGCCAGCTTTGCCTTGTCGCCGTACACCTCCAGCGCGTGGCAGGTGTCCACATAGGCCTTCTGCATCTGCCGCATCCGCGCGCTCATGTGCTGCAAAAGGCTCATGATCTTCGCCGGCTTCTCCCGGAAGTACGCGCTGAAGTTGTCATAGGTGATCTCGCTGACGATGGTGTTCTCCAGCGCCACCGCCGTGGTGTTCCGGGGCCGCGACTCCAAAAAGCTGATGACGTTGAAGAAGTCGCCCTCCCGCATGGTCACTACCTCCACCTGCTCCGGCGTCCCATAGTCGAAGTACACCCCC
>OLOV01003220.1_pt1 | contig 10092 bp, 6 predicted proteins | sample 1672931 | NCBI WGS metagenome assembly OLOV01 (sample SAMEA3136738, study PRJEB25190) | human gut metagenome | biome: human gut; feature: human-associated habitat; material: faeces | place: Austria | collected 2013
CATAGGAAACGATCAGCTTTGCGCGGTCCGGCTCAAGCGTATCGAACGCACCGCAGCGGATCAGCGCCTCCACAGCGCGCCGTGGCAGCTCTTTATCGGACATACGCCGCACAAATTCCTCAAAATCGCCGAACTGCCCGTGTGCCGCCCGCTCGCTGCAAATTGCCGCGGCAAAGCGCTCCCCGACCGCCTTGACGGCGCACAGCCCGAAGCGGATCCCCTGCCCGCTTTTCGCCTCTTGGGCGGGGGCTATGGTGAATTTGCTTTCGCTTTGGTTGATGTCGGGCGCAAGCAGCGCAATGCCGAGACGCTGCGCCTGCAGGATATATTCGGACATTTTCGCCGTGTTTTCCAGCACGGAGGAAAGCAGCGCCGCAAGATACTGCGCGGGATAATGGCACAGTAAATATGCCGTGCGATAGGAAAGATAGGCGTAGGCAACGGCATGGCTTTTATTGAAGGCGTATTTTGCAAAGCCCGCCATTTCGTCAAAAACGCGCTCTGCCGCGGCGGGGTTCGCTCCGCGTGCAATCGCCCCGCGCAAAAATTCCTCCCGCTCCTTTGCCATGACCTCCGTTTTCTTTTTGGACATGGCGCGCCGCACCACATCCGCGCGCCCCAGGGAATACCCCGCGATCACGCGGCAGATCTGCATCACCTGCTCCTGGTAGACAATGCAGCCGTTTGTGACATCAAGAATTTCCCGCAGCTGCGGCAGCGCATATTCCACATGCTCCGCATGCGCGCGGTTTTCAAGATAGCGCGGAATGGAATCCATTGGGCCGGGGCGATACAGCGCAATCGCCGCAACAATATCCTCAAGGTTCTGCGGCTTCATTTTTTCAAGCAGCTGGCGCATGCCTGCGCTCTCCAGCTGAAACACCCCGCCGCTTTGCCCCGCGCCGAGCATGGCATAGGTTGCGCCGTCGTCAAGGCTTTGCGCCGCAACCGAAAAACCGGGCACCTCTTTGGAGATCTCGCGCTCCGCATCGGCAATCACGGTGAGATACCGCAGCCCGAGAAAATCAATTTTCAAAAGCCCCAGCTTTGCAACCGTATCCATATCAAATTGCGTAATGGGCTGCTCCCCGCTGAGCGCCAGGGGCACATATTCATACACAGGCCGATCGGTAATCACCACTCCTGCCGCATGCACGGAGGCATGGCGCGGCATGCCCTCCAGCTGCATCGCCGCATGCACAAGCTCCGCCGCCTGTGCATCATTTTGCAAAAGCGCGGCAAGCTGCGGCTGCTGCGCCGCCTTTTGCAGCGTGATACCGTGTTCGTTTGGAATAGCCTTTGCAATGGTATCCACATCGGCATAGCTCATGCCCAGCGCCCGCCCGCAATCCCGCACAACCGCGCGCGCCGCAAGCGTTCCGAAGGTGATGATCTGCGCCACATGCTCCGCGCCGTATTTCTGTGCAACATAGGCGATGACCTCGCCGCGGCGCTCATAGCAAAAATCCACATCAAAATCGGGCATGGACACGCGCTCCGGATTGAGAAAGCGCTCAAACATCAGTTCATACCGAATGGAATCCACATCCGTGATACCGATCAAAAACGCAACCAGGCTCCCAGCGCCCGAGCCGCGGCCGGGGCCCGTGGGAATGCCGTGCGTTTTTGCGTAGTGCACAAAATCCCAAACAATGAGATAGTATTCGGCATAGCCCATATCAACAATGGTTTTCAGCTCGTATTTAATTCTGTTTTCATATTCGGAAAGCGGATGCTTTTCGCTCGGCACCAATGCGCCGCTTGCCATGCGCTCCGAAAGGCCCTTTTCCGCAAGGCTTTGCAGATACTGCGCCGGGGTTTGCCCCTGCGGCGGCGTGAAAACCGGCAAATAGAGCTTGCCGAAGGTAAAGGAAAAATTGCAGCGATCCGCGATTTTTTTCGTGTTTTCTATCGCCTGCGGCAGCTTCTCAAAAAGGCGTGCCATCTCCTCGGTGCTTTTGAAATAAAATTCATCCGTTTCAAAGCCGTGCGGGCGCCCGTCGTCGATCGTGCGCCCCATGCCGATGCACATCAGCACCGCCTGTGTGCGCGCGTCCTCGGCGCGGGCATAGTGCACATCGTTTGTCGCAACGATGCCGAGCCCCAGCTCCTGCGCCATCACCGCCGTATATTCAAGAATATCGCGCTGACCGCCGAGCCCATGCGACTGCAGTTCAAGATAAAACCGGTCCTTTCCGAAAATGCGGGCAAGCTGCCGCGCATATTGCCGCGCGTTTTCAAATTCGCCCTTGGCGATGCATTGCGGGATATAGCCGCCCATACAGCCGGAAAGGCAGATCAACCCCTCCGAAAACCGCGCAAGCAGCTCGTCGTCCACGCGCGGTTTCCCGTAAAAACCCTCGGTGTACGAAAGAGACACCATGCGGCACAAATTTTTGTACCCCAGCTCGTTTTCCACCAGCAGCGTCAGATGATAATAATTGCCCTCGCGCGCAACGCTCCTTGAAAACCGTCCGGCAGGCGCAACATAGACCTCGCAGCCGATGATCGGTTTGATTCCTTCCTTTTCGCATGCCTCGAAAAAGACGACCGCACCGAAGAGATTGCCGTGGTCGGTCAGGGCGACGGCGCTCTGCCCCATTTCCTTTGCCAGGCGGGGAATTTCGTCAATACGCAGCGCCCCGTCCAAAAGGCTGTATTCGCTGTGCAGATGCAGATGCACAAATTCCTGTCGTTCCGTAGTTTTCCCCCCGTTTCGTCTGCGTTTCAATGGGCATCAAGGCCGCTCTTTTTCCTCTTTTGCCGCCGCCGTCAGCTTTGCCAGGCGGTGGTTCAGCCCGGATTTGGTCAGCGGCGGGTCGTGCAATGCCGCAAGCGCCGAGAGCGTTGCGTCCGGATGCTCCTGCCGCAGGCGCGCCGTGATTTGCAGCGCCTCCTCAAGATGCGAAAGCTTGCCGCTTTTCTGCAAAAGCGCAATCGCTCTCAGCTGCTTTGCGGCATTGCTTGCGGTTTTGGAAAGATTCGCCACCTCAAGGTTAATCACGCGGTTTGTATTGTTGCGGATATCCTTGCGGATTTTTTCATCCATCACGGCAAATGCGGCGCGCCGCGCCCCGATCGTCACCAAAAAATCCTCGATTGCTTCGCTTCCCTTATAATAAAGCAGCGGCTGCGCGCCGCGCACGGTGCTGCGCGCCGGCATGTCGAGCGACTGCAAAAAAGCCCCGAGCGCCTGCGCGCTTTCCGCATCCTGCATCAAAAAATCAAGATGATAGGAATTTCCGGGGTCGGAAAGGTTGCCCGCCGCCAGGAAAACTCCGCGCAAAAACGCGCCCGTGCAGTGTTCGCAGCGCAGCCATGCCGAAAAAGCGCGCGCGCCCTCATCGGCGTGATATGCGTGATAGATGAACGCTGCGTCGCTTGCGGTAAGGGTAAGATGCCCGCCCGAGGGCACCTCAATGCCGAAATGCTTTGAGAGCAGCGCGCGGCAAAGCGCCGTCACCGGCGCGGAATTTGTGCAAAGGCGGATTCTTTCTTCGGAAAAATCGCCGCCGTAGCGCAAAAGCCCCCATAACAGCGAAAGCTCACAGCATTCGTTTTTGATAAAAAGCGCGCAAAGCGCCTCTTTTGTTTCCGCCGCAAATGACATATCAGCGTTCCTTTACAATGCAAATTTCGCATTCGATTTCTTTGCCGAATTTTTCCCGCACCGCCGCCTGAATCTTCCCGATCAGCTCCGTGACATCCTTTGCCGTCGCCGCGCCGAGATTTACAATAAACCCGGCATGCTTTTCGCTGACGGCGGCATCCCCGCATCGAAGCCCCTTCAGCCCGGCGCGGTCGATCAGCTCCGCGGTGAAAAAACCGTCGCCGCGCTTGAATGCGCTGCCGGCGCTTGGGTATTCCAGCGGCTGCTTTTCCCGCCGCGCCGAAAGGTGCTGCTGCATCTTTGCGGAAATTTCCTCCGCGTTTTCCGCCGGCAGGGACAAAACGGCGGAGAGAATGAGATACCGCCCTGCGGAAAACACGCTGTGGCGATACCGAAATTCCAGCGCTTCGCCGCGCAGCGTGCATATCGTATCCGTCACGGTATCATACGCCCGCACGCTTTCGATCACATCTGCAATCTGCCCGCCGTAGGCGCCCGCGTTCATCACAAGCGCGCCGCCGAGCGTGCCGGGGATTCCGTAGGCAAAGGCAAGGCCGCCCAGGGCATGCCGCTGTGCAAAGCGGCACAGCGCAAACAACGAGGCGCCGCTTTGCGCAAAAACAGTTCCTTCTCTTTGCAGCGTGATTTTGCAAAGATCAACCGTTGAAATCACGCAGCCGAAAAAGCCCGCGTCCGAAAAAAGCACATTGCTGCCGTTCCCGAGAAAAAACATCGGCACCCCCGCGCTTTTGCAGGCGCGGACAATGCAAAGCAACATCTCCTCGGTTTTGGGCTGCGCATAGATCGCCGCGTTTCCGCCGATGCGGAAGGTACAGTGCTTTGCAAGCGGAACATCCCGCTCCACATTCGCATCCTTCACGGCGCTAAGAAACGCCGCAAGCTGCTCCGAACCATTCATCAATGCCGCCTCCTTGTTTTGTTGATACAGGGACACCACTCTATTTTATATTGTATCATAAAGATCGAGACATTCCAAGCCTAAATCACAAAAAAACGGGGCGCCAGGCACCCCGTTTTTCCGTCTTTTTCAAAAATCAGAGCTGAACTTCCTTGCCGGTCTCGGCGGATTTGTACAGCGCCTGAAGAATCTTGATCATGTTGATGCCCTGAATCGGCTCGAAATCGGGCTTAACATGATTTACAACAACATCCACAAAGTGACGCATATTCGCCACATGGCCGTCTCCCGCCTGGCAATGCGGAACAAGATCGGTCAGTTGTCCCTGCTCCTCGGAGAAGAATTTCACGCCGCTGTCTCCCTCCCAGGTAAGGCCGCTCTTGGTACCACGCAGTTCAACAAAGCGCGTTTCGTGATCGATATTGGAAGCCCAGGAGAATTCCAGCTGCAAAACCGCGCCGTTGTCAAAGCGGATCATGCCCATGGCAAGGTCCTCAACATCAAAGGTGCCGTTCTCCTGCTTGCTGCCGAATTTTGCATGCACGGAATCGCTCTGCGCCTCGTTATCCGCAAATTTGCGATAGGTCGCGCCGCTGACGGCAACGGGGGTGGGGTTGCCCATGGGCCAAATGGCAAGGTCGATCATATGCACGCCAAGGTCAATCAGCGGACCGCCGCCGGATTTTGCCTTTGTGGTAAACCAGCCGCCTCTGCCGGGAATGCCGCGGCGACGGATCCAGCCGCAGCGCCCGCAGTAGATCTCGCCCATCTTGCCGCTTTCAATATAGTTCTTTGCAAACACGGAATGCCCGTAGTAGCGGTTGTTGCGCATGATCATGAGCACCTTGCCGCTCTTTTCGGAGGCTTCTTTCATCTTCAGTGCCTCTTCCACGCTGACAGCGTCCGGCTTTTCGCAGAAAACATGGCAGCCGTGCTCCAGCGCATAAACGGCAATCACGGAATGGAAATCGTTCGGCGTTGCAATGTCCACAACGTCAAGGTTTTCCTTCTCGATCATTTCTTTGAAATCGGTATAGCAATGCACCTCATCGCCAAGGTGATGATTTGCCTTGCCCTCTGCCATGCGGCTTTCCAGGATATCACAGATTGCAACAACCTGCACGCGGTCGTCTCCCGCATATCCGCGCAGATGCATATTTCCCATACCGCCGATGCCGACGCATCCGATTCTGAGTTTTCCCATTGTTTTTTCTCCTTCTTTACAAAAACGGGCAACCCCGCTGCTTATCGAAATTATAGCACACCCTTTGCTGCCTTGCAAGCCCCAAAGCGCGCTTTTTCGCGGATTATTTCACGACAAGATTCACAATCCTGCCGGGCACGAAAATCTCTTTAACCACCCCTTTGCCCGCAAGGAAGCTCTGCACGCGCGCATCCGCCTTTGCAGCAGCAACGGCGCTTTCTCTGTCCACATCGGCGGGCAGCGCAAGCGTTGTGCGCAGCTTTCCGTTGATCTGTACGGCAATGTTCACGGTTTCATCCTTTATTTTTGCCGCATCGTATTCCGGCCAGGGCGCCAAAGAGCAAAAGCCCTTTTCACCAAGGCTCTCCCAAATTTCCTCGCAAAGATGCGGGGCGATGGGGCAAAGCAGCCGTACAAAAATGCCGAGCTCATCCTGCGTGAGCGTGCCGCAGTCGTAAATTTCATTGATCAGGCTCATCAGCGCGGCAATGGCGGTGTTGAATTTCATTTCTTCGATGTCCTCGGAAACCTTGCGCACGGTCTTATGGAATGCGCGCTCCAGCTCCTTTGTCACGCCGTGCCCCTTCGCCATATCACAAAGCCCGCAAACGCGCTCCAAAAAGCGCTTGCAGCCGCGCATGGAGCTGTCATTCCACGGAGCGGCGCTGCCGTAATCGCCCATAAAGAGCACATAAGTACGCAGCGTATCGGCACCGTAGGCATCCACAACATCGTTGGGGTCGATCACATTCCCGCGCGATTTGCTCATTTTCTGTCCGTCCGGCCCGAGAATCAGCCCCTGCGCCGTTCTCTTGGCATACGGCTCCGGCGTATTTACAACGCCGATATCATAGAGAAAATGGTGCCAGAAGCGCGAATAGATCATATGCCGCGTCACATGCTCCATGCCGCCGTTGTACCAATCCACCGGCATCCAATATTTCAGCTTTTCCGGGTCTGCCAAAGCGTTTTTGTTGTGCGGATCGATATAGCGCAGGAAATACCAGGAGGAGCCCGCCCATTGCGGCATGGTATCCGTTTCGCGCTTTGCCGCGCCGCCGCAGCTCGGGCAGATGCAGTTTACAAAAGAATCAATCTTGGCAAGCGGGCTCTCGCCGCCCTCGCCCACCTCATAGCTCTCAACCTTGGGCAGCCGCAGCGGAAGTTCCTCTTCGGGCACGGGAACCATGCCGCACTTCGGGCAATGGATAATCGGAATCGGCTCGCCCCAATAGCGCTGGCGGTTAAACGCCCAATCCTTCATTTTATATTGCACGCCGCCCTGCCCGATGCCGCGCACCTCCAGCTCTTCGATCATACGGCGGATGGACTGCTCCTTATCGGTCATGCCGTTGAGAAATTCAGAATTGATCATCTCTCCGCTGCCGGTATATGCTTCTTTGGAAACATCTCCGCCCCGGATCACGGGAATAATTTCCGTGCCGAAAACCTTCGCAAAATCATAGTCTCTCTGGTCATGCGCGGGAACTGCCATAATCGCACCCGTGCCGTATCCCATCATCACATAATCCGCCGTAAAAATCGGCACTTCCTTGCCCGAGAGCGGATTTTTCGCCGTAAGGCCCTCAATGCGCACACCCGTTTTTTCCTTGACAAGCTGCGTGCGCTCAAACTCCGTCTTTTTCGCGCATTTTTCGCGGTATGCGTCGAGCGCCGCATTGTTTTGAATCACGCTGCGGTATTTCTCAAGCAGCGGGTGCTCCGGCGCCACCACCATAAAGCTCACGCCGAACAAGGTGTCCGGGCGGGTGGTATACACTCTGAGCGTATCCTGCACGCCCTGCCCCTGCACGGGGAAATTGACATATGCGCCCTCGGAGCGGCCGATCCAGTTGATCTGCTGCTGCTTGATATTCTGCGGATAGTCCACCGTATCCAGCCCCTGCAAAAGCTTATCGGCATACTGCGTGATGCGCAGATACCAAACGTCCTTGGAGCGCTGCACGACCTCGCTGTGGCAAATATCGCATTTGCCCCCCTGCGAATCCTCATTGGAAAGCACCACGCGGCAGCTGGGGCAGTAATTCACGAGGGCGGTATCGCGGAACACAAGCCCGCGCCGGAACATCTCAAGAAAGATCCATTGCGTCCATTTGTAGTAGTCTTCGTCCGTGGTATCGATCACTCTGTCCCAATCAAACGAAAAGCCGACGCGGCTGAGCTGCTGCGTGAATTTTGCAATATTGCGGTCGGTCACGGCCCTTGGATGAATGCCCTCCTTGATCGCCGTGTTTTCCGTTGGCAGCCCAAAGGCGTCAAACCCGATGGGAAACAAGACATTATAGCCCTGCATTCTGCGCTTGCGACTGATGACCTCAAGGCCGGAATATGCCTTGATATGACCCACATGCATCCCGCTTCCGGAGGGATACGGAAATTCCACCAGACCGTAAAATTTCGGTTTATCGCTGTTGTCTTTGGCGGCAAACGCCCTCGCGTCTGCCCAGCGCTTTTGCCATTTCGGTTCAATTTTTGCATATTCGTGTCTCATGGCTTTTCTCCTTTGCTCATTTCCCGATAAGCATGGAAAGATCCATATGCTCCGCATCTGCCCAAAGCTTTTCCAACCCGTAGAATTCATGTGCCGCACGGCTGAATAAATGCACGATCACACAGCCGAAATCCACGATAATCCAGCTTGCCTCATCATAGCCCTCCATGCGCAGCGGTGGCTCGCCTGCCTGCGTCATGCGGTATTCGATCTCTGCCGCCAAGGCGCGCAGCTGGGTGTTGGAGGTACCCGTGCAAATGACAAAATAATTGGCTAAAATCGTCTGATCCTCCACGCGTAAAAGGCGAATATCCTGCGCCTTTTTTTCATCCAGGATCTTCACGCATTCCTGTGCCAGCACCTGCGGGGCCGCCCCGCACAGCGAGGCGACCGTTTTTTCCTTCTCTTCGCTCATGCTCTCTCTCCTTTATTTATGCGGCACGTTGACTTCGTTTTCGTCAATATAATCCGCCTTGTTTTTCTCGTTGAACACATAGGTATACGGCGTGTTGTATACGTTCATCACATAGTCCGCCTCTTTGTTGCACAGATATCCCTTGGGATTGAAAAAGTTCTGCGGCAGCTCACCCTGATATACCTCCAGGTGCTCGCGTATAACGCCCTCCGCCCCGCTTTTGTACAGCACATAATACGAGGCGCCCGTATTCGGATTTGTCACCCCGCCGCCCGGCATGGTCGCAAAGCGGATATGCTCCATGGAAACATTCATCGCCTTGCCGCCGAAATACACAATGTCCTCCGCGGACATGTTCGTTGTAACATAGCGTATGGCAATGTTCGCCGTTTTAACCAGGGTGGAAACATTCATATTTTCCTTGATCTGACGGAACATGGCGCTGAGGAACTTTTTCTGTACTTCAATGCGCCCGATATCGGCATTGAGCCAACCGCTGCGGAAACGCACAAGCCCCTCCGCCTGTGCTCCGTCCAGATGCTGCAGCCCTTTTTTCAGGTGAATGGAAAGATCCTGCAAAGGGTCGTCGTAATCAAGATCCATGGGCACCTCGATCGTTACGCCGCCGAAGGCATCCACCACCTCGCGAAAGCCCTCGGTGTCAATACAAACATAGCGGTCGATCGGCACCCCGATGCAGTCCGTGATAAATTTTGCAAAGCGCTCGTTTGCGCCCGTAAAGGGGTTTGCCTCACCCTCGTTTTTCGCTTGATTATAGAAGGAGGCAAACATCGCATTGATCTTGTGCGTTTTATAGCCGCCGTAGTTATAATAGGTATCCCGCGGGATCTGTACAACATCCGTTGTGCCGTCCTTTGCGTTGAAGCGGACGACCATAATCACATCGGAGGAATGCGATTCCTTATCAATCCCGGTGATGAGAATATTATAAACCTGCTGCTCGCGCTCCGGAATTTTGATCTGCTCGCCGTCGGCATCACTTCCCGCATCGGAGCTCTGCTCTTCACCCGGCCCGGGCAGCGGGGCGACATCGGGCGTATAGTTTTTGAAATGGTGCACCACCGCAGCGGCGCCCGCACCGATGCCGAGCACAAGCACCAAAACAATGATCAGCGCCGTCAGTCCTCTGCCTTTTTTCTTCGGTTTTCCGCCCTTTTTCCCGCCGCTCGGCGGCGCGGGGGGCGTTTCCGTGCTCTGAAAATAGCGCGATGCGTCTCGCACGGCGGTGCCGCGGCGATTTGCCGCGTCGTGCTCGGTGCCCTGTTCCCTCTGCTTTTTTGCCATAGGGTGTGCCTCCTTCGCTTTTTCCGCTTTCTCGGGATGCTTTGTTTTTCGGCTTGCGGCAGCCTTTTCTTTTTTCTTTTTCTGCGGTTTTTCGCTCTCTTTTGCGGCAGGCTTTTTCCGCACGGGG
>OLOV01003226.1_pt1 | contig 10083 bp, 6 predicted proteins | sample 1672931 | NCBI WGS metagenome assembly OLOV01 (sample SAMEA3136738, study PRJEB25190) | human gut metagenome | biome: human gut; feature: human-associated habitat; material: faeces | place: Austria | collected 2013
AAATCATCACATTGCAATAACTGCTACTGGTGCTCATATGAAAAAGGGCTTTGGCTTTGCAATAACAAGGACAAATGAACCGGTTCGGGCATATGCGTTATATTTTGAACCCCAATATCGCCCTGCGCTCATGGCAGCTCGTCCCGTATGCATATTACATAAAAGGCGAGCGGAACGCGAAAGGACTGAAAAAAGAAGAATTTGAATTTCTGTCGGCGTGTGACGGAAAAACCGACCTGCCGACAGAAAACGAAAGCGTTATCACGCGCGAGTTTATTGAAAAAGGCTTTATCCATAAAGCGGCGAGCGGAGAAAACCTCTCTGATTGGAGCCGCGCCCGCGCTTTTGAAAACCGTTATTTTCCGGCGATGAATCTGATGATAACCGGCAAATGCAACTATAACTGCATTCATTGCTTCAACGCAGCCGACAACGCGCCTCTCATGAGCGAGTGGACGATGGACGAAATGAATACGCTTCTTGATCAGGCGCGCGACTGCGGAATCAATGCTTTTACCATCACAGGCGGCGAACCTATGCTGCATAGGAATTTCTTTGAAATAGTCGAAGGCATTTATTCGCGCGGAATGTATGTCGAAGAGCTGAATACAAACGGATATTTCATAAACGGCAAAGCGCTTGAACGCATGAGGTCGATCGGCTGCATACCGCTCGTGAAAATATCCTTTGACGGCATTGGGTATCACGACTGGATGCGGGCGCATAAGGGCGCGGAGGAGACCGCCCTGCGGGCGATCCGCCTGTGCGTGGAGAACGGCTTTCCCGTCAAGGTGCAGACGAATATGAACCGCCGCAACTGCGGCGCTATGCTGAAGACGGCAGAGATGCTGGACGATATGGGTGTGACGGAAATGCGGGTCATCCGCACGACGGAAGCGCCCCGTTGGGTGCAGAACGCCGGTGACGCCTGCCTAACGCTGGAGGAGTATTTCGACGAAGCGCTTCGGCTGTGGGAGCGGTATGCTCAGGGCGGCCACACGATGGATCTGACGGTGTGGCAGTTCGGGACGCTGTACCCGCGGTCGGGGATATACACTTTGACGGCGGTAAGCTCCTGCCCGGGAGAATACCGGGACAGCGCGCCCGTGTGCAAGGGCAACCGCGGCATGGTGGCCGTGGCGGCCAACGGGAATGTGTTCCCCTGCCACCAGATGTCGGGCTATTATGAGCAGCACGGCGACATCCTGGGCAATGCGAAGCGAAATGCTCTGGCGCAGCTGCTTTCCCAAGGGCCATACCTGGACGAGGTGTGTACCACCCTGGGGACACTGCGGGAGAAGAATGAGACCTGCGGTAAGTGTCCGCATTTCGAGTACTGCAACGGCGGCTGCCGCGCCGTCGCGCTGGCGCTCACCGGTGATAAGCTGGGCATCGATCCGTCCAAATGCCTGTTCTGGAGCAGGGACTACGACCGGAGGATCGCGGAGCGGCTGCCGGGGTATGACAACGGGACACCGGTGCTTTCGCGCACCTTTTAATTAAGAAAACTCGGAAAAAAGTCATGCTAAGTGTGCAAACTTCGATTGATTTTGCAAACTCCATATGTTATAATTGGCATATCGGAAGGAGGTGTTTGCTATTTTAACAAACGAACTTCTTGAATTAGCAAATACTGTTTGCAAACAAAAAGCTGAGTCTCAAACGATCGAATGCAAGGCGGCTCATGTGGATTGTCCGAAAAGACTGTATGATACGCTGTCCAGCTTCTCCAATCAGGACAACGGCGGCGTGCTGCTGTTCGGCATAGATGAAACCGCCGGATTTCAGGTAGTCGGCGTCTACGATGCTCAGGACTTGCAAAAAAAGGTCACGGAGCAGTGCAACCAGATGGAGCCTCCGGTTCGCGCCGTATTCACGTTGGCCGAGGTCGATGGCAACTGGATCTGTGCCGCCGAGATACCGGCGGTAGATCTGGCGGAACGCCCCTGCTATTACCGCGGTGCTGGGCGTATCAAAGGCTCCTATGTCCGCGTGGGCGATGCAGACCTGCCCATGACGGATTATGAGCTTTACAGTTACGAAGCATTTCGCCATCATCTGCATGATGATGAACGTCCTGTGGAACGTGCCAATCTTGCTATGTTGGATACGGATAAGTTGGAGCGTTATATCCTTCAGCGCAGAGCAGATCGCCCCGGATTTGCCCAGCTTTCCCGCCAGCAGACGTTGGAAATGCTGAACATCACACGAAATGAAAAAGTGACATTGGCCGCCGTGCTGAACTTCTGCCTCTACCCGCAGGGCTATTTTCCGCAGTTGGGCGTCACCGCAGTAGTAGTACCGGGAACGCAGATTGGTGATACTGATGCAGATGCGGCCCGGTTTATTGACAATAAGCGCATTGAGGGCACCATTGATTCTATGGAGGAGGAGGCAGTAGGCTTCTGTCGCCGGAACATGAAGTTCCGCACGATTATCGATCCCGACACCGGCACCCGAAGTGACCGTCCGGAGTATCCGGTGGAGGCCATTCGCGAGGCGATCCTGAATGCGTTGATCCACCGGGATTACAGCATCTATACGGAAGGCACGCCTGTGCAGGTCGACCTTTTTGCCGACCGGCTTGAGATCCACAGTCCCGGCAGCCTTTATGGTCGTATGACGGTTGAGCAGTTGGGGATTGCCCGTCCCGACTTGCGCAATCCTGCGCTGGCGGTTATGACAGAGACGCTGACGACCCCGCCACCCGTGCCATCCCCGTGATGATGCTCACGGCCAAGGGGACAGAGTACGACACGGTCTTAGCCCTGGACGCCGGGGCGGACGACTACGTCCAAAAGCCCTTCCGCATGATGGAATTGCTCTCCCGCATCCGCGCCCTGCTGCGCCGGGCAGAGACCTATGGGACGCCCGCCGAGCAGGTGGTGGTCTACCGGGTGGGCGGGTTAGAGGTCTCGCCCTCCTGCCACCTGGTCAAGGTCAACGGGCAGGATATCGCTTTGACCCTGAAAGAATTTGAGCTGCTGTGCCTGCTGCTGGAAAACCGGGGCATTGTCCTCTCCCGTGACAAGATATTAGATAAGGTATGGGGGGACACCATGGGCCGGGAGAGCCGCACTGTGGACGTCCACATTCGGACCCTCCGCCAGAAGCTGGGCCCCTGCGGCGAGCGCATCGAGACCGTCCGCGGCATCGGCTATAAGTTCCAGGGCGAGGCGTGAGCGCATGAAGACCCTGCAAAAGTGCTTTCTCCTGGCCGTGGCGGTGCTCTTGGTGGTGGGCCTGGTCCGCACCCTCTGCTTTCCCAAAGAGATCAACGACTATGAAAACCGCTACGCCAGCCAGTTCCCGGCGGCTTCGACCAGCGCCTTTCTGGACGGGACCTTTCAGGACGAGGCGGAGTCTAGTCTGAGTGACCAGATCCCGTTTTCCCAGTACATGAAAAAGGCCTATAACAACACGAAAACGAGCTTCCTCCTCCACGCCATCCACGGTGTCCGGGCCCTCACCGGCGGCGACCAAGGGCGTTACGCTTCCTTCAACGGGCTGTGTCTCTATGGGGACGACTTCATCACCAACTGGTCCCGCACCCTCTCTGACAACCAGGCGGACCTGGACCGCAAGAGCGCCGTGCTGAACCAGACCTTTGCCAACCACCCGGAGTTGACCCTCTGGGTCTACTACGTGGAAAAGGACACGGACGTGGACTTCTTCACCCAGGAAAAGGCGGGCTTCTCCGAGTACCTGATGCAGCATCTCGACCTGCCGGACAGCCAAAAAGCGACCTACACCGTAGACGATTTCGACGAATTTTCCCGCCAGTTCTTCCGCACGGACACCCACTGGAATCTCTACGGCTCTTACGCCGGGTACCGCCAGCTCTTCGACGTTCTCCACTGCGCCGGCACGCCCCTGGAGCCCATCGGCGACCCGGTGCTGGTGGGGGAGTTCAGCGGCGTGAAAGCCCGCCGGGTGGGGGCGGACGATGTGCTGACGGAGCCATTCTACGCCTACTCCTATGCGTTCCCGGACATGACCGTCACCATCGACGGGCAGCCGGTGGGAGACTACGGGGACCAAGCGAATTTCCTGGCCGGGACCAGCGAAAAGAACCTGTCCTACGGCGGCTTCTACGGCGGGGACGAGGGCGAGGTCATTTTCTCCACCGGCACTACCGACCGGGGAAGCCTGCTGGTGATCGGGGACTCCTTCGACAACGCCATTCTGAAGCTCCTGGCCAGCCACTATGACACGCTTTATTCCGTGGACCTGCGCTACTACGCGCACAGCATGGGCCGGCCCTTTGATCTCACGGCCTACACCCAGGCCCACGGGATCACCAACGTCCTGCTCCTGGGGAACATCGACTACTTTTCCCAGGACACCTTTGATCCGGAGGGTTGAGCCATGGTATTCAGTAGTTTGACCTTCCTCTATCTCTTTCTGCCCCTGGCGGTCCTGCCGTATTTCCTCGTCAAAAATCGCCCCTGGCGCAACGGCCTGCTCCTGGTCCTCTCCTTGTTCTTTTACGCCTGGGGAGAGCCAAAGTATGTTGTGATGATGCTGGCCGCCACTGTTGTGGCCTATGCCGGAGGCTTGGGAATGGAATCTCTGCGCGGCCGCCCTAAGGCCTGCAAAGTGGCCTTTGTCCTGACGGTCTGTCTGGTGACGGCAAATCTCTTGGTGTTCAAGTACGCCAATTTTCTTTGGGATACGCTGAACAGCATCGTCTCCACCGGCGTGACCCTCCCGACCATCGCCCTGCCCATCGGCATCAGCTTTTACACGTTCCAAATTCTCTCCTACGTCATCGACCTCTATTGGGGCAAGGTGCACGTCCAGAGGAATTTCTTCTATCTTCTGCTGTACGTCAGCTTCTTCCCCCAACTCATCGCCGGGCCGATCGTGCGGTACAGCACCATTGAGGACGAGATCCTCCACCGCAAAGAGACCTGGGACGACGTGGAAGCGGGCCTGAAGCGCTTCCTCCTGGGCCTGGCAAAAAAAGTGCTCATCGCCAACAACGTTGCCGCCCTCGCGGACATGATCTACCAGGGCAACCAGAGCATCTACGGCACGGCCCTCTACTGGCTGGCGTCCGTGGCCTACACGATGCAAATTTACTTTGACTTCTCCGGGTACAGCGACATGGCCATTGGCCTCGGGCGGATGTTCGGCTTCCACTTCTTGGAGAACTTCAACTACCCCTATCTCTCCCGCTCCGCCACAGAGTTTTGGCGGCGGTGGCATATCTCCCTCTCCTCCTGGTTCCGGGATTACATTTACATCCCGCTGGGGGGCAGTCGGGTCAGCCGCCCCAAGTGGGTGCGGAATATTTGCATCGTCTGGGGCCTCACCGGCTTCTGGCACGGAGCCGCTTGGAATTTTCTCCTCTGGGGGCTGTATTACGGCGTCCTGCTGGTGGTCGAGAAATTCTGGCTGGGGAAGATTCTGGACAAACTCCCCAGCGTCCTGCGCTGGCTCTACACATTTTTCGTGGTGAACCTGGGCTGGGTGTTCTTTCATCTCAGTGACCCTGCCTTTCTGTCCTACGCCCTGCATGTCATGTTCCGCTGGCAGGCGACGGATTGGCCCAGGGTGTTGACGGCCAACTCAGACATCTTGTTGGGCATCCTCTGGTTCCCGCTGGCGTTCCTCTTTTCCTTCCCGGTGTGGAAGAAGCTGCCCCGGCCCAAGGGCTGGAAGGGCGCTTTGGCGGCGGATTTGGGCTATGGGATCTTATTGATGCTATGTATCCTGTATATCCTCAGCTCGTCTTACAACCCCTTCATCTATTTCCGCTTCTAAGCAAACGAACACCCAGAGAACAGCGAACACATCATGCCGCTGTCCTCTGGGTGTTTTTTAGTCGTTCGGATACACTACCTTGTCCAAAATGCCCGTCATCGCGGCCAGCACGATACCGTAGTTGCAAATGGGCACGCCCTGTTCCTCCGCCTGGGCGATGCGGTTTAAGACATGCCGGCGGTTGAACATGCAGGCCCCGCAGTGAATGACAAGGTCATAGGGCGTGAGATCCTGGGGGAAGTCATTGCCCCGCACAAAGTCAAAGGAAAGTCCCTCACCAATCTTCTTCCGCAGAAGGTTTGGGATCTTGACCCGCCCGATGTCCTCCGTCGTGGGGGCATGGGCGCAGGCTTCGGCCACCAAGATTTTTGCATCCTCTGTCAGCCCCGCCAGGGCCGCTGCGCCCTTCCGAAAGACGGTGATATCGCCCTTATACCCGGCAAACAGGATGGAGAAGGACGTCAGCAGGCTCTCTTCCGGCTTTGCGGCCCAGACGGTGGGGAAGGCCTGGGAATCCGTGATGATGAGCTTCGGGGGCTTCGCCAGCGCTGACAAGGTCTGTTCCAGACAGTCCGCCGTGCAGCTCATGACGGAACATTTTTTGTCCAGCAGTTCCCGGATGGTCTGGACCTGGGGGAGGATCAGCCGCCCCTTGGGGGCCTGAATGTCCTGGGGCATCACCAGCAGGACCGTGTCTCCGGCCTGGGCCAGGTCTCCGGTGATGGAGTTGGCCCAGAAATCATCGGGGATGCACTGGACCAGCGCCTGCCGCAGCTGGGGGATGTTCTCCCCGGTCTTGGCACTCACGGGCAGGACCGGCAGCCCGCCCAGCTGGATGGAAAGCTCCGCCAGCACGGCGGAGAAGAAGCGGTGGGAGATCTGGACCAGAATGCCCACGCCGTCGCCGGTCTCGCCGGAGGCGTCCTTTCCGGCCCGGTGCTCCAGCTTTTCCACGATCTTCAAGGCCCGGTCCACCGTCTCGTGGGAGGGACGGCCCTGGGTATCCACCACGGCGCCGATGCCGCAGGCGTCGTGCTCGAATCGTGGGGAGTATAAATTCGAGGTCGAATTGCAAGTTTCATTCTTCATACTTTCACATCCAAGCGGTTTTGAGGCTATGATACGGGGGAGAAACGCACTTGTCAATAGGACGAGAAGTATTTGCTGAAAATTCGGAAAAACAAATATTATTCTGGATATTTGGCGTTTTATTGTTGGAAAATTTGCGAATTGATAATTTTTGAATGTCGAAAATCCGGTGCAGGTGGGATAATTGCAAGACTAGAATTTTGAATCAGAATGAATCAAGACATGCAAAAAGCCCCGGAGCATTTGCTCCGGGGCTTTCGAGGATCTGATGAACTTGTCGGGGGATGCTTACTTATTCAGCAGGTTCGTGAAGATCTGCGCGACCTGGGCGCGGGTGGCGGTGCCGGTGGGGTCCAGGGTGCCGTCGGCGTTGCCGTTGATGATCTTCTGACCCACGGCCCACTGCAAAGCGGGGATGGCGTAGGGGGAGATCTTGTTCTGGTCGGGGAACCGGTTCAGGTTCTCCTCCAGGGTCACGTTCTCCAGGCCCTTGACCTGCTCGTAGCGGAACAGGATCGCGGCCATCTGCTCGCGGGTCACGGCGTTCATGGGACCGAAGGTCGTCTCGTCATAGCCGTTGACGATCTTGTTGGCAGCGGCCCAAGCCACAGCGTCAGAATACCACTGGCCCGCGGGCACATCCGTAAACTTGGAAGCGCCGGTCACAGCGGGGGACTTCTCCAGCCGATACAGCACGGTGACGATCATGGCACGGTTCATCGTCCCGTTGGGGGCGAAGGTCGTGGCAGAAGTGCCGGTCATGAGACCCTGCGCATAAGCGTACTTCACGGCGTCATAGAACCAATTGCTGCTCTTCACATCCGTAAAGGGCAGGGCAACAGGCGCAGGCGTCTCCGCCTTAAAGCTACCCGTCACGGTGACGGCGGAAGCAGGCATCGTAAAGACATACTTGCCGTCCTTCTCCGTCACGGCCACGTCCTTGCCGTCCTTGTCCACGACCTTCACGGCATCGACCACATAGCCCTTCGAGGGAGAAGCCGTCACCGTCACCATCGTGCCCTTGGAAGCCGTCTTCTTGTCAGCAGCCACAGCACCGTTGGTGGCGGCGTTGACGTTCACCGCATAGGTGGTGGGGGCGGAGATGGAACCACCAGAAGAACCGGGGCCACCGGAGGAGGGACGGGTGTAGGTGAAGGTGACACCAGTATTAGCATCAGCAGTCTTAGTTTCACCATTCACGGAGACATTAAAAGTACCGGTAGAAGACTTAACGGTGATGGTTCTGGGGGAACCAGACATCGTTGCAGAAAGGTTATCTTTCAGGGCAGTGATAACATCGCCATTGTTGGCGGCGTTCACAGCGTCCTGGAAGGAAGTATAGTTGACGCCGTTCAGAGTAGCCTCGGCGGTCTTCTCGGTGGTGATGGTAAACGTACTGAAACCGTGGGGATTGGTGAAGGTGGCGTACAGTGTGTCAGATTCCTCAGATTCCTTAGATACAGTTGCAGTGTACTCATATCCCTTATGTTGGACATAGATAGAGGGATAGTCGTTTGCACCTGTAATCGCAGGAGAAACAAAGTTAGTCGGCAGAGGAATCTTGATGGTGACAGGCTTGTTGATAATTAGCTTACCAGCGGGGCCAACAAGAACAGCGTTTGCATTAGGGACGTCAGCGCCTGTAAGTCTGATTTCACTATCAGTGTTAGCAGTTGTAGCAACCGTGCGATACATGGGGGTGATGTCGAGAGTCAAGGTTTTGGAAGTGGTATTAACAGCTGTAATATCGATGTCCATATAGGTCTGGACGACGATACGGGTGTTATCAGTTCCGGTAGTGATCTGCTTAGACTCAAGTGCTCTCTTACCATCATCGGTACTTACAGTGTTGTTGTTTGCGATCGTGCTTGCCGCAGCAGTCAGACCATCACCGGTGACAGTATTACTGTCTAACTTGGTAGCAATTTCGGTTGCAACTTCCAACTGATCAGCAGAGAGTCCATCGGTGTCAACGGTAGGCTCAGCGGAAGCAACGGTAGCGGGAGCATTGCTCTTATTTGCGACTTTATAGTTATAGCCAGCAAGGTCACTTTCCACTGCGGCTTTGCCAGTGGCGAGGTAAGCGGTGGGGTCGGAGGTGAAGTAGCCGCCGGTGACAGAGATTTTGCTGGCTTTATCAGCGCTAAGTTGTTCAGAAAGCATAAAGTTGGCCTTTGGACTCTTGATATAGCCTGCGCTGATATTAATTCCCTTTACGGAAGATTGAGTGGTTGCACTATCTAAATACTCGTAGATTGCAACACCATTCTGGCTTTCGATGTTACCGCCGGTAACATTGAGTTGGACTGCGTTGGTGTCATTATAGTTGGTGATATCAGGATTACCGCAATAATTCTTATTACTTTCAATCTGAATGGCTGCACCAGACGCATTGACGCCATTACTATAGCCTGTTGTCGGGGTTGTATCAGGGCCGGTAGCTTTGATTGTGCCGCCGCTGATGTTCAGGGTACCAGACTTAATTGCAATAGCACTATCACGGCCAGTGATTGTGCCACCCTTGATGTACAATGTACCGCCCTGAGGATGATAAATTGCAGTACCATCACTGGAAGTTAGCACAGCACCGTCTTCAATCGTAATATCTGTATTGCTCCAACTACCATTTCCGCTGACTGCCTGATTTCCACCATAAACTTTACCCGCAACAGACAGGGTAGCTTTGTACTGGCTGTTTGACCCAAAAAGTGCAATGCCACAGCCCTGATTTGTGCGAACCGTCATGTCTTTTGCAATTGTTAATTTAGCATCTCCAGCTACGGTTGTAGCTGTGCAATCAACTTGTGCAACACACAGATTCGTAGCAATATCAACACTCTCCAACGTGCCATTCTGTAAAGTTAGGTCACCATTACCAGCAACATATACTGCCTTTACGCCGGTTGCTTTCCATGTATGCCCACCAAGATCCAGTGTCATTTTTTTGTCAACTGTTAAGCTACTATTCAAAGTTACATCCTTTAGTAGAGTAACTTCACTGTTATTTGCTGCCGCAACAGCATTGGCCAAAGAAGCGTAGTAGGTATCACCGATTCTAGCAGAGCAGAACTTGGAGATGGAGCTGTCACCCTTGACGATGGGCTGGTTTCTAGCAATGATGCCATCCTGGTCATCGTAGACATAGAAGAGTTGCTTAGCGTTGCTGGGGGAAGTTAAATTGTTAATGTTAATGGTGATGCCAGAGAAATCCTGGACGGTATCTCC
>OLOV01003227.1_pt1 | contig 10082 bp, 9 predicted proteins | sample 1672931 | NCBI WGS metagenome assembly OLOV01 (sample SAMEA3136738, study PRJEB25190) | human gut metagenome | biome: human gut; feature: human-associated habitat; material: faeces | place: Austria | collected 2013
CCTGCGCTGCCGCATGGGCGAAGCGGTTGGAGTTGCCGATGACGAAGGTTTCAAAAACGTACTTGGGGTTCAGGTTGCTTTCATCGGGCTGCTGCACAGAGGTGTTTTCATTAAACAGCTGCTGCTGTTCGCGCTTGGCAGGTACAGCCGGCATTTCTTCAGCTGCTTCCGATCCGCTGCTGCCGTTGTCCATGGTTTCGATGATGAGCTTGATGTTTTTGCTCATAATGCCTGCAAGGACGCCTTCGATAACCTGAGCGTAGTTTTCCTCCAACATTGTTTTAAAGAAGTCGTTTTTGACAGCTACTTTATAGTAGGTATCTGTCACCTCTAACGGCATAATCGGCTTAATCCAGACATTAAAGACTTTTTCATTAAAGGATTCCTTTAATTTGTCCTTACATCTGACCCAGATTTCCGCTAAATCATAGGAATTCATATAGATACATCCTTTCTCGCTGATTTTAGAAAAATAAAAACGACAGCCTGCATTGCCCGCGGAAGGGCGGTGTAAGCGCCGGTTTAAGTGAAGCTAGATATACACATATATTTTATCAGACTGTGGATAACTTCGCAAATTTTCAAGAAAAATTTCTGAGATGGCAGAAAAATGTCTGTTTTTACTTGACGAAGTTTTTATTTTCCCATATAATAAGTTAGTAATACCTTGCGTGGTGCTGCAGGTGCTGAAAAAGCGCGTTACAGCCGCGTTGGTAGAACAAATAACAGCTATCAATATTCACATACATTAGAAATTGATAAAATTTTGCGGTGGATAAGGAGGGAATACTGAATGAAGCGTACTTTTCAACCTAACAATCTCAGAAGAAAAAGAACTCATGGTTTCAGAGAAAGAATGAAAACTTTGGGCGGTCGTCAAGTTCTCAAAAGAAGACGTGCTAGAGGCAGAAAGAAATTGTCTGCATAACATTATAAAATAGGCCGCGCAAGTGGCCTATTTTTTCCATGCGGGCAGGTGTGCATTTGATGCAAAAGAAAAAGTTTACTTTAAAAAAATTAAATCGAATTAAATCGAAGAAAAGTTTCCAGCTTGTCTATGTTAAAGGACGCACTGTTGTCGACGCTATGTCGGTTTTTTATATTCTCCCGGATCAGGGCGAAGATATAAAAATCGGTCTGGCGGTAGGCAAGAAACTGGGTTGCGCTGTGGTGCGCAACCGTGTTAAGCGTATGATGCGTGAGGTATTCCGCATGCATAAGGCGGAACTCAAAAAGGGCTATCATATAGTTTGGGTGGCTCGCAAGAAGCTGACAAAGGCTGACTACAAGACTTTTGAGCGTGTATTTTTAAGACTGGCAAAAAGGGCAGCTCTGCTGCAGTAATAAGGATAGAAGGCTATGAGCAGGTTACTGATTTTGTGTATAAGATTCTATCAGATTTTTATATCACCGCTGAAACCGCCGACCTGCAGGTTTTATCCTACATGTTCAGCGTATGCTATTGAAGCGATTCAGAAGAAGGGACCGGTGAAGGGTACCTGGCTGGCTATTAAGCGTATTGCTAAATGTCATCCATTTCATTCCGGTGGCTATGATCCGGTGCCGTAAGCATACTATTAAGCTATAACACTTTGTTTATTAAGGAGTGATATCTTGGATTTTCTCGCTAATATTGTACAACAGGTGTTAACTGTGCTCTACAATTTTACTGAGAGCGTCGGTATACCGAACCTTGGCCTGGCTATTGTGTTAATGACCATTATCATTAAGCTGATTATGTATCCGCTGACTCAAAAGCAGATTCAATCAACTAAGGCAATGATGGAAATTCAGCCTAAAATGAAGGCTTTGCAGGAAAAATATAAGGACGATAAACAGCGCCTGAATATGGAGCTGGCTAATTTATATAAGAGCGAAGGCGTTAATCCGCTGGCAGGCTGCCTGCCTCTGCTCATCCAGATGCCGATCATGATTGGTATTTTCTATGGTATCCGTGATTACAACTATGCAGCACATCCGGAAATCGTTACCAGCTTTTTGTGGCTGGCTGACATTTCCAAGGCAGACCCGACCTATGTTCTGCCGGTGCTTTCCGCATTAACTACTTTTATTCAGACCAAGCAGACTATGCCGGCAAGTGGCGGCGGTGCACAGAACAAGATGATGATGTATTTCATGCCGTTGTTCATCGGTTATATCAGCTTGACCTTCCCTGCAGGCCTGGTTCTGTATTGGGTTGTAATGAATATTATGCAGATTGCCCAGCAGTCTATTATGAACAGAGCTGTTGCTAAATAAGCGTGTAAGCGTATAGGAGTTGGTAAAGATGGCTTTTGTTGAGAAGACCGGTAAGAGCGTGGACGAAGCTGTTGCAGCAGCTTTGGCAGAACTGAATGTTACGGCTGATGAGGCTGTTGTTGAAGTATTAGAAGAAGCAAAGAAGGGTTTTTTAGGCTTTGGCCGTAAGGATGCCCGTGTACGCGTAAGCGTTAAGCCTGCAGTTGAAGAAAAACCTGCAGAGGCTGCACCCGCTGCTGAGAAAACAGTAAGCGAGGCTGCTGCCGATGCTGTAGCTGCAGTAAAGGAGGCCGCTTCTGTTGCTGCCGGCGCTCTGGCTAAAAAGGCAGATGCTGTGAAGGCTGATGCTGCTGTAGCTGCCGAGGACTTCAAGAAGAAGGCTGCAGATGCTAAGGATGACGCAGTGGATGATGCTATTGCAGCGCTGAATGCGTTGAAGAGCGAGCGCCGTGAGCGTCAGAACCGCGAACCGCGTAAATACAATGTAAGTGATGAGGCAGTTGCTGCTGCTAAGGAATTTTTGCAGAAAATCTTCAATGCTATGCATATTGAGGTTGCTATGGAAAAATTCATCAACAAAAATGACGGCAGTGTTACCTTCCGCCTGCATGGTGATGATATGGGTATTTTAATCGGCAAGCATGGACAAACCTTAGACAGCTTGCAATACCTGACCAATCTTGTTGCTAACAAGAATAGCAACGAGCGTGTGCGTGTAATCATTGATGTTGAGGATTACCGTGACCGCCGTATCGAGACTCTTAACCGCCTGGCTGCACGTCTGGCAGATAAGGTTAAACGTACCGGTGAGCGCGTAGCCCTGGAGCCTATGAATCCGCACGAGCGCAAGATTATCCATATGGCACTGCAGGGTGACCGTCGTGTTACTACCCTGAGCGAGGGCGATGAGCCTTATCGTCATGTGGTTATTGAGCTGAAAAAATAAAATACAAAGCAAGGCTGTCGCGTTAAGTTAATCAGAGGCTTATTTGCGGCAGCCTTTTTTCCGTACTGAGCTTTTTATGCAGTACAGATAAAAGAAGGAGGGTCATATGGCTGAGGATACGATTAGTGCTGTTACTACGGCTCTTGGCGAAGGTGCTGTAGGTATTGTGCGTATTAGCGGACCAAAGGCGCTGGCGGTGGGTGAGACCTTGTTTAAGGCGGCTTCCGGCAAGGCGCTTGTTGCATATCCTGTGAATACGCTTGCTTATGGCCATGTTTATGATACGGACGGCAGTCTTGTGGATGAGGTGCTGGCAGTGTATATGCGTGCTCCCCGTTCCTATACGGCGGAGGATGTGGTTGAAATTCAGTGTCACGGCGGTGTGCAGCCGCTGCAGAAGATTCTGCAGCTTACTTTTGCTGCTGGTGCGCGTCCGGCAGAGGCCGGCGAGTTTACGAAGCGTGCGTTTTTAAACGGCAGGATTGATCTGACGCAGGCTGAGGCGGTTATGGATATTATCCGTTCGCGCAGTGAGGCGAGCCTGAAGCTGGCTGCGCGTCAGCAAAAGGGACAGCTGGCAGGTGAGCTGCGCAGCCTGCGCAAGCAGCTGGTGGATATTGTTGTTAATCTGGAGGCTGTGATTGATTATCCGGAGGAGGATATCGAGGATGTTACCTATGGCAGGGTGCAGGAGAGCCTGAGCACTGTCTGCAGCGGGATTGAGCATCTGCTGGCGCATGCGCATACGGGCAAGATTTTGCGCGAAGGCCTGCGTACAGCTATTGTTGGCCGTCCGAACGTGGGCAAGTCGAGCTTGCTGAACGCTTTGCTGCGTGAGGAGCGTGCTATTGTTTCGCAGTATGCCGGTACTACGCGTGACGTTATTGAGGAGCAGCTGCTGCTTGACGGTGTGCCGCTGGTGCTAGCTGATACGGCGGGTATTCGTGCTACCGATGATTTTGTAGAGAAAATCGGTGTGGAGAAGAGCCGTCAGCTGTTGGCGGATTCGGAGCTGGTTATCTGCGTGATTGACGGCAGCGAGGGTTTGACGGATGAGGATGAGGCGATTTTAGAGGCTGCGGCGGACAAGCCCTGTGTGGTGATTGTGAATAAGAGCGATTTGCCACAGCAGGTTGATTTGGCGCAGCTGCGTGAGCGCTTCGGTGCTGATAAGGTGATGACGCTTTCTGCTAAGACTCTGGTTGGTATTGAGGCGTTTACTGCCTGGCTGAAGAGCTATGTTTACGGCAGCAAGGGTACGCTGGAGGACGGTGCGTATATTCAGAATGCGCGTCAGGAGCGTTTGCTGCGTGAGGCGCTTGCAGGCTTGCAGGATGCGGAGGCTGCGGCACAGGATTATTTGCCTTATGACTGCATTGTGATTGATGTGCGCTCGGCGATTGACATGTTAGGGGAGATTACGGGTGATACGGTGCAGGATGAGATTATCAATGAGATTTTTGAGCGGTTCTGTATCGGTAAGTAGGTGTGTGTTCTGATGATAAGCCCCCTTTAGTCGCTGGCGCGACAGTCGCCCCAGGGCGCCCTCTCTTGCCCTACGGGCAATTCACCTTGTCCCCCGAGGGGGAACCAAGGAATTCCATTTATTTCTGTCTTCTTGCCTGCCCCTTGCACTCTTCGAGTATAACACGACCAGCATTTTTCATTACATGAAAAATGGGTCTTAGTATAGCGAAGGTGCCGAGCGAAGCGAGGCGGAAGGGGGCTGTGCGATATGTTAATTACTGTCTTTGGCGTTCTGCTGTCCTTCTTGCCTCTCCTAGGGGAGAGGTGGCATCGCGCAGCGATGACGGAGAGGGGTTGTGTACGTCGCAATGCTCTAAAGCATTCTTCAATCTTCTACTAGTTTTTCTTTTAAGAGGTCCTGAATATGAATTTCAAAAAACTGATATGTTCTGTTTTTATGCTGGCTGCGCTGTGTGCCGCTCCGCTTGCGGCGAGCGCCGCTCCCGTTACGGCGGTACGCAGCAGCGTGAGTCCGGCGCGTGTGCGCCTGGTGTTCGACAGTACGGAGCCAATTAAATATACAGCAGCAAAAAATGGCTTGCAAATTGTGGTCAATCTGCCTGAGGGTACGGCGCTGGCGCAAAGTCCGGTTATTAAAAAAGATGTAGTGATTAAAAGCATTACGGTGCCTGCCAAAAAGAAGAAAAAGGCTCAGGTGGTTATAGATTTAACCAAGGATTGCCAGTACAAGCTGTATAACCTGAAAAATCCTGACCGTCTGGTGCTGGATATCTACCGCATTCCTATCAGCAAAACTACGATGCAGCTGGCAGGCGGCGTTACCTATACCTATGCGCAGGAGGAGCTGAACGGCAGACCAATCGTAAGCTATTTGGTGAGCGTTGCGCCTTCGGCACGCCTGGAGCTGAGGCCGTTTTCTGCCGCAGGCATGTATAACGGACGCGGCAGCCTGGCTAAGCAGGCGGCACAAAGAGGTCTTGTGGCTGCCATCAATGCGTCGTATTTTGATACCGACGGCTGGGTTATCGGTAACGTTAAGGATAAGGGCAATTTTGTCGCTATGGATACTACGCCGCGCAGCGGTTATGTAGTGCAGGGCAACGAGCAGAAGATTGTGCGCGATATTGCCTACACCGGCAGCGTAACACTTCCTGACGGCAGAGCGCTGCAGCTGAAGGGCATGAACCGTGCGCGTATTGCCAATGATTTGGTGCTGTTTAATTCCTATTACGCTACGTCGACCAAAACGAATCAGTACGGGCGTGAGGTGAAAATCAAAAACGGTCGCGTTGTTGCTGTTTCCACAGCAGGCAATATGTCTTTGGAGCCGGGTTGCGTAGTGCTTTCCGGTCATGGCACAAATGCGGCTGCTCTGGCAGTCCTGCGCCTGGGAGACCATGTAACGCTCACGCAGAGCCTGGGCAGCAGCATTGCGGATGCGGCAACGACTGTTGTCAGCGGCGGTCCGCTGCTGGTAGAAAACGGCAGGGTGAATGTGCGTACTGCGGAGGAGCAGATGGCTCCCGATATTGCGCGTGGCAGAGCACCGCGCACTGCGGTAGGCCTGAAACCGGACGGCACGCTTTTAATGCTTGTTGTTGACGGCAGAAGCAGTGCTTCCGCAGGCATGACACTTGCGGAGCTGGCGCAGTATTTTGTGAAGCTGGGTGCGGTGAGCGCTGTCAATTATGATGGCGGCGGCAGCAGCGAAATGGTCATCAACGGCAAAATCGTCAACAACCCTTCGGACGGACGCGAGCGTTTGGTGAGCATCGGTCTGGGGCTGTTTATCAAATAAGCTGGTTATATAGGCAAAATAAAAAACAAGGGGCGGTCACGCGTTAGCTGTGACAGCTCCTTGTTTTGTTTGTTGTGATTCAGTTTAATCTTCGGTGATGATAACGCCTGTGCCGATGCCGCCGTTATCGCTGCAGATAAGCTCCTTAAGGCTTTGGATATCCTCATTGCGCAGGCGGATACAGCCCTCGGAGGCCATGGTGCCGATAGAGGCGGGGTCCTGCGTACCGTGAATGCCGATGCCGATCCAGCCGGTGTCCAGCGAAAGGAACCAGGGACCGTAGGCACCTTCGATAACGCCCTTGCCGTCACCGAAATCGTGCGTCCAGTAATGCGCCGGGCAAACCTCCTCGATGCGGAAGGGAACCTGCGCCGAAGGCACGCCTACTGCCGCACCTGTGTAGTAGGAGGGAATAGCTGTTGCACTGCCCCAGGAGGTGGGGGTGCGGTTGTCACCTGTGTACTGCTTGTCACCGGGGTTTTTGGCAACAGCGATAGGATAGCTGCAGACTGCTTCCTCCACACCCTGCTGATAGACGTCAAGGCGGTAGCTTTGCTTATGGATGCAGATGAGATATCTGGCGTTGCCGAACAGGGCGGACGCAGGCGCCGCAGCTGCTAAGCCGCAGCTTAGCAGCAGGCAGACGCTAAATATTAAGCCTAAAAGTTTTTTGAGCATTGGTGATACTTCCTTAATGCTTATTTAGCAGGCTACGCGTACAAAATCTGCACTTACATAGCCAACCTCGCCTTGAGCGTTAATAGCCTTCCACCATTGGCGGCCTTCGGCTTCGAATGCGCCTTCTAACGGTGCTATTTCTTCGCCGGACATCAGCGAATCAATTACATTGCTGCTTGTGGAGGGGGCGGTGCGGAAGTTTACATAGTCACCGGTTAAAATCAGTCTTACGCCGGGAGCCCAATAGCTTTCCATGTTTTCAAATTTGCTGTAGAGGTTGGATATTCTTTGATTGGAGTATTGCAAACTTTCGGCAGACATGCTGTCCCCGTATTGAGCATAGCTTTGGTTGGCAGGGAGCGATTGTGCATTTTCGGTGCGGAGCTCATCGTAGGTACTGATAAAGGCATTGATATATTTTTTGTTGTCATAAATAGTAGTCAGCCAGTAATCACCATCACCGGAATCGGCTTCGCCCTTGGCACTGAAGCTCACTGTGGAGCCGTTTCTGCTCTGCTGCACATCATACATCTGCAAGGCAGCAAAGGCAATAGCTTTGGCCTCCATATCGCTGATGTAGATGCCCTTGCGGCTGAAGCAGGGAGCGACATATTCCTCGGCATAGTTTACGGTCATGGTATGCTTTACATCAAAGCGGGTATTTTTCAGCAGAAAGGCTTCTGTTCTGCCGCAGCGGGAGTCAATCTTAGTAGGGAGTCTGCTTGCAGAGGTATTATAGACTGCTGCCTCCATAACAGATGTGCCGGTGAAGAGCATTGCTGCTGCCAGTGCTCCGATAGCAAAATTTTTGATTTTCATAACAACATCTCCTTCCCAGATGTGGAAAATTTATCCTTTGATGCTTATATTATAGCTAAAAAAACGCTTTTGCACCCTACCCCAAAGGGTGATTTCGGGTAGGATAGGCAAAAAAAGCGTAAAAAATTATGTGCCGGTAATTTTTTAACTGCAGATGATTTTCATAATGGTTTATTTAAGAGCTGTTTACAGTCTGTTCACTTGTCAAAATATCCCATCTTTGACAGTTGAAAAAGAATAAAAAGCTCGGAAAGCGCATGGTTATTGTGTTTTTTGAGCTTTTTCTGTTTGTTAATTGTGAGTACTTTTTATAGGATCCTTGGTTAATTTTAAAATTTTTTTCATCGTTTGCTTGCTTAGAATTTCGTAATCAGTACGAAAACTAAAAACTTCATGCAAATGGTCTGTAATATCTGTTCTTGTGTAGCTTGGAATAAAACCTTCATGTCCAACTTCTGTTAGGTTCATGGAGCGTAAAGTTTTAATTATTTCACTACTAGTGTATTTGTAGTTGAGTTTTTTCTCTAGATAACGAAAAATTATGAGAGATAAAAAGCATGTCATAAAATGAGCTTTTATACGCTCATCATTCTGTAGATAGACAGGTCTAGCTTCAAAGTCAGTTTTCATAATACGGAAGCACTCTTCAATTTCCCAACGGTTGCGGTTAATATCAGCTATTCTACAAGCGCTTTCATCAAGGTTGGTACATACAGCATAAAAGCCATCATATTTAGCTTCATTTTCTATTCTATCTTCATTAAGAGATAAATTAGTTTTCTTAGCAATTTCTCCATCTGGTGTAATACTTGTTTTCGTAATAAAGCGTTTACAATCATTAGGGTTATTACTTTTCAACTTAGAAGGTCCGTTTGCAATAATCTGTTTAGCACGGTCAACTTGGCTTTTGCGAATGTTTTGCTGGTAAAACTTATACTTTAGAGAGAAAGTTACAATGAGTTTTTGTTCTAACCCATTTTCGTTAATCCAGCGTTCTTTGAAAAAGATAGTGTTTTTATATTTCTCAATAAGGGTTTCATCGTTTTGCAAAGAGCTTATATCGAAATCGTTATTAAAACCTTCAGCATACCATCCATGAGTGTCAAGGCACCACTCTTTTAGATAAGATTTGAGTTTTTTAATGGATTGAGTGGTAATAAATGCACGATTAGCTTTGTTGTTAAAGCAGCGGTTTTGAAAAGAAGAAAGACCTGCATCCGTGCAAACAACAAATTTGGAGTGAGCAAAATCTTTAATAATTTGTTGCTCTAATGGGATAAGAGATTGCTGTTCATTTTTATTTCCTTCAAAGATAGAAAAAGCCAGAGGTATACCATCACCATCCATAAACAATCCCATTTCTACAATAGGAGAAGGCCGGTGTTCTTTAGAACAGCCATATTGTCGAATGCCAGACTGGGATTCGCTTTCAAAGAAGAAGTTTGTGCAATCATAGAATAGTATGCTGTCATTACGCTTAGAAAGTGTGCAGCTGTTTTTGTAGAGCTCGGATTGCAGATACGAGTCTTCTTTAGCAATAATATCAAGAGCACGATAAACATGCTGTAATTGAAAATCAGGTTGTTCAAGAAATTTTTTAGACTCAGAAAAAGTGGATAGCTTAGAGGCCGGAAAGATAATTCTGCTATAGATGAGACGAGAAAGAATAGAATCAAAATCATAGGCGATTTTATATTTAGAAAAAATATTAGCAGTTAATTTATGTAAGCCGAGCATATAATAGATGTATTGTAAAAAGAGATAACCAATATTGAAAGATTTCTGGAAATCTTTAGGGATAGATTTGTCTTGAGAAAATTGAAGTAAAACCTTTCTTGTAGCCTCTTTTTCTTTATCGTTAAGTTGACGGATATATTGTTTAGCCCAAGCGATTGGATCGTTGTGTATTTTGGACAGTTCAGCGTAAGTACCAAGTTTTTCAACAATTTTTGAAGAATGTTTACCGTTTTCGTAGGTTGAACGAATGACGTATAGAGACTGAGCGTTTTTAGATTTTGTTATTTTAAGCCGCATAGTGATCACCTCAATATGTATATTATAACACAGTACGTAAAAGTACTCAAGAGGCGGACA
>OLOV01003228.1_pt1 | contig 10078 bp, 8 predicted proteins | sample 1672931 | NCBI WGS metagenome assembly OLOV01 (sample SAMEA3136738, study PRJEB25190) | human gut metagenome | biome: human gut; feature: human-associated habitat; material: faeces | place: Austria | collected 2013
ATGTATCCGTCAAGCGAAAGTTCGCTGTCCTTGTATTCTTCGTCCAAATCGGTTTTTACATAAAAATCGCGAAGACAGGTTTTCGGCTCGGCATAGAGAAATACTTCTCTGTAAATGCCGCAAAGCCACCACATGTCCTGATCCTCGAGATAGCTTGTTGCCGCAAAGCGGTAAACCTTTGCACAAACAAGGTTTTCGCCCGATTTGAGATATTTTGTAACATCAAATTCGTGCGGAGTCATCGAGCCGGTTGAAAAGCCGACATATTCGCCGTTTACCCAAACTTCAAGTGCGGCTTTGCACGCAGAAAAGGTCAGAAAAATTTCTCTGCCGTCCCATGTTTCCGGCAGAGTAAAACTCCTGCGATAAAATCCGATTTCCTGCATCGTCGAGTCAATTTTCGGAATTTGCGATTTAACTCTGCTGAGTGCTCTCGGAAATGTGCTTGCATAATAATAAGGCACGCTGTATCCCTCCGTCTGCCAAACAGACGGAACTTTGATTTCGCCCCACTTCGAATCGTCGAAGTTTGGACTTTGAAAATCGCTCGGCTGGTTTTCCATACCGCGTTGCCAATAAAATTTCCATTGACCGTTTAGGCTTTGCTTATATTGCGATTCTTCGCCGCTCATTGCCTGCTCAATGCTGTCAAACGGCATTGAAAAGGTGTGCCCGTCCTCTTTGTTTATCTTGAAGGTACGCGGGTCCTCCCAAATGTATTTGTAAGCCATAATTTTACCCCTTTGCTTTACATAAATTTACAGTTTAATAATATAGTAAAATTGCCCAAAAGTCAACCGATATTGCGTTTATTTAATACTTTCTCGTTTTAATATTGCGGCAGTAAATAAATTGTGATATAATACCAACAATAATATGGAATTGCCGAAATTCCGAACTTTAGGAGATATTGTAATGATTGAAAGAGTTAACGAAAGCAATCTTCAAGAATATGAAAACTTTATAAAATCACATCCAAAGGGACTTTTTCAGCATTCTTCCAAGTGGGCAAAAGTTAAGTCCGCCTGGAAATGGGAGGCTGTAATGCTTAAAGAGGACGGTGAAATCAAGGGCGCGGCGGCTGCTCTTATCCGTTCAATCCCTGTTATAAAAAATTCGCTTATGTACGTTTGCCGCGGCTTTACCGCAGACGAAAACGATTTTGACACATTCGACAAACTTTTTGATGCATTAAAGCAAATCGGCAAGGAGTACAAGGCTTATTGCATCAAAATCGACCCCGAAATACTCATTTCAAATACTGCATACAAACAGCATTTGCTCGACAAGGGTTTTGTTGAGCTTAATCCCGGTTGCATGGATTTTGAAAATGTTCAGCCGCGCTTCGTTTATTGTTTTGATTATAACGGTATGAACGAGGACGAGCTTATGCTCACCTTTAAAAGCGATTACAGAAACAGAATTCGCAAATCATACCGCAAGGGTGTAGAAGTTAAAATCTGCGGCAAAGAGGCTCTTGACGATTTCGTTAGGATTATGGGCGAAACAGGGGAGAGAGATAATTTTTCAACAAGACCCAAATGGTATTTTGAAAAAATCCTCGACTGTATGACAGATGATGCAAGGCTCTATATGGCTTATTACGAGGGCAAGGCTATTGCCGGCACAATCGCCATTAAATGGGGTCAAAATGTTATGAAATATCAATACGGCGCCTCGTCAAACGCCCACCGCAATGTTTACCCAAACTATGCTCTCCAGTGGGAGATGATTAAGTGGGGTCTTGAATGCGGCTCAAAAACATACGACTTCGGCGGAATCAGCGGCGACTGCCAAAATCCCGAAAATTCACACTACGGCTTGTGGAGATTTAAGCACGGCTTCGGCGGCGAAATGAGAGAGTTTGTCGGCGAGTTTGACTATGTAATCAATAAACCGGTTTATAATTTGTATAATTTTGCGTTAAAGGTATTGAAAAAAATCAGATAATGAGCAGATATGTTATAAATAGAAAAGACCTCGATGAAAATATCGAGATAATCAAGAAAAAAGCAGGCGTGCCGCTCATCGGCGTTGTCAAGGGCAACGGCTACGGATTCGGAATAAAGGAGCTTACCTCCGTTCTTCTTCAGCACGGTATTAAAACCTTTGCCGTTACCGAGGTTACGGATATTCCGGAGCTTAAGGAAATTTTGCTCGATGAGGATATCCTCGTTATGCGCTCTACCTGCCTTGAAAACGAGGCTGAAATTGTTGCCAAAAACGGTGCGATTGCCACAATTGGCTCACTGCGCGCCGCACAGGTGATGAATGCCGTTTCCGAGGAGCTCGGAGTTGTCACAAAATGCCATCTAAAAATTGATACCGGTATGGGCAGATATGGTTTTATGCCGTCGCAGGTTGCTGACGCCGTTAAATGTTATTCGCTCCCGAATTTGAAATTTATCGGCGCTTATACTCATTTCTCGTCGGCGTTTCGCAATAAGGAGCTTACAAAGGCACAGCTTGTAATGTTTAAGGATACTATGGCTCAAATTCAAAAAGAGGTCGGCGATGTCGGTATTCTTCACTGCGCAAATTCACCGGCACTTTTGAATGTCGACAATGTTTCACTCGATACTGTCAGAATCGGTTCGGCTTTCACCGGAAGGGTTATCACGCGTAGTAAAAGCGGTCTGCACCGCCTCGGCTCGCTTCAGGCAGAGGTTGTCGAAACAAAAACCGTTCCCAAGGGATATTCAATCGGATATAACGGATTGTATAAAACTAAGCACGAAACAGAGGTTGCCATCGTCCCAATCGGTCACTATGACGGCTTCGGACTTGCAAAAGAAAAGGAATTTTACGATTTCCGTTATGTATTAAGTGTGTTTAAACGCTTTTTAAAAAAACAGCAAATGTATGTCAAAATCAACGGCAGAATGTATCATGTTATCGGCGAAATCGGCTTGAGCCACTGCGCTGTCGATGTCACCGGCGGCGGAGTTAAGGTCGGCGATACTGCAAGTGTCGATATTTCGCCCCTTATGGTCAATCCCCGCCTTGAACGAGTATTTGAATAATCGCCGTTTAAATTCTAAAATCAAATAATGATTAAAAGCCTCCCGTTGGAGCACACTGAACAAAATCAGTTTGCCCGATGGGAGGCTTTTTTGTCGCTGTATCTTGCTTTGTTACAATTTTTTGTTGCGCGATATATTTTCCTGTTTATTTAACTTTCAGCCACATTGCAAGCACGCCGAAAACTTCTCTTGCGTAAAACGGCGGTTTGGTGTAGTCTACCGTTTTTGACGGCACTGCCTTTGCGCTCAATCCGTGGCGTTTGCATATCATCAGCGCACGCCTTATATGATATTCCGATGTTGCAATTGCGATACTGTTTGAAAGTCCGTTTTTTTCAATTATTTTTTTGCAAAATTCAATGTTTTCGTCGGTCGAGGTCGATTCGTTTTCGATAAAAAGTCTGTTTTTATCAACACCGAATGATTGCATCAAATCATACATACATTCCGCCTCGCTTATATTTTCATCTGCGCCCTGACCGCCGGAGAGAATAGCAACGGCGCTCTCGTTTTTCTTCATATATTTCGCTGCGGCACGGCATCTTTCAACAAGTGCAAGGCTCGGTTTATCCCATTTCACTCTGCACCCCAAAACAATCAGCGTCGATTCGCTTTTTGCCGTCATTTTTGCGCCGCCGACAACATAAATCATCACCGCCGTAAATAAAATAATTCCGATTAAAAATACTCCGTTAATAATGATTGCCGCCATGTGATTTACCTTGTTGTAAAGCACTCCGTCAAGTATGACGAAAATGCCGACCGCCGCACCGAACGCGTTCCCGATATTCGGCTTTGTTTCCCTAAGCGGCAGTGTATATTCAATTATTGTTAAAGCTCCGATTATTGCGGATAATATTGTTATTTCCATAGAATTCTCCTTTGTGTTGATAATATTTTACCATAAATCATAAAATAATAAAACATCAAAGCTAAAATATTGAACAATTTTACTATCGACTCGAACTCACTTTTATGATATAATAAATTTCGATTTTTAAAATCAAAAATCGAAAAAGAGAGGAAAAAAGTTATGTCTTATGTTGACGAAGTATTAGAGTATGTAAACAAAAAAGACTACAACGAAAAAGAATTTTTGCAAGCAGTCGGTGAGGTTTTGAACTCACTCAGACCGGTAATCGACGCTAACGAGGAAAAATTCCGCAAGGTTGCTCTTCTTGAAAGATTGATTGAGCCGGAAAGAATTCTTCGCTTCCGTGTTCCGTGGATTGACGATAAAGGTCAGGTTCATGTAAACAGAGGCTACCGTGTTCAGTTCAACTCGGCAATCGGTCCTTACAAGGGCGGATTGAGACTTCACCCAAGCGTAAACCTCGGTATTGTTAAATTCCTCGGTTTTGAGCAAATTTTCAAAAACTCACTTACAGGACTTCCTATCGGCGGCGGTAAAGGCGGTTCGGATTTCGATCCCAAGGGCAAAAGTGACAGAGAAATTATGATGTTCTGTCAAAGCTTTATGACCGAGCTTTGCAAGGTAATCGGTGCCGACACCGATGTTCCGGCAGGTGATATTGGTACAGGTGCAAGAGAAATCGGCTATATGTTCGGTCAATACAAGAGAATCCGTGGCACATACGAAGGTGTTCTTACCGGTAAGGGTCTTTCGTACGGCGGTTCACTTGCAAGAACAGAAGCAACCGGCTATGGTCTCCTTTATTTCACAGAGGAAATGCTTAAATGCAACGGCATTGATATTAAGGGCAAAACAGTTTGTGTTTCAGGCTCAGGTAATGTTGCTATCTATGCTGTTGAAAAGGCAGAAATGCTCGGCGCAAATGTTGTAACCGTTTCCGATTCAACAGGTTGGATTTATGATAAGGACGGCATCGATGTTGCTCTCCTTAAGGAAGTCAAAGAGGTTAAGAGAGCGAGACTTACAGAGTATGCAGCTGCCCGTCCGTCTGCCGAATATCATGAGGGCAGAGGAGTATGGCAGATTAAGTGCGACATTGCTCTTCCTTGCGCAACTCAAAACGAGCTTCTTCTTGATGATGCAAAAATGCTCGTTGAAAACGGCTGCATTGCCGTTGCAGAGGGTGCAAATATGCCTACAACACTTGAGGCTACAAAGTATCTTCAGCAGAATGGCGTTATGTTCGCTCCCGGTAAGGCTGCAAACGCAGGCGGTGTTGCTACATCGGCACTCGAAATGAGCCAAAACAGCGAAAGAATTTCTTGGACATTTGAAAAGGTTGACAAAAAGCTTAAAGATATTATGGTTAATATTTATCATAATGTTGACGATGCTGCAAAGAAATACAGCCTTGACGGTGACTATGTATCAGGTGCAAACATTGCCGGCTTTGAAAAAGTTGCAGATGCTATGATGGCACAGGGCATTGTTTGATTTGAGGCTTTAATCAAATTCGCAAAAATTAAACGCATCGCGGTATTAACCGTGATGCGTTTTTTTATGTGTTTGTGTGTTTGTATTATTGCATAATATCACATTGTTATTATCTTACTGCGCTGTTCCTCGCCGCATTTTCTCGGCGGTGCAAAACCAAGACTGTAAATGTCCGTCATTTCACATTCCTTTTCAAATGCGCGTTTAACTTCGTCACTTTTGTCTGCAATATCGCCGTATTTGGCTATAATGGGCAAATTTGCGGCTTTTTTTATTTGCGGCAATAATAACTTGCCTCGCTCGCTGAAACCCAAAATATGCAAATATTGTGGCTCTTTGCTGTCGCTTTTGCTTATTCGGAGATATGCACGCAATATAACTCGCCTTATTCTTGACATTGTGTAGCGCTTCGTTTTGACTTTTTCGTATATTTCATCAAGCGTTGTCGAACTTCTGACTGCCTCAACGATTCTGTTTTCAAGTCCCTCCGACACATCGTCGATTTGCGCAAAATCAGCCGCCGTCATTGTCCGCAGTTTGTAAAGCACTGCTCTTTCACAGTTCTTCAGTGTGCAGATTTCACTTTGCGGCAAGCGCTTGCGTATCTCACTTGCACTGTATTCCTCATCGTCGCTGTCATGTCCCTTGCCGATTCGTTTTATCACCGTCGGCTTAAGGCTCGTGTATGTCAAATATTCGATTGCCAAAATGTTGTTCGGTTTGTCGAGAATTGGGGAGCCTACGGCGTTTTTGCGTGCCGTCGGGTACGATACTCCTTTTGCAAGCTCCGCCTTGATTTGGGCGTCTTTTTCCTTGATTTTGTCGGCAACAGCTCTCAACTCGTCAACATTTTCGCATTCTGCGCCGAAAGCAATTGAATCGCAAATGCCTGTGCCCTCAAGAATATTTACTCCTGCCTTGGCGTATCCCTGAGCCGACAGCGTGGAGCATACACCCGGTATCTCAATCACAATATCCGCGCCGTTTTCAACAGCCGTTTTTGCGCGAGTGTATTTGTCATACACCGCAAACTCACCGCGCTGAACAAAATTTCCGCTCATGGCGCATATTACAAAATCGTTTTCCTTTTTTACCGATTCTATCAAATACCGGTGTCCCTTGTGAAAAGGGTTGAATTCGCAAATTATACCGAAAATCATAAAAATATCCTTAATTTGAAGTTTTTCTCTTGACATTTGTATATTATATACTATATTATATATTTTATAAAGTTATATTTCAAGTGTGGAGGGAATATTTTGAAAATTTTAGTTATAAACTGCGGCAGTTCATCGCTTAAATATCAGCTTATGGATATGTCCGACGAATCTGTTCTTTGCAAAGGCGCTATAGAAAGAATCGGCTTGCCGATTTCGGGCGGCGAGGAAAATGTAATCATCAAAGTAAACGGTGAAAAATATACATACGATAAAGAGCTTCCGACTCATGTCGACGCTTTCAACGAAGTTAAATACATTATTTCTGAGGGCGAACATAAGGTTGTTGACAGCTTTGATGAAATTGACGCCATTGGCCAAAAACGTGATGGGCGCATGGGAGGAAATGATGAACGGGAACAGACGTTAAATCAGTTGTGCAAGGCGGCTCAATTTTCCATAAATCTGTTCTTGTTGATGAGCAGGCTGCTGCCGGTGTTAAAAAGCTCGGTCCTTTGGCTCCGCTTCACAACCCCGCAAACCTTCAGGGCTATGAGGCTTGCCTTGCGGTTGTAGGCCCCGATGTTCCGCAGGTTTTCGTTTTCGACACCGCGTTTCATTCAACAATGCCGCCAAAGGCTTATATGTATGCTCTTCCTTATGAGTATTACGAAAAATATGCCGTTCGTCGTTACGGCTTCCACGGCACATCTCACAAGTTCGTTTCTCAAAGAGTTGCGGACAGAATGGGCAAAGATATTAAAGATTTGAAACTCATCACATGCCACCTCGGCAACGGCTCATCAATCGCCGCTATCGAATACGGCAAAGTTGTTGATACATCAATGGGCTTCACTCCTCTTGACGGCTTTATGATGGGTACACGCTCCGGCGGAGTTGACCCTTCGGCTGTAACATACATCATGAAACAGGAAAATCTCACTCCGGACGAGATGGATACAATCCTCAACAAAAAATCGGGTGTAAACGCTATTTCCGGTGTTTCGTCGGATGACAGAGATATTTGCGCTGCACAAAATGCCGGCAACGAAAGAGCAACACTTGCTCACGAAATGCAGGCTTACGAAATCGCAAAGTTCATCGGCTCATATGTTGCCGCAATGAACGGTGTTGACGCAATCGTTTTCACCGGAGGTATCGGCGAAAACGGCTTCTGGCTCAGGTCAAAGGTTTGCTCATATCTCGGATTCCTCGGCGTTCATATCAATGAGTCGCTCAATCAGCAAACTGTTAAAGGCGCAGAGGCAGAGCTTACCGATCCGGAAGACAGAGTAAGAGTATTTATCCTTGCAACAGATGAGGAACTTATGATTGCCAAGGATACCGAAAAAATCGTTATGTCTTTAAATAAGTAATTATTTTAAATAAAATCTACAAAGGAGGATAAAACAATGCCGGAAATTAAGTATGAAATCACAGAACATTTGGGAGTTATTTCCGAAACAGCAAGAGGCTGGACACGCGAAGTAAATATGATTTCATGGAATGGTCGTGAGCCAAAGGTTGACATCAGAGATTGGTCACCGGAGCACGACAAAATGAGCAAGGGCTTGACTTTCACTAAGGATGAATTGGTTGAGCTCACCAAAATTGTTGAAAAGCTATAATTCTTTATACTATTCATAAGGGCAGCTTATCAAGTTGCCCTTGCAATTTTGTATAGCATTAATTAAATTGATTACATTTTGCGCATAATATGTGCAGAATTGAGGTATATAAAATGGAATGGACATCATTAAACGATTTGAGAGAAAAATATCTTTCATTCTTTGAAAGCAAAGGGCACCTTCGCTTGCCTTCATTCTCTCTTGTGCCTAACGGAGATAAAAGTTTGCTTCTTATCAACTCCGGTATGGCACCGATGAAAAAATATTTTACCGGCGAGGTTACTCCGCCGCGTACAAGGGTTACAACATGCCAAAAGTGTATTCGTACACCCGATATTGAGCAGGTCGGCAAAACCGACCGCCACGGCACATTTTTTGAAATGCTCGGAAACTTTTCTTTCGGCGACTATTTCAAGCATGAGGCTACTGCCTGGGCGTGGGAGTATCTCACAAAGGTGCTTGAGATCCCCGAAGACAGACTCTGGGTAACTATTTATGAACAAGACGATGAAGCGGGCGATATCTGGGCTAATGAGGTAGGAGTACCCCGCGACAGAATAATCAAGCTCGGCAAAGCCGACAACTTCTGGGAACACGGAAGCGGTCCGTGCGGACCTTGCTCAGAGATCCACTTCGACAGAGGCGAAAAGTACGGTCCTTTTGAAAGCTTTGAACAGGCAGGCGAATGCGACAGAATAATCGAGATATGGAATCTTGTATTCACTCAGTTCGATAACGATGGTAAGGGCAACTACACACAGCTTGCAACAAAGAACATTGATACAGGTATGGGTCTTGAGCGTCTGGCAGTTGTTGTTCAGGATGTTGATTCTATCTTTGATGTGGATACCATCTGTGCACTTCGTAACCTGGTATGCGAGATTGCAGGCAAGGAATATGAGAAGAACTATCAGGATGACGTATCCATCCGTCTGATCACAGACCATATCCGTTCTGCAACATTTATGATCTCCGATGGTATCATGCCGACCAACGAAGGACGTGGATATGTACTTCGTCGTCTGATCCGTCGTGCAGCACGTCATGGACGTCTTCTGGGAATTAAGGGAACTTTCCTTGCAAAACTCAGTGCAGAAGTGATCAACGGATCCAAAGCAGGATATCCGGAACTGGAAGAAAAGAAAGAGTTCATCTTCAAAGTCCTGACAAACGAAGAGAACCAGTTCAACAAGACCATCGACCAGGGTCTCCGCATCCTTGCAGACATGGAAGAAGAGATGAAAGCAGCCGGAGTAAAAACCCTTTCAGGAGAAAATGCATTCAAACTGTACGATACTTACGGATTCCCGCTTGACCTCACTAAAGAGATCCTTGAGGAAAAGGGTTACGGAATCGACGAAGACGGCTTCCAGAAAGCAATGGAAGCGCAGAGAATCAAAGCACGTACTGCACGTGAAGTGACCAACTACATGGGAGCTGACGCTACCGTATATGATGAGATCGATGTCAATGTAACGACAGAGTTCGAAGGATACGATCACCTCACATATGATTCCGAGATCACAGTTCTCACAACAGAAAAAGAAATCGTAACTTCTCTGATGGAAGGTCAGAAAGGTACTGTATTTGTAAGAGAAACACCATTCTACGCTACCATGGGTGGACAGGAAGGTGATACTGGTGTGATCGAGACTGCAAATGGTAAATTTGTAGTAGAAGATACCATCAAACTTCGTGGCGGTAAATTTGGCCATGTCGGACATATGGAATCCGGAATGCTTTCCACAGGAGAGACAGTAACTCTTAAAGTTAATGAGCAGGCCCGTCGTGATACGGAGAAGAACCACAGTGCAACACATCTTCTTCAGAAAGCACTCAAGACTGTCCTTGGTTCTCACGTAGAACAGAAAGGTTCTCTGGTAACTCCGGACAGACTCCGTT
>OLOV01003229.1_pt1 | contig 10077 bp, 10 predicted proteins | sample 1672931 | NCBI WGS metagenome assembly OLOV01 (sample SAMEA3136738, study PRJEB25190) | human gut metagenome | biome: human gut; feature: human-associated habitat; material: faeces | place: Austria | collected 2013
TGCCCGGCGGATAAGCGCGGTCAAAAAAGTCTCACGGACTTTTTTGACAAGCTGACTACGCGGCTGCTTCGCATTGAAGCAGCCGCGTGTTTATTTCATATCGTCCACTCGCCGCCGGAGGTGAGGGAACTTGCAATGATTATCTTGCATATCTCGCTCGTCCCCTCGGCGATCGTCAGCATCTGCGCGTCGCGCAGGCAGCGCTCCACCTCGAAGCGGCGCGAAAGCCCGTTTGCCCCGTGTATCTGCCGCGCGCTTTTCGTGACCTCACAGGCAAGCTCCGTGCTCATCAGCTTTGCCGCCGCAACGTTCACAGCCGCCTGCGGCGCACGCTGCATGTATTGCTCCGCCGCGCAGTACACCGCACTCTTTGCACCTGCCGTCTTGGCATACATGTCCGCAAGCGCGAAGGAAATGCCCTGATACGTCGAAAGACTGCGCCCGTACTTGCCGGTGCTCGTGGCGTATGCCGCGGCAAGCTCCAGCGCGCGCTTTGCAATGCCCACGGCGATCGCCGACACGCCCAGCCGCCCCAGCAGCAGCGTCGGCTTCAGCAGCCTGTAGCCCTGATCCTCCCCGCCGATGAGGCTTCCGCCCGGTATGCGGCAGTTCGAGAAGGAGACCGTTCCGTGCGGACAGCCCCTCATGCCGATGAGCTCCTCCGCCGTGACGGAAAGCCCAGCTGCCGCGCCGTCCACGCAGAAAAGACTCATGTTCCGGCTGCGTCCGGAAAAGGCTGTCCGCGCCGCAACGATGTAGGCGTTGGCCGCGCCCGCGTTGGTTATCCATGATTTCGCGCCGTTCAGCACCCATTCGCCGCCGTCGTAGATGGCGGTGGTGTCTATGCCCAGCACGTCGGAGCCGCCGCTCTCCTCGCTTATCGCGTAGGCGAAAAGCGTTTCCAGCGCCTGCCCGCGTTTTAAAAGGGCCGCAAACGGCTCTCCCGCGGCGCACAGAATGTCGCACGCGAGGTACTGCGGCAGCAGCGCCAGCGCCAGCGCCGCACTGCCGCGCGAAAGCTCTTCAAGTATTATACATACCTTCACCGCGTCGTAGCGGCCTTCATCCATAAGCGCCGCTGCCGTGAAGCCAAGCTCTCCGCAGCGGCGCAGCAGCGCCGCGGGGAACGTGCCGCCGCGCTCAAGCTCCGCCGCGGCGGGGATAAGCTCCTTATCTGTAAACGCACGCGCCGCACTGCGCAGCGCGGCCTGCTCTTCATTCAATATGACCATGACTATCTCCCTGTCTGCATGAAAACATTACGACCGCCTTGACGTATGAGCTGGACTCGTCGAATATCTCCTCCTCCAGCGTGCAGCTGCGCCCGTCCTGCTTCGCGGCCCTGCTGGACAGCATCAGCCCGTCCGAATACTCCACCGGCTTTGAGGAAAAGAAGGTCCCGCTTTCCAGCGTGCAGCCTTCGCCCAGCAGCGCCTTTGCGTGCCGGTGCGCGGCTGAAAGGACTATCGGCAGCGCCAGCGCCGCCGGGTCGTCGCCGCAGCGCGGCAGACGCATCCTGTAATAGCGGCCGCCGTCCTCGCCAGGAAGCTCCGCCTCCTCCAGAAACGCGCCGAAGCCCGACGCCGTGAGTGGGCTTCGTGAATAGAGAAAGCAGCGCAGCATGTCGGACGTGTCCACGGTGCCGCTCATCTTCCCGCCGTGCGTCACTGCGGCAAGACTCCTGCCCGAAAGCAGCATTTCCTCCGCCGCGGCGTATATCCCGGCGTCCTCGTCGAACTGGAGCTGGTGCGTGCCGGGGCTGAGTATGCCGGAAATACGCTGCGACGGGTTTGAGGCGAAGGCCCGCGCCACGTCCAGCTCGCCGCACAGACGCAGCTTTTCGTCCACAACGGGGTAGGGGCTGACGGCGGGATAGGCGCTTTCATACAGCCTGTGCCAGTCGGCCACAACGTCGTTGCTGAAGATATAATTCGGCGTTTTCATCCAGCTTTTCACCGTGTCCGCGCTGCACTCGAAATCTGCGGCGTGCTCGTCCATAAGGCGCAGTATCATGTATGTGTCCTGCGAGCAGCTCAGCACGCTCAGCCCGGCGCGCTCCGCGTTTACCAGCGTCATTGCCGCGGCCGGTGCGCCGCCCGTCAGCAGCAGATTCGCCCCCAGCTCCACGGCCAGCGCCTGCATGTCCTGCCGCCTGCCGGTGAGGCACAGTACGCCGCGGTTTTCCTCCGCCGCCGGTGAAAGCGCGGCGCGAAGCTGCTTTTCGTCTCCGTCGCATATCACGATGCGATTTATGACCCGGTCGAAGTCCTGCGGCTCTACCAAAGTCGTCAGACCCAGCAGCTTTGCCATGCGCTTGAGGCTCATCGGCTCCGCGCTCTGCGTAAAGCCAGTGTCTACGCGGAAGGTGCCGGCCTTCGGCTTCGTCACGACAAGCCCCTGCGCCTCGGCCAGCTTTATGGCCTTGTACACGGTCCCCTCGCTCACATCCAGCCGCTCCGCCAGCTTGCGCACGGATATTTTGCTTCCCGGCTCCAGCGCCTTTATATATGAAAGTATAAGCTCATTCTTTATCGACATGTGCAGCCTCCGCGTGTGTCCTGAATGCGTCTATTATATATGCTGCACGCTTTTTCTGCAATTACTTTTTGCCGCACGGGCGAAAAACTATAACAGTTTCAAACACATTCCAAAATATACGGCATACCGGCACGATTCTGTTGCATGATAAAGCCTCGAAAACGTAGAGCGCGGCCGGCGCATATGTTCACATGTCCAAAAATTCACGAAGAATGTAAAATCAGATTGACAAACTGTCATATACAAGTTATTCTTTTCACAGAAAGTCAAAAGAGAAACGCAGACAGCAAAACAAACTGTTCCATATAAATATAACAGAATCAAAGAATCTCTAAATGACTTCCAAAACTGTTGTATAAAATTAAGTTAAAAATGTAAAGGAGAAGAAAAATGTTCAAGTTCACAGAAGAGCAGATCATGATCCGCGACATGGTGAGGGAGTTCACCAAAAACGAAGTCGAGCCGCGCGACAAATGGATGGACGAAAACGGCTTTGACTGGGACATTCACAAAAAGCTCTGCGAAGCCGGGCTTATGGGCATTCATCTCCCCGAGCAGTATGGCGGCGGCGGTGGAGATGCCGTCACCAGCGAGATAGTCATCAATGAGATCGCAAAGGGCAGCGCGTCCATCGCGCTCTTCCTTGATGCCGACTGGCTTGCCGCCGACATGATCCTTGTCCACGGCAGCGACGAGCAGAAGGCGGAGTACCTGCCGCAGGCGGCAGAGGGCAAGATATTTGCTTTCGGCCTCACCGAGTCCTGCGCCGGTTCCGACGCGGCCGGCATCAAGTCCGTTGCGGCAAAGCAGGCCGACGGCAGCTACGTGCTCAACGGCGGAAAGGCGTGGATAACCAACTCCGGCATTGCGGACTACTACCTCATCATGGCCAAGACCGATCCCGAGGCCGGTGCGCGCGGCATATCCGTGTTCATCGTGCCCAAGGACGCCGAGGGCCTCACCGTCGGCAAGTTCGAGTCAAAGATGGGTATGCGCGGCTCCGCCACCTGTGAGCTGAGCTTCGACAATATCAAGCTTCCCGCCAACGCCCTTGTCGGCAAGGAGGGTGCAGGCTTCAAGATCGCCATGATGGCGCTGGACGGCGCGCGCATCTCCATCGGCGCTATCTCCTCCGGCCTTGCCCAGCACGCCATGGAGATCGCCAAGAACTACGCCAACGAGCGCACCGCTTTCGGCAAGCCTATCGCAAAGTATCAGGGCGTGGCCTTCAAGTTCGCCGACATGGCTGCAAAGATCCATGCGATGGACCTCATGACCTGGGACACCGCCCAGATGAAGGCCGACGGCCAGCGCCACTCCACCGAGGCCGCCATGCTCAAGCTCATGGGCAGCCGCTGGTGCTGCGAGATCTGCGACGAGTGCATCCAGGTCCTCGGCGGCAACGGCTACAGCCGCGAATTCCATGTCGAGCGCCTTTACCGCGACGCAAAGCTGCTTGAGATAGGCGAGGGCACCAGCGAGATCCAGCGCGTTGTCATCAGCGGCGCGGTGCTGGCAAAGTGATTTTAGCTTAACGGAGAATCAGAGAACATGAAAATACTTGTTTTTGTCAAGCAGGTGCCGGACACGGACGACGTCAAGCTCGATCCCAAGACCGGGAACCTGCGCCGCGAGGGCGTGCAGAGCATGATAAACCCCCTCGACGCGAACGCGGTCGAGGCCGCCATCCAGCTCAAGGAGAAGTACGGCGCGACAGTCGTTGCGATCAGCATGGGCCCCCCGCAGGCGGAAGAGGTGCTGAAAAAGGCTCTCGCCCTCGGTTGCGACGAGGCGTACCTGCTCTCCGACCGCGCCTTCGGCGGCGCGGACACTCTCGCCACGGCCTACACCCTTGCCAAGGCCGCGGAGAAGATAGGCGATTTTGACCTGCTGCTGTTCGGCCGCCACGCGGTCGATGGCGACACCGCCCAGACAGGCCCCGCAACGGCGGCGTATCTCGGCATCCCGCAGATAACCCTTGCAAGCAGTATCGACGTTCAGGACGGCTGGGTCGTGTGCGACCGCACGCTGGAGGACAGCGTGCAGCGCGTGCGCGCAAAGCTCCCCGCGCTCGTCACGGTCTGCGCGGAGATAAATCACCCCCGCTATCCCACGCCTATCAACATCATGAAGGCGCTGAAAAAGCCCCGTCAGGTCTGGAATGCCGAAGACCTCGGCGCGGATACGTCCAGGACCGGCATCCCCGGCTCACCGTCGTCCACCAAGAAGGTGTTCGAGCCGCCCAAGCGCAATACCGACACCTGCTTCTTCACCGGCTCTGCCGAGGAGATCGCAGCGCAGTTTGTTGACATGCTCGACAGCGAGCATCTTATCTGAGGAGGTGTTCATATGGCAAAGGAAGATTACAAGGGCATATGGATATTTGCCGAACAGCAGAACGGCGTTCTCGACCCCGCCGTCGCGGAGCTTCTGGCAAAGGCGCAGGAGCTGAAAACGCATAACGGCGAAAAGATAAGCGCGGTGCTTCTCGGCTGCGGCGTAAAGCAGCTTGCCCCCGCCCTCATCGCGCAGGGCGCGGATCAGGTCATCGTCGCGGAGAACGAGGCGCTTGCCGCCTACAGCGCGCGGCCGTACCAGCAGGCGCTGGCACAGCTTGCGGAGAAGTACAAGCCGTCCATCATCCTCTACGGGGCCACCAGTCTCGGCCGCGACCTCGCCCCGCGCGTGATGGTCTCGCTCAGGACCGGCCTCACGGCGGACGCGATAGACCTAGGCTATGACGAGGACGGCGTATTTTACCAGACCACGCCCGCCTATGGCGGCAGCATACTTGCACACATCGTCATTCTCGAATGCCGCCCGCAGATGGCGACGGTCAGACCCAAGATATTCTCTCCGCTTGAGCCCGACGCGTCGCGCACCGGCGAGGTCATCGAGGAGGCGGTCGAGGTTCGCTGCGAGGACTGCTATGAGGTGCTCAGCAATGAGCCGAAGGCGGTCAACGGCACGCCTATAGACAAGGCGCCAGTGCTCGTCTGCGGCGGGCGCGGTATAAAGAGCGAGGCTGACCTTGACATGCTGCGTGAGCTTGCCTCGCTTCTCGGCGGCCAGCTTGCGGCATCCCGTCCGCTGGTGGATAACGGCTGGCTGTCCCATGATGAGCAGATCGGCCAGTCCGGCGCGAGCGTGAAGCCCGGCCATATCATCAACGTCGCCATATCCGGCTCCGTGCAGTATCAGGTCGGTATGCAGAATTCCAAGTGCATCATCAGCATCAACCACACTCCCGGCGCGCCCATATTTGATATTTCGCACTATGGCGTCACCGAGGATTACCGCAGCGTCGTTCCCGCGATAATCGCGGAGATCAAAAAGCGCCGCGCGCAGTAAAAAGCATGGCTTCCGCCGGGCAGACCGGCGGAAGCTGAAAATAAAAATATTTTTGTTAAAAAGGAGATTAATAAGATGAGCGATCGTAAACACCTTGTTCCCGCCTACGGCCCCTTTGCCGGTATGCGCGTTATCGACACCGGTTCTCTTATCGCAATGCCCTTCGCCGCGACGCTTCTTGCGGATTTCGGCGCTGAGGTCATCCATATCGAACGCCCCGGCGTGGGCGACACGCTGCGCGTTCTGGCTCCCTTTGCCAAGGAGGACGGAAAGACCGTCAGCACATCCTGGGCGCAGGACGGGCGCAACAAGCTCTCCCTCTCGCTGGAGCTCAATCTCAAGCACCCCGAGGTCAAGGAGCTTTTCTACGGGCTCATAAAAGAGGCCGACGTGTTCATGGAGAATATGGTCTGGCTTGAAAAGCTCGGCATCCGCGACGAGGATCTGCTTGCCGTCAACCCCAAGCTCATCATTGCCCATATCAGCGGCTACGGCAACCCAGCCTTCGGCGGCCTGCCCGAGTACTGCGACAGAGCCTCCTATGACATGATCGGCCAGGCGTTCTCCGGCTGGATGGGTCTCAACGGCGAGAAGGACGGCGACCCTGTCGTCGGCAAGCCGTGGCTCAACGACTTCACCTCCGCCTACGCCGCCGTGTTCGCGGTTCTCGCGGCGTACATCAACGTCCTCAAGGGCGGCGACGGACAGATCGTCGATATCGCCCAGTTTGAGGTCCAGGCCAGCTACTGCTGTGACCTTTACACCTCCTACACCATGGCCGGCCGCCAGAACACCCGTTCCGGCAACAAGTCCGCCGCATTCCAGCCCTACGGCCTGTTCAAGTCCAAGGACGGCTACGACGTCGCCGTCGGCGCGTTCGGCCCCGGCGTTTACAAGCGCGCCATTCAGGCCATGGGCTTCGACCTTGAGTACTACAATTATAAGGACTGCTCCTCCGGTATCGAGGCCGTCGCCTCCGAGAAGGGCCGCGAGCTTGACGCCAAGGTCATTGCATGGTGCGCCGAGCGTACCGCGCAGGAGATAGAGGACGCCATGGCGAAGTTCAAGGTGCCGTGCAGCCGCGTCATGGGCGCGAAGGACTGCCTTGAAAACCCGCATTATCAGAGCCGCGGCGACTTCATCAAGTACGAGGATCAGACTCTCGGCAAGGAGATCACCGCCTTCGGCATCGTTCCCAAGCTTTCCGGAACGCCCGGCAAGGTCTGGCGCGGCGCGCCCAGACTCGGCCAGGATACGGACGATATCCTCAAGGGCATCCTCGGCTACGACGACGCCAAGATCGAACAACTCAGAGCCAGTGGACTCATTTGATTGAGCCGGTGAGCATAAAAAAAGGCTGCCTCGCATGAGGCAGCCTTTTTACGTTTAAAGTTTAAAGATAACAAATTATTTGAAGTCTGTGGCGGCGGCGCGGTTCATCGCAAGCTCCGGGTTCCACTTGCTCACGACGTAGGTCGTGGGTATCCATGCTATCGTGCCTTCGGAGTCGTCGTCATCCATCATGACCTCGACAAACGAATAATCACCGTACTTGGCATAGACCTTCACCTTGCACGCGTCCTTTACGGTCCAGCGGGCTTTCCCGTCGGGGCCGTCATAAAGACTCTGCCCGTAGCCAAAGCCCTTGCGCGCCTGAACGTACTTGATCTTTATGTCGTCAAGGTCGTTCATGTTCTCAAGCTCAGGAAGGAGAAGATCCTCATCGAACTGATATGCCCTGTATATCAAATCCTCATAGATCTCCTTTACCTTGGCCTCTTCCTTCTCCGAGCGGCTGACACCCTCGAATATCTCCGAACCGGAGCGCAGGCCGGTCTTCTTGTCGGCGTAGGCGCAGGTGCTCAGAGAGGCGACGATGCACACGGCTGCAAGCGCGGATACGGCAAGCTGTCTGAATTTTTTCATATTTTTGCTCTCCTTTATTATAAATAATAGGGTGATTTGCAATTTCCATACTATGAATAATATACCATTTTCTTTCTCATAGTGCAATACCCAATATGGAAAATTGCCGAAGTGTCATTCCCCGATGTCCGCGCGCACGACCTTGCCGATGTTCCACAGGTACGCCGCCTTGCGCGCGGCCTCCGGCCGCTCCTCCGGCGTGCGGAATTCCATCGCCGCCGTCTGCGCGCCGCAGTCCATGCACATCACGTACCAGCACCAGCCGTTCTCTTCCTCCAGCAGCCCAGCCCCGCCGCAGAAGGGGCAGCCCTGCAATTCTATCTCCTCATGTATGCTCATTGCGAAACCTCCGTTGATTCATGTTCTGCAACAGTATAGCATACCCGTGCGGAAATTGCTATCAGTTTTCATCCGTTCAGCCTGTTTTTCCGCCGGTATTCCAGCGGCGCGCAGCCGAATTCCCGCCGGAAGGCTGCGGCGAACTTGCTCTGATTGGCGTAGCCTGCACGGCCCGCCACCTCTATCACGGAAAGGCGCGTCTCCGCCAGCAGCTTTGCCGCGTGAAGCATCCTCTGCCGCGTGGTGTACTGCGATATGCTCTGCCCGAAAACGCCGGTGAAATAATTTTTTATGCTGCTTTCGCTGACGGAGAACAGCGCCGCAAATTCGCGCACAGTGTGCTGCTTTGCAAGGTCAGAGGTGATGATGCGCTCCGTCTGCTTGGCGATCTCCACCTGCGATTTTGTGTAAAACACCTGCGGCTCAGCCGCGTGCGCGGGCTTTTCGTATAAAAGCATGGCGAGTAGCTCCATCACGCCGGTTTTCATCCCCACGCGGGCCACGCTGTCCGCGCCGTCTATCGCGGCCGACAGGCGCGCGGTGAGCGCGTCCGGCAGAGCAAGCTTTGCAATGAAGGTCTCGCCGCCGGGGCAGTATTCCCCGCGCAGCGCCCCGACGTCCAGGCCGAAGCCGTCCATCAGCACCTCCGCGCCGCTCTCCGCCGTTTCCGGGTCGATGAATATCTCTATCCCCTCATACACCCCTGCCGGGGTAGACGTATTCCCTCTGCGCGAAGCGCTCTGTCAGGGATATCTGCCCCGCCGTGAGGAATACGTGCCGCCCGTCGTTCAGCACGAGCTCACACCGGCCGCGTGTGCAGTAATTTATTATAAGCGGCCCCTTGGCCTCCGGTGTGCAGCTCTCCGCCCCCGGCGCGGGCCATACCGTCGCGCCAACGGATATCCCGGCAAGCGTTATCCCCGGAAAGACAGGGATAAAGCGCATCCGGCCCTTCCCCTCCGCGTTTGAAAGCATAAGCTCGGCATAGCCGTCTCCGGCGTTCACCGTCACGCCGGGCAGCTCCCGGCAGCGTTCTATTATCTCTGCGGTGTTCATGTGCTGTATACGACCTTTCACTGTGTCTTTAAATCCGCTGTCGAATTGGAGCCAAAATGTCACGGGGCGGTAGACGGCGGGCGGCGCGGCTGATAAAATACACGCCGGTTAAATAAATCTAACTAATTGATTCTGGAGGTAGTGCTGTGAAAACCTCGGCATACCCGCGCCGGAGATACTGCGCCGTTTGGAGAAAACGACTACCGCGCTGCATCTCGAAGGGCTGCTTGGCCGCAGTATCTTCGGCCTCTCCGGCGGGGAAAAGCAGAAGATCGCCTGCGGCGGCGCTTTCATGATGGAGCCGCGCGTGTTCGTGCTGGATGAACCGTCGTCGAACCTTGACGCCGACTCCGTGCTGGAGCTTCGCGCCGTCATCGCCTATATGAAGTCCCTCGGCAAGACCGTCGTCCTGTCGGAGCACCGCTTATATTACCTGCACGGCCTTGCCGACCGCTATGTGTATATGCGCGGCGGCAGGATAACCGGCGATTACACCGCGGCGGAGTTCGACGCCATATCCGACGATGCGCGCCGGGAGATGGGCCTGCGCGCGTCAAAGCTCGATATGCTGTCGCTGCGCGGCGGCGTGGAGAACACCGGGGAGACGGCCATGCTGAAAAACTTCCGCTTCGCGTAATCTGACAATACGATCATGGCTTACATGTAGCATTCGACTCCGAATATCAACCAGCTCCACATGTGGACAGAAATTGCAGCGGCTTTTGAAAAGAATATTGCTTTTTTCTGTCCGGTGTATTATAATCGGTATATACCGAAAACAAAGGAGGAAGGCGTCCATGCCAAGACCGCCACGGTGCCGTCGGATTTGTGGCGTACCACAAGTTGATACCTTCTGCCCCAACGGGT
>OLOV01003232.1_pt1 | contig 10065 bp, 7 predicted proteins | sample 1672931 | NCBI WGS metagenome assembly OLOV01 (sample SAMEA3136738, study PRJEB25190) | human gut metagenome | biome: human gut; feature: human-associated habitat; material: faeces | place: Austria | collected 2013
AAACCGTACCGGCGATGGAGACGATGAGCGCGTATTCAACGCTTCGCAGCATCGTCGACGAGCCGATGCGCCAGAGCTGGTCCCAGTATTGCAGCGTGAAGGAGTAGACGCCTTTCGTGCTCTTCAAAAAACCCGAGAGAAACACACAGCCGTATTGCAGCACGATCATCACGAAGAAAACGGTGCTCAGCGCGATCATGCCCCAGCCCATTGCGCCGCAATGCGGCAGCGTGAGCCCGAGCCCGCCCTGCGAAGCGCGGCTGCCCTCGGTCAGCTTGTCCGAGCGGCGCATCAGCGCGCGGTAGACGAAAAAGAACACAATGGACGGGACGAGCAGGAACATATTCATCGCCGAGGACTTTTCAAGGTCCGAGTATCCAACGACTTGCAAATAGATGTCCGCGGCCAGCGTGCTGAAGCGCCCGCCGATGATGATGGGCGTGCCGAAGTCCGCGAGCGAGCGGACGAACGAGAGCAGCAGGCACACGAGCGTCGCGGGCCGAATGAGCGGCAGGACAATATCGCGCAGGATGGCGCCGCCCGATGCGCCGAGGTCGCGCGCCGAGCGAAGGCTGCCCTCGTCCAGCTTTTCGAGGATGCCGGAGAGAAACATTGCGTTGAGCGGCACGAACGAGATCGACTGCATCAGGATGACGCCCCAGCGATTGTAGGGGTTCAGGCTCAGGTGCAGCAGGCGGTAGGTGATCCACCCGCGCCGCCCGTAGAGCTGGATATAGGCGAGCGACGAGACGAACGGCGGCGACACCATGGCGACGAGCATGATGACCATGCAGAGCGTCTTCTTCCACCCGCGCGCCGTGGCGCATACGAGCGCCGCTGAGAGCGAGAGGATAGTGGACAGCACTGCCGTAAAAACACCGACAAATACGCTGTTGCGCAGACTCTCGCCGTATTGGCGCAGAACAGTGCCGAACATTGCAAAGCTCACGCCGCCGTCCGCGCCGCGCAGGCTCCGCAGCGCGATGCACGCGATGGGCCAGACAATGAACAGCAGCACGCTCCCGAGCAGGACAAGTAAGATCAGCTTGTCGGCCGCGTTTTCACATAGGGAAAAAAGGACATCGTGAGATGCCCTTTTTTCTGTATTTTTTTGGATCGTACCGGCGGACTTCATTTATTCCGCGGCGGCCTTGTTGCCCATCAGGGGCTCAAAGCGATCGAGGATCTCGGTGCGCTGGGAACCGAACAGGGACAGGTCCTCCGTCATGAGGAGCGTAGGATCATAGGACAGCTCAATGCCTTCGATGGAGGGCTTGATGACCTTGATGCCGTTCTTCTGCTCGATCTCGGCGAGCTGACGGAGATGATCGTCGCTGCTGAAGAGCCACTCGACGAAGTACTTGGCGGCGTCGACGTTTTCAGCGTTCTTGAACACGGCCACACCCTCGGGGACCCAGGGCATCCCGTCAGAGGGGTAAACGATGGTCAGGTCGTTCTCCTCGGCGGCCTGCTCGATGCTGGCGTCGATGTAGGAGATGCCGACAGCGAACTCACCGGAAGAGACCTTGTTCTTCGGGTCGGATCCGCGCTTGCCGTAGTAGGCAATGTTGTTGTTCAGGGCATCGAAGTAGTCCCAGCCCTGATCGCCCTTGGCCTGCAGCAGCGCGTTGACCACGGCGTAGTTGGTGCCGGAGACGGCAGGGTTGGACATGACGATCTCGCCGGCATACTGGCTGTCGGTCAGGTCATCCCAGCTCTCGGGAGCGGTCAGACCCAGCTCCTCCATGAGAGAGTTGTTGAGCAGGAAGCCGACAATGGTGATGCCCTTGGAATACCAGTAACCCTCGGTATCCTTGTACTCGTCGCCGAGCTCGGCGGCCGCGTCAAAGGTGACGGGCTCAAGCAGGCCGTCGTCCTTGGCACTCATGAACGCGTCGATGCCGCCGCCGAACCACAGGTCAGCGGACGGGGTGCCGCCCTCGGCGCGGAGCTTGGAGAGCACCTCGCCGGAGGACATGGACAGGCATTCGACCTCCACGCCGGTGTCGGCGGTGAACGCGTCGAACAGGGGACCGTAGACGTCGCCGGTGGCGACGACCTTCATCGTGCCGGAGAGCTCGGGAGCGGTGTCCTGAGGCTCGTCGGACGTCTGCGCGTCATCAGTCTTCGAGCCGCAGGCGACCAGAGAGAGCACCATCACGACGCAAAGCAGCAGAGAAAACAGCTTTTTCATAATTAACCTCTTTTCCAAATTTGCTAAAGAAATCCCCGCCGCTGTGCTGACAGTGGCGAGGACTATATTTTAGATAGAATAACGCAAAAAGTAAAATCGAAATTTGCACACGACTAAGGCGATTTCATCGAAAAAAACAATTATTTGGCAAACTGCGGATCAAGGACGGACAGCGCGTATGCCGCGTAGAGCGCCGCGCCGAGGGGGAGCGCTTCCTCGTCGATGTCGAAATCGCCGCGGTGGTTGGAGATGCAGGTGTGCGGCTTTTTGGGGTTTGCCGTGCCGAGGTAGGCGTAAGCGCCCTTCGTTTGCAGCAGATACTCGGCGAAATCGTCCCCGCTGAGCGACAGCGCGCGGTTTGCCGTCGTGGGGATGCCGAGCGCGTCGGCAACGCGCGCGACCTCCTCGCACACGTCGGCATCGTTCGTGAGCGGCGTGGCGAAGTCGTCCCATTCGACCTCTGCCGTGCCGCCGTAAAGGGCGGAGATGTGTGCGGCCGCGGCGTTGATCGTTTCGCGAAGGTGCGCGCGGCTCTCGGGCGAGAACATGCGCGTCGTGCCCTCGAGCACGGCGGTCTCGGCCACGGCGTTGTAGGCCGTGCCGGCGTTCAGCTTGCCCACGCCGATGAGCACCGGCTCGACCGGCGAGGTCATGCGCGTGACGATGGACTGGAGCGCGACGACGAGCTCGCTTGCGATATAGAGCGCGTCCACGCCGAGCTGCGGCGTGGAGACGTGCGCGCTTTTGCCGTGGATGCGGATGATAAAGTGGTCGACGCCCGCGTTGTTGGCCCCCGGCTTGACGCCGACGGTCCCCGCGGGAAGGTCGGACGCCGTGTGCAGCCCGAAGACGCGCTGTGCGCCATCCAGCATGCCCGCGGCGATGAGCGGCCTTGCGCCCTGACCGATCTCCTCGGCGGGCTGGAAGAGGAAGCGCACTTCGCCACCAAAGTCCGCGCGGTGTGCGCTCAAAACCTTTGCTGCGCCGAGAAGACACGTCGTGTGCGCGTCGTGGCCGCAGGCGTGCATCGTGCCCGGCGTTTGCGAGCGGTAGGACATGTCGTTCGTCTCCTGAATGGGTAAGGCGTCGATATCCGCGCGCAGCACGACAAGGCCGCTTCCATTGCCGTTGCCGGTCAAATGGCCGACAACGGCGGTCTCGCCGACGCGCTCGTGCGGGATGCCGCACCTGTCAAGCTCGCGCTCGATGCGCGCGGCAGTGTGGTATTCGTGCAGGCCGAGCTCGGGATCGCGGTGAAATTCCCGCCGCAGTGCGATGAGCTCGTCGCGAAGCTGCTGGCACTCTTCTCTCAGGGCGTTCATGGCGAATTTCCTTTCTTATCCCTTGGCAGGGATCTTTTCGCGCAGGGATTCGAGACGGTTCAGCGCGTCGGTGAGCGTTTCGTCCTTCTTGGCGAAGTGCAGGCGGATGAGGTGGTTGACCGGCTCGCGGAAGAAGCTGGAGCCCGGAACGGCCGCCACGCCGATGGTGCGGATCATCCATTCGCAGAACTCCATGTCGCTCTTGCCGTGGAAGCGCATGCCCGGCTTCTGGAAATCGCTGATATCGACCATCACGAAATAGCTGCCCTGCGGCACGGTGTGCTTGAGGCCGATGCGATCCAGCCCGTCGAGGAACATCTGACGCTTGCGGGTATACAGCTCGGTCAGCCCGTCGTAATAGCTCTGCGGGAAGTTCAGGCCGACGACCGCCGCCTCCTGAAGCGGCGCCGCCGCGCCGACGGTCAGAAAGTCATGCACCTTTTTCGCGCCCTCGATCACGTTTTCCGGCCCGATGAGGTAGCCGAGGCGCCAGCCGGTGATCGAGTACGTCTTGGAAAGGGAGGAGCAGCAGATCACGCGGTCGGCGATCTCCGGCAGAGAACCCGCGTATACATGATGATACGGCGCGAAGACGATGTGCTCGTATACCTCGTCGGTAATCATGTATGCGTCGTACCGGTTGCACAGGCCGCCGATGAACAGCAGCTCGTCCTTGGTGAAGACCTTGCCGCACGGGTTCGACGGGTTGCAGACGATGATCGCCTTGGGGTGCTGGCGGAATGCGTCTTCCAGCACGTTGCGGTCAAAGTCGAACGTCGGGGGGACGAGCGGCACGAAGATCGGGTCTGCGCCGGAGAGAATCGCGTCCGCGCCGTAGTTTTCATAGAAGGGGGAGAACACGATCACCTTGTCGCCAGGGTTGCAGACGGTCATCATGGCGCTCATCATGGCCTCCGTGCCGCCGCAGGTGACGAGAATCTCGGTATCCGGGTTGATTTCGCGGCCGTATGCGCGCCCCTGCTTGCGGGCGAGCGCCTCGCGGAAGTTCTCCGCGCCGAAGGTCACGGAATACTGATGCGGACCCTCGTCCGCCACCTCGCGCAGACGGTCGGTGATCGCCTTGGGCGGCGGAAAATCCGGGAAACCCTGGGAAAGATTGATGGCATCCACTTCGTCGCTGATGCGGGTCATGCGGCGGATAACGGAATCGGTAAACGTCTGAACGCGGCGGCTCAGCTCTGGCATAAATATTCACACCTTTCTATTTGAGGAAGACTTGCATATTCTTGCGCGAACGCAATGGCCATATTCTAGCACAACAAATGAAAATAAACAACAGGTAAACCGAAATTTCTTGGCGGGCGACGAGATTTTTTTCAAACTGACCGAAAAATAAAGTATTTTTATGCAGAATATACACTTGACATATGCATAAACTCGTCGTAGAATAACATCATCGTTTTCGCGGGAAGCTCCCGCAGAAGAAAACGCCATAAGAAAAAGGAGGAAATCCGATTATGAAAAAGATTCTTGCGTTCGCTCTTGCCTTGGCGATGATCCTCGCCTGCTCCTTCGCGCTGGCCGATCGTCTGGACGACATCAAAGCCGCCGGTAAGCTGACCGTTGCGACCAGCCCGGATTGGCCGCCGTATGAGTACATCGACGACGACGGCAACATCGTCGGCACCGATATCCTCATGTGCCAGTGGATGGCTGAACAGCTTGGCGTTGAGCTGGAGGTTCAGCCGATGGCGTTTGACGCTTGCCTCGCGGCTGTCGGCCAGGGTGACGTGGACATGATGGTGGCCGGCCTGACCTATGACGAGGCGCGTCTCAACCGCATGGAGCTGACCGGCATCTATTGGAACGAGGGCGATCAGGGTCTGCTCGTCAAGAAGGGCACGGGCGCTTCCTACAACTCCGCCGAGTCCTTCGCGGGCAAGAATGTCGCCGCGCAGAACGGCACCAACCAGCAGATCATGGTTGAGGAGCAGCTTCCGGATGCGAACCTCGAATTGGTTACCAAGATTCCGGACGGCGTGAACATGGTCAAGAATGGCCGCGTGGATGCGCTGGCCGTGCCGAAGACCGTTTACGACAGCGTGCTCGCCGAGAACGACGACCTTGAGATTGCGGACTTCGCGTTTGACTTTGAGGGCGGCAACTACATCGCCAGCGTCAAGGGCGAGGATACGCTCACCGCGAAGATTCAGGAAATGATCGACACCATCAACGCTGAAGGCCTCTACCAGCAGTGGGTGGACGAGATCCAGAAGTAATTTCAAAGCAGCATGAATAGTGAAAGCCGTCGGGTTCGCGCCCGACGGCTTTTGACTTCCTCCGGTAAATGAGCAAATTCGAAATTTTGCACAAATTTCCATAACGAGCGCGCGATGCGCGACTCCTTCAGTCACGGCTGCGCCGTACCCGTAGGAACACGCATCGCGCGCCCGCACTTTTGTGCAGAATCTGCTTGTGACTCAAGCGTTGGCATATACAGCAGGGCCGCCCTTCCGTTTGGAAAGACGGCCCTGTTTGTTATGAAGATGAAGAAGCCGAATTACTTGGCCTTCATGGCAGCCTTGTGAGCCGCCTCGCGCTTATTGATCTTGCTCTGGTTGTAGATGGAGAAGAGGATCGTGCCCACCGCGACAATCAGGAACACCATCGCGATCGGAGAGGTGAAGATCGCGAAGAAGTTGCCGCGCTGAATGTTCATGTAGCGCACGAAGTTCTTTTCGCACATCGGTCCAAGGATCAGCGCCAGCAGGATCGGGCTGAGCGGGAACTCATACTTGTTCATCAGCCAGCCGATCACGCCGAAGACCACGCACACGCCCACGTCGAACACGTTCTTGTTGATGGAGAACGCGCCCAGCAGGGAGATGACCAGAATGATCGGGTAGAGCATCTTCTTTTCGACCGAGACGATCTTCGCGAAGAAGCGGACGCCCAGGCAGCCGACAACCAGCATCGCCAGGTTCGCCAGCATCAGCGCCGCAAAGACCTTGTAGACGGTCGGCAGCTCGCTGATGTACATCATCGGACCCGGCTGAATGCCCTTCATAATGAAGGCGCCCAGCAGGATGGCGGTAACGGAGTCACCCGGCACACCGAGGGACAGCAGCGGGATCATCGCGCCGCCGGAGCAGCCGTTGTTCGCGGACTCGGTGGAGGCCACGCCGTTCGGGATGCCCGTGCCCCAGAGCTCCGGATGCTTGCTCAGGCTCTTGTTGAAGCCGTAGGAGACGAACACCGCGATGTCGCCGCCCGCGCCCGGAATCGCGCCGATGAAGGTGCCGATGATGCCGCCGGAGAGGATGTTCGGCCAGATGGCCTTGATGGTCTGCCAATCCGGCAGCACGTTGGTGATCTTTTCGTGAGAGCTTTCCTGCTTTTCCTCGCCGCGGATGATGCGCTCGACGCCCGCGATGACCTCGGCCACCGCGAACAGACCGATCAGCGTCGGGATGAACTGGAAGCCTTCCAGCAGGCCGGTCTGCTTATAGGTGATGAAGCGCGGGATGCCGTTGGTCGGGTCGAGGCCGACGGTGCACAGCAGCATGCCGAAGAAGGCGCTCACAAGACCCTTGGCGATGGACTTGCCGGAGATGGCGACGATCACGGAGAGGCCGAAGACCGCCAGCATGAACATTTCGCCGGGGCCGAAGTTCATGGCCATATCCGCAATGATCGGGGAGAGGAAGGTCATAATCAGCGCGCCGATGACGCCGCCGACGAAGGACGCGAACATGGCGACGGAAAGCGCCTTGCCCGCCTGACCCTTCTGGCACATCGGGTAGCCGTCCAGCAGCGTGGCCGCCGCGGCCGGGGTGCCCGGCGCGTGAATCAGGATGGCGGAAATCGAGCCGCCGTACATGCCGCCGCAGTAGATGCCCAGCAGCAGGCCGATGGACGGAATCAGATCCATGCCGAAGGAGAAGGGGATCAGCAGAGCCACGCCCATCGTCGCGGTCATGCCAGGGATGGCACCGAGAAGAACGCCGCCCAGTGCGCCGAGGAAGGTCATCAGGAGAACCTGGACATTGCCAAAGACGGCGCCGTAGCTGCTAGCCAGTAAACTCCAATTCATACGTGCGCCTCCTTAAATCATGTCTACCAGATCGCGCAGGAACTGCAGCGGTCCCATCGGGATGTTGACCGTCAGCACCTTGTAGAAAACCAGCCACATGCCCAGCGGCACGAGGATGGAAACCAGAACCATCTGCAGCCAGTTGCGCTTGCCGATCAGCACCATGATGACGAAGCAGAGCACGGCGCCGCAGACCACGTAGCCCAGCGGCTTGAAGAACACGACGAACAGCGCGCACAGCAGCATCACAAACAGCGCGGCCAGAACGCCCTTATCCTTGATGAAATTGATGCTCGCAGCCGGTTCGGCCAGCGGATCGTTTTCATCCATGGTCATCAGCTTGATGATCGACTGGATCAGCAGGATGACAGCAAAAATCAACATACCGACGCACATGATCTGCGGGAACACCGCAGCCTGCACGTAGGTGTTCTTCACCTCTTGGAAGGAGTAGGTCTGAATCAAGGCCCACACGCCCACGGCGATGAAGATCAGGGAGCCAATCAGATTGGCAAACGCCTGCGTTTTGGTTTTCTTCATGTCGGTTCCATCCTTTTTTACGTTAAGATGTCTTTATCTTCTGCGATTCACCGAAAAATGGGCAGGCACGTCGCCTGCCCACTTCAGGGAAAATCTTCAGATCGGATTACAGGCCCAGGGACTCCATCGCCTCGCCGACGTCGGTCAGGCTCTGCGCCAGGAACGCGGTGTACTCCTCGGCGTTCTGGTAAGCGATGGTGTAGCCGCCGTTGTTCATGAAGGTCACGAAGTCCGGATCTTCAACCGCGGCAGCGCAGGCCGCCTGCAGGCGCTCCTTGATGGCCGGGTCGATGCCCTTCGGCACCGCCATGCCGCGCTGGGTCGCGTAGGCGATATCGTAGCCCTGCTCCTTGCAGGTCGGGACATCCGGGAACAGGCTGTTGCGCTGATCGTCCATGACGCCCAGGCAAATGAGGTGGCCGGACTCGATGAAGTTGCGCGCCTCGCCCAGAGACACGGTCACGCCCTGAATGAAGCCGGAGGCCGCATTCTGAACGGCGGTCGCAGCGCCTTCCTGATAGGTGACCATCTGCAGCTCGATGTCCGCAGCGTTCATCAGGTAGCCGCCGGCGATGTGCCAAACGGAAGCGTTGGAAGAGCCGCCCATCTGGACCTCGCCCGGATGCGCCTTGCAGTAGTCGATGAAGCCGGCCAGATCGGTGATGTTGTTGGCCTTGGCCCACTCAGCGTTGACGGTGATGGCCGCAGCGTCGGTGTTGACGCGGCAGAGCGGCTCATAATCCTCGTAGGTCAGCTCGGACGTGCCGAGGTGCTTGTAGGTGGAGAGCTCAAAGGTGATCATGCCGATGGTGTAGCCGTCCGGCTCAGCGTCCGCGATGGCCTGATGGCCGATGATTCCGCCGCCGCCGGTGCGGTTGTCAACCGTCAGCGTAACGCCCAGATTCTTGCCCATCGCCTCGCAGAAGGCGCGGAGAACAGCATCCGTTCCGCCGCCGGCACCCCACGGGCAGATAACAGAAATACCCTTGGACGGGTACTCCGCAGCAGACGCGACGGAAGCCAGACCCAGAACCATGGTCAGGGCAACCATCAAAGCAACAAGCTTCTTCATAACAGGTTCCTCCTAAATATATGTGGTCGGGACGAACAAAACGCTCATCTCAACACTTTATAGCCAGTATAACATTTCATTCAAAATCTGTCAAGAATGTCAAAGTCGTCTGATGATATATGCCATATAATAAAAAACTACATAAAGCAAGGAAATACATAAATTACAAAAGTTACAATAATGTGCCAGGCGTTCAAAAATTGTAAAAAAATAAGGTGCATCCCGTTCAAAAAGCGCAAAGATGGCGAAGGAACGGGCGGCGGGAGAAACGGAATTTGCGCAGAATCTCGGACGTGCTCATTTCCGGCAAATAAAAAAACAGAACACAATCGTTCTGTTTGGTGGCACCTCCAATGGGAATCGAACCCATGATTTTGCCTTGAGAGGGCAACGTCTTGACCGCTTGACCATGGAGGCGAATGGCTGGGGAACTAGGATTCGAACCTAGACAATACGAGTCAGAGTCGTAGGTGCTGCCGTTACACAATTCCCCAATATGAAGTTGTAGCTGCTCTGCGTCAGCCGCAGCTTTTGAACGACTGATAGTATATCGTATTCGCCGCCGTCTGTCAACCTCTTTTTCAAAAAAATTTTTCCAGCGCGAGCAAAGCGAGCAGGTGCGCCGGGTAAAACCCGTAGGAAAGCCATTTGGGCGTTCGGGTCTTGCGGCGAATCGGCAGGCTGGCGAGCATGACTGCGGGCGTGGCGAATATGCGCATGCCGAACTCCATACCGAAGAGCGGGTAGCCGTGCCCATCCGCCGACCAGACGAGCATATACGCCGTTGAGGCGGCAAAACACAGCGCCGGGTGTTCCAGAAAGAGGTAAAAGACCACCATCAGCCCCCAAGGGCTGCATCCTGGAGCCGGAGCATCTGCGCCCC
>OLOV01003234.1_pt1 | contig 10059 bp, 4 predicted proteins | sample 1672931 | NCBI WGS metagenome assembly OLOV01 (sample SAMEA3136738, study PRJEB25190) | human gut metagenome | biome: human gut; feature: human-associated habitat; material: faeces | place: Austria | collected 2013
GGGACTTGCACCCTGCCCTGAAGATTTTGATTCGATTGTTTTGCGGCGTTTTTCCAGATATGCCTTGCAGGTCATCAAAGCAATTCCTGCAAACGTTGGCAAAAGAAACGCCCCGAACACCAGGTTCAGGGCGAGACAACGGTGCGCAAAAACCCTTGCGCAACAAAAAAACTCCGGAACGAACACATTCCAGAGCAGTCATCCAACACGCAAGAGCAGACACTGCTCCCTTGCGCATTTTGTCTTCTTTCATCCAGACTATACTGTCGGCTTCGGAATCGCACCGAATCATGCCTTGCGGCTCGTGGGCTATACCACCGGTAGGGACTTTCACCCTGCCCTGAAGATTCTATTTATTTACGAGACCAGTATATGCGTTTGTCAGAGATTTGTCAAGCTATTTTTTGCAAAACATATCAAAATTCTCTGTCCACGAGAAAATTTCAGCAAAAAAAGAACACGGCTTTTCTCGTAAAAATCCACCGTGTCCCTTTTTATTTTTCCGTTACCGAAATGTTGATTGTGTGCGATGCGCCGTCCGCCTCGCCTTGGAAAAGTGCCTGTATTTCGCCCAGCTTGCCGACCTGCTCCAGAAAATCTGCATAATTTGCCGCAGGAATCACCGCCTGAATCACATCATCCGCACTGCTTCCCTCATAACCGCCGGCTTCCTCTATGCTCTTACGAATTGCCTGCAAGGCTGTCTCCTTTTCCGCCACCTGAAGTGTCATGCTGTCCGCCGCATTGCTGTCCGCAGCGCGTGTGCCGCTCACCAATGTCTCGCTGTCCATCGCATTTTCCGCTTCGCTTGCATATAAAGCCGCTTTCGGCATGGTTGCCGCTCCCTCCGGCAGAAAAGACTTTGCCGTTTCCTTCGGAGTTGTTTCCTTCGGAGTTGCTTCTTTGGGTGTAGTTTCTTTTGGTGCCGTTTTCTGCGAAACAGGTTTTTTTACTTTCTTTGTTTCCTGCTCAGAAAAATCCTCCTTGGTATCGGATTTTTCCGCCGCATTGTTCTCTGTCGCGCTGTCCGCCGCAATCTGTTCTGCCGCTTCCTCGCCCGTATCCGCCGTCAGCGCAGTATTCTCAAACAGAATCTGCTCTATCTCCTCGTTCTGGTTCTGCCGCATTTCCAGCATCCCCCTCGTGCCGCCTGCCACCACAACCACAAGCACCGCCGCCGCGATCATGCTCATCTGCTTCCAGCCATGCTTCTTCTTTGCAGGGAAAGGCACAATCTTGCGTTCCGCCTGCAGCTTCTGCATCAGCTCTGTATGATAGCCTTCAGGGAGTTCCTCGTCAGGAAGGCTCGCCAAAGCGTTTTTGATTTCCTTCTGCTGCGCCAGCTCTTCTCTGCAAGCCGCACAGCCTTCCAGATGCGTTTCGATTTCTGCTGTTTCCTCTGCCGTGGTTTTGTTTTCCAAATACGCCCAGAGAAGCTCTTTCACTTTATCACAATTCATTGCCTTCCCTCCTTTCCTCTCTTATGACGAATAAAATGTGCATCTTGTTCCCGTAATTTTAAAATTTCCTGCTTTAATTGATTTCGCCCACGGGAAATACGACTCTTCACCGTTCCCAGCGTAAGCTCCAGAATCTCAGCGATTTCCTCGTAGGAAAGCCCCTTGATATCCCGCAGGATAACCGCCACCTTATGCTCCGGCGAAAGGCTCTCCAATGCCTGTAAAATCTCGCTTTTCTGCTCCTCTCGAAGCATGCTTTCCTCCGGTGTTTCGCCCGCATCCGCAACCTGCCGCTGCATGCTGCCTTCCTCGCTTTCCAGCTCTTCCTCTAACGAAAAGCTCTGCCTGCCCTTCCGCTTTCGCATTTCATCAATGCAGGTATTCGCCGTAATGCGGTAAATCCAGGTAGAAAACTGCGACCGTTCGTCAAAATTTCCGATATTCCGATACGCCTTCAGAAACACCTCCTGCGAAATATCCTTCGCATCCTCGCTGTGGTTCATCATGCGCAGTGCCACGTTATAAACGATCTTTTCATGCTGTAAAATGAGTTCCTCAAAGGCGTGCATGTCCCCCTGCTTCGCCCTCTTGACCAATCGTGCCTCGTTCTGGTCGGTCATAAACGGTTCACCTCCGTAGGCCGTGCCGATTCTCTCTTTTTCCAATTTTTTTCAAATCACTGCCGAATATGAAAAAAGAGACGAATCATATTCGTCTCTTAAACTGCCATCGAGGCGACAGGATTTGAACCTGCGACCTCTACATCCCTAATGTAGCGCTCTACCAAGCTGAGCCACGCCTCGATATTCCTACCGCTTATTCAGCGGCTTAATTATGATACCACAGGATTATATTCCTGTCAATTCTTTTTTCTTCTTTCAAAAGCTTCCGAAAGAATTTTTTATAAATTTTTTATAAAAATCGAGGCGACAGGATTTGAACCTGCGACCTCTACATCCCTAAGGTATACAAAGAGCCTCGATTTTACCCGTAAATTCAACGTTTTCTCAATATTTCTGACTATATACGGACTTATCCTGCCTTATTCCGCATTCGCCAGATATTCGTCCAGCTTTGAAACTTCCTTCTTTTTGTATGTTTTGCTCAAATGTGTGTAAATCTCCAGCGTAGTCTGAATGTCAGCATGCCCCATCAGCTCCTTCGCCGTCACCACATCCACCCCCGCCATATAAAGGATAGATGCGTAGGTGTGCCGCAGCTGGTGCGCCGTGAAGCCTTCAATCACCATCGGTACGCCCTTCGGGTCATGTACGCTTGTCCTGCTTCCGTATGCGGAAAAATCTCCGTATCGGAAATTTAATTGTGTCATGTAGCTCTGCCACATCCGCCGGAAAGAGTTTTCGCTCATCATGCAGCCCTTGGCATCCGGCACAACATAAAGGCTTACCACCTTCTTCTGCTTCTCTTCCAGCAAAAAATTTTTCAAAATATGCGGCATTGTAATCGTGCGAACGCTGTTCTCCGATTTTGCCCCATCCTTCAAAATAAATTTCCCGTTGATACATTCTACTGTTTTCGTGATGGAAATTGTGCCGGCAGCAAAATCAATGTCATTCCACATCAGCGGCACCAGCTCCCCGCGCCGAAGCCCAGCATAAAGCATAATCATGGCCGCCGCCTGGGCTCTGTGCGGCATCTCGCGGATCCATCTCTGTTCTTCCTCCGTCAGAATCCGTTTCGGCTCCTTCTTCTGTAGCGCAGAAATTTCCACATCCGCAATCGGGTTAAATTCTACCACTCTGTTTGAAATTGCCATGCGGTAAACCCCGTTCGCCGCCCGTTTCATTTCAGTCAAAAGCGCCTTTGAGGAAGGCTTCCCTGTGTTCGGGTTCTCCTTTGCCCAGCTGTCAATGATTCTTTGAAAATCAATGGGGTATAGCTTTTCTAAAGGATACTGATAAAGCGGTTCAAATTTCATAAGTGCATAGCCGTAATTTGCAAGCCGCCCTGCGGAAACATTTTTTGATTCCTTCATCCTCAAAAACAGCTCCGCCCATTCGCCAAAGGTTTTTCTCTCTGCCTTGATGTCAAAGCCCCTGCTGAGCTTTACCTTCAAAAGGCACTCTTTTTCTTCCAGTTCCTTCTGTGTTCGTCCGTAAAGTGTCTTGATGATTCTTTTTCCGTTTTCGTCTGTTCCGAGATAAATCTGGGACTGATATCTCCCGTCAGCACGTTTTGTCAATTTTCTTTTTGCCATTGCCGTCCATCCTTTCAATGTAAAAACGCCAACAGCAACAACCAAGAAAATATAAAGTTGATTTCCCTCTTATTGTATCATGCACCCCCCTTCTCTGCAATTAGAAATTTTTCCAATAAAAAAAGAGCGCGGCGCGCCCTGCTTTTGCGTATTCAAGTCAGCTTTTCTCTCTAAAAACCCTGTAAAATCAATGCTTTCCGCGCATTTCCTTTGTGCCCCTCAAGTCAGCCCCTCCGCCCGTTTATATCCCATTGATAGATCCTTTATTTTCATTTTCCCCATGAAAAATTGCAACTACACTTCGCATTTTCTCCCCAACTTATCACAAATCAGCATTTTCTGATAAGTTCCATAAAAAAAGACCCCGGGCCCGAAGGTCACCGGAGTACATTCAATGGATCCCCTCGGACTCGAACCGAGAACCGTCCGGTTATGAGCCGGATGCTCTAACCAACTGAGCTAAGAATCCAGATGCCCCGCAATGCCGCATCGGGGCATATTCAATTTAAAGGAGATAGGGTTTCTTCGCAGCTGCCGGAATCGAACCGACGCACTCACTCGTGCCCACTCTCTTGCTGCGTTAGTGCCGGGTTGCCCCGGCAAGGGAAAAAAAATGCTGCTCCACAGCGTAATGAGAAAGAAACCTGACAACTTTCTGTCTCGGCATTGCTATTATAGCATGTTTCGCGGAAGGGGGTGTAAAGAAAATCCCCCTTTCCGCAAAATTTTTCCATTTTGTTGCAGTCAACAAAATGGTGGTGTAGAAAATTATCCCTTGTATTTCTTCGGGTGCATCCCCCAGAAAATAAACTGCTCTTTGATTACACTCTGCTCCTGCCAGCTAAAGCCTTCCTCCTGCAACCATTGTCTCATTCTGGCTTCTGCATCCTTATAGTCATATATCTGCCCATATTTCATTCTGATTTTCAGATAATCATTCATCCCAATGCCGGCCTCTCGCAACGCTCGAATCCTGCTCTGTTCTTTCTCCTTGCTTTCATCCTGCACAAATTTTTCCATGTAGATGTATTCCTTCTCATCGTCCGAAATCTTCGCATCCTGCAAAGCAGCCTTTTTGGCCGCATTGTCCTTATAGTCCGCCGCCCGCATCAGGTAGTCCGCAACCTCGCCCATGCTGTTTGTCCAGCTAAAGTAATCCAGAATCTCCTTGTCCTTCTGGTCGTCCTTCAGTATGCTTCTGTAAAGGATTGCCTTCTGCTCCGCGCTCAGGGGTGCGCTGCGAATCGCTCTGCGCTTGTCTCTCCCCTTGTCCTCTCGGTTCATTTTGTTAATGCTTTCAAAGGCTGTGGTGTTCTTCGCCCCCGTCTGCAATAGCTTCTCATAAACCTCCGTGCTCTTTTCGTTCAATGTCCGGTTCTTCTCCATGTGCGCCTGTGCCTCCGGCACTGCCCATTTCCCGAAAAGTGCCGCCTGCAGCCAGTTTGTTTTCTTGTCTTGGTTAACCGCAAACTGTAGCTTTTCCCCCTTGTTCGTCTGGGTGTAGCTGCCGCCCTTTCGCATCATGTTGATGCCCTGTAAGGTTTTTCGCACCTGTCCGCCCCCGACAAAGGGATTTAAGTAAGTAGCCACAGGAATCGCCGTTTCCCTCAAAATCTCTGCGGTTGCCTTTTCCTTTCTTTCTTCTCCTGCTTCTGCATCCGCAATATGCCCGATAAAGCTAAGAGGGTGCGGCTGTGCCGATTGCAGAGGCGTTCGTCCGCCGCCGAATACTACCCCGCCGATAAAGGGAATATTTCCGCCAATTTCCTCCGCTGTACCTTCGATTACGGCAGAGGGGGCTTTTTTCTCCCTCTTTTCCGTCAGCTGCACGCCGTTTCCGCTTATGGCATCCCCCAGAATGTCAAGCGTGTTCCGCAGGGTTTCCCCCGTTGCATCGCCGTAAGCCTCTCTTGCGATTCCAATGGGGTCTAATGCGCTTCTCCTGCCTGTCATTTTTTCATAAAGGTCATTGTAGATGTAAGCCCCTATCGCAATCCCCATGTATGCCCGAAACATCCCAACGGCATTTTTCTGTTCCTCTCTCGGAATGTCCTTGATAATGTGGGAAAGCTGATTGTTTACCTCAAGCTGAAACATTGTCAGCGGCTTGATGAATATTGCTTTTGAATGGAAAATCGTAGGCATCGCGCCCTTGCTTCTCCCTGCAAAAAGTCCTCTTGCAAATTCATCCGCAGCCTGAATAGCTGCATCCTCCGTCATGCCCTTTTTCAGATTGTCGTAATAGCGGCTGCGCCAAACTGCCTGCGTGGTGAATTTGTCCGCCGCCTCCATCCATTGCAGAGGGTTCAGATTGCCGCCCGTTTCCTGCAGCTTCTGCAGCCAGTTCTTGTAGGTGCGCTCTGTGCCGCCTCTGGTCGCAAGAAAGGCGCTCCTTCTCGTCAGCTCGTCCATGTCGCTTTTCGCCATGTTTACAAGCGATTCCTTTAGCCCCCGCAGGTTGCTGCCAATGCTCATTCGCGCCATGCTCTGTGTCGCAGGAATCAGGTTCGTCAGTGCAGAGCCGATGTTGCCGGCTACCATGTTTCCGGCAACCTTATTGCTGATGTTGTCAATCACCCTGTAATAGGAACGCCCTGTTCCGTGCTTTTCCAGTGCCCTGTCAAGGTCATGCTTTTTCCCTGCCAGCAAATTTGCGTAAAGCTCAAGGTTGTTCACATAATTCTGCATCTTGCGATTTTTGTCGCCGTCTGCGTATTTCTTTGCAATCTGGTCTTTTATTTCCTCAAGCTCTTCCTCGGTTTTCGGCTTTTTCTTCCGCAGCTCGTCAATCTGCTTTTTAATCCCATCGTCAGAAAGGTTGTATCGGAAATATTCTGCCATGCTCCGTATCCGTCCGATGTCATCCGTGTGGTAAATCACATCAGAAACCGTCTCCATGTATTGGTCAAAGGCACGCAAAGCGTCATAGTCTGTCTGTGTTCCCTTTCTTTCCAGTAGGTTGCCGCTCCATCTTTTTCTCGGTCGGAAGGTTTCCGTTCTTCCGGCAATGTCCATCGGCAGCTCCTTTGCCGCAACGTCAATCCCCATCGCCTGTGCCATCTGCAGCAGAGGATCCTTCGGGTCGTCAAAATTCATGTGTGGGAAGTAGCCGTCAATGTAGCCAATCGGGTCAAAGCCGTTGCGAATCAGCACCTCGTTAACCATCCCGTGCAGCTTCTTGTATGCTTTCTGTAAAAAAACGATCCCCTTGTCAATTCTCTCCTGCTGCTCCGGCCGCAGCTGCTCTCTGATGTTTGCAATCTCCTTCTGCAATTCAGCATAGCTTTCCGCAGGCGCACCGCTTGCCTGCGCCTGCCGCAGGGCGAATTCCTTTTCCCCTAAATATTGCACCAGTGCGCTCTCGCTGATTTTCTTCTTGTCCACCTCCGGCAGCTGAATGTCCAGATTGTTCCTCGTGTCAATCTTAAGCTTTTCCAGTGCCTGTGCAGAATCGTTAATCATCAGCACGCGCTTTCTCTCGTTTTCATGAATCGGGTTGAAAGCCCAGTCAATGATTTCTTTTGCCTTTTTCTCGTTCGGGGCAATGTCGTAAAGGTTTCGCTCCTGTGTCTCCCTGCCGTAGCCAAGCGCAATCGCCTTGTCCTTCCAGCCTTCCTCTGCGCCTTCCTTTAAGTGAATATCGCCGATAACCTCTGCCGCCTCCTTGTGCCGTTTGGCAGCAACAAATCTTTTGTGCTCAATGATTTTTTCCTCAACATCGTGCAAAGGCTTCTGAATATCGTATTGCTGCTTTACCAGTGCATATCTCGGCCCAAGGTATTTCTGTGCCTGCACCTCCGGCACATTGCCGTCCAGCATGTCTCGCAGAACGTTTTTCTCCATCTCGCTCAGGTCTGCGTTTTTCTGTCTCTCCGCTGCCTTCTGCAGGCGGTATCTCTCCTTGTGCCAGCCCTGCACATCGTCTGTTGTCACCTTGCCGTAGTCAATCTTTCCTAAAAGGTTGGAATGTACTGCGTCCGCCTTTGCGGCAACCTTTTCCCCGTAAGCCTTCTTTACGGCCATCGTGTCTGTCAGCCTGTCCAATGCGCGGTTAAAGTTCGCCTGATAATCGCTCTTTTCCAGTCCGATGTTTCCCTTGAGCTTTTCTGCAATCTTGCGAATCTGCCAGAGCTGCTCTGCCTCGTTGTCAATCCCTTCGGGGAAGTATGCGGGAAAATCTCGCCGCAGCTCGTTGTAAAAGGGCGTAATGTTGGTGTCTCTGCCAATCTTGATTTTCCCCAGCACACCCTTCATCTTGTGGTTCCATGTCGTAATGTCCGCAATGTCCGCCGCAGCGTCCACCCCAAGAAGGAGTTTCTTCTCTCTCAGCTTCTTTTTCAGTCCGTATGTCCCTGTTTTGCTTTCTCCGCTAATCCGGAATAGCTGTTCAAAAAGCTCATTTCTTGTCTTTTCGCTGATACTCCCTTCCTTTGCCTCAAGCATCACCTGCTGCAGTGCATCCGAAATCTGCTGTCTGCTGCGCTTGCCCTGCAGATTGAAAATACTGCTCACCTCGTCTGCCACATCGCGCAAAATCCCCTTCTCTGTCCGCAGCGTCTCCTGTGTTGTCAGCAGCTTGGTAAGCTCCTGCTTTCTTTCCTCAAAGGCTCTCGTTGCCTCGCGGATTGCCTTCGGGTCGCCGCCCGTTTTCTCGTCGATTTCCTTCAGCTTCGCATTTCTGTATTCTGCACTGTTCAGCTGTGCAAGCTCTGCCTCCATCTTCTGCCGCTCCGCCTTTGTCATCCTCTCCGCCAGCACGTTTCGGTTCTCCGCCATGCTCTGCGCCGCCGCCTGAATCGTTTCCTCTCTGGCAGTGTTCGCAGCCTTTCCCGCCGCATCCGCTTTTTTGATATCCTCTGCCGCCTGCAGCTTATGCCCTTTCTGAATGTTTTTCAGTTCCTCCGCATTGACAATCCCCTTCCGCTGTGCTATCCTAAGCATAGGATCTGCATCAGCGTTGAACGATTCGGGGAATTGTACCCCGCTATTTAGGGAGCTGTTGCGGATCCTTTCTTTGTCCATAAAAAGAATATTCCCTTTCTTTTCCTGTTCTTCCATAAAAGAACGGAATCCCTTTCTCCCATACATAGAAGGAACCACATTCCCTATCTCTGTTGTACCATCTTTAGCAACCTTAATCGGAACAATAATAGGCTGATTGTATTTATCAACCATATCTGTTAATACAACAATACTGCCCTCCTGTGTGTTCGATTTTAAAATCGCCATCGGGTTTCTCATTTTTTCCGGAATCTGCCGAATCACCTCAAATCCAAGGTCATGCCCCTGTATCTTTTTTATCTGGTTCTCGCTCATGCCTGTTCCCTTTGCCAGTGCCTGCCTATATTCCGCAGGATATGCAACCTTCGGCACAACGCCCTGCGGCATCAGCATTTCCCCTTCAATCATGCCGTATTTTTTCAGAATTTCCGGTGTTTTTCCAAGCTCAATATATTCATTCGGCTTCATTTTTCCCGTCATGCTTTTTTCAATCTGCTTCGGAATCCGTTTTGTGGCAAGCCTTGGCTCAAGCACCTCTCCAACCTTCTTCGCCCCGGCTCCCAGTGCCGCAAGCCCCATGTTAAATGCTGCATCTGTTGCCTCCTGCTTGCCAACATCCTTCGCAATCTCCCTGCGGCTTTTTCCGTCTGCCATCCCGGCCGCAATCGTCATCGGCGTGTTCACCATTGTGTCCGCCGCCTGCTGTCCCAGAAGCCCTGCCGCTACTCTCGCCGCCTTTGCGTTTTTCGGGTTCAGCAGAATTTTCGCCGCCGCCTTCTGTGCAATGTCCGGTGCTGTGCTTGCCGCCATCCTTCCGCCAAGCGCACTCGCCCCCTTGAGAACCGCCTTCTCCGCCGCCTTGCCGATGGTCATGTAGCCTGCGCCTGCCTTCGCAAATTCCCCCGTAATAGCCCCCAGTGTGCCTGCTGTCGGGTGCGCCGCCTGTGTCTCCTGCATCTGGTTCAGCGTGTCCATCCAGTTCTTGCGTGCCTGCTCGTTTTTTGTGCCCTTTGCTGTAATCTTCGCAACATTGCCGCCCGTGGCGTTCAAAAATCCTGCGGCAAAGCCGGCACCGGGCAGCTTTTTCTGCAGCTCTGCCTGCTTCTGTGCCGCCCTCCGGTATGCCGCAAGGTCTGTGCTTTTGTTCTTGCGCAAATCCTGCCCGATGCTCTGCATCTCTTTTCTGATTGCCCTGCTCTTTTTGTGCTTTTCCAGCAGATTCTTCACTGCGTCTTTCGCTCCGGTGTCTCGCACCACCTCCACACAACAGAAATTGAAATTCCAGCAGATATGAAGGATAAAGCAGAAGAATATAGAACAACAATGCTTGAAACAATAGCAGAATATGATGATGAATTAATGGAAAAATATCTTGAAGGA
>OLOV01003236.1_pt1 | contig 10053 bp, 8 predicted proteins | sample 1672931 | NCBI WGS metagenome assembly OLOV01 (sample SAMEA3136738, study PRJEB25190) | human gut metagenome | biome: human gut; feature: human-associated habitat; material: faeces | place: Austria | collected 2013
ATTAAATCTTTTAAAGTAATAACTTTACCAGTTCTTTTATGCATGGTAACAACTTCGTGATTTTGAATGATTCTTACTAATTGTAAAAGTTTAATATCAATGTAATTATCATTTAATCCAAGTGCTTTAATAGCTCCCTTAAGTCTTGCTACATAACCATGATGATCTGTTCCAAGTACATCAATTATTTGAGTAAATCCTCTTTTAATTTTATCTTCGTGATATAAAATATCTGGAAGTAAATAAGTATTTGTACCATCACTTTTAATTAAAACATGATCTTGGTCATCATATATTGCACTACTTTTAAACCAAATAGCACCATCTTTTTCATAAATATAACCATTATCTCTCATTTTATTTATAACATCGTCAAAATTATATTTTTGATATATAGATTTCTCTGAAGTTATTACATCATAGTTTATTCTATATTCTTTTAAATGTTCAAAAATAATATCAGTCAAATATTTAGTAGAAAATTCTTTTATAAAATTAAAATCATTATTTACATATTTATCCTTATATTCACTATATAATTTTTCAGCAATATCATAAATTTCTTTTCCTGGATAACCATTTTCAGGAAATTCATTTTCAATACCACATAATGTTAAATATCTACTGTAAACTGAGTTTGCTAATTTATTAATTTGATTACCAGCATCATTTAAATAATATTCTTTTGTTACATCGTATCCACAGAAAGACATAATTCTAGCAAGAGAATCACCATAAGCACCACCTCTTGCATTACCCATATGAAGTATACCTGTTGGGTTTGCAGATACAAATTCAATATTAACTTTTTCATTGTTACCAAATGATTGTCTTCCATAATCACCTTTTAAAGTCAAAACATTATTTAAATTTTCATATAAGTAATCTTTTTTTAATTTAAAATTAATAAATCCTGGCATAGCAACATTAACTTCTTCGATAAATTCACTATGAATTAAATCTTTAAGACTATTTGCAAGTTCCATTGGACTCTTATTAATCTTTTTAGCACTTTTTAATGCTATATTTGTACTATAATCACCATTATCTTTATTCTTAGGAATTTCTAGTGAAATATTGTCCTCAGAAATACCTAAAGTATTTAGTGCATCAGTAATTAATTTAATTAATTTTTCTTTCATTTTTTACCACCTTTCCCGGTCTTTCTCGTTTTTTCTACAACATTATAGCATACTATATCTAAAAATGCACTCATATTTTTTAATTTTTTTACGATACTCTCCGGGGATTTGATACGGGATTTTATGTACTCGATCGGGTTATACTGATGTACATACTGAAATTCATCGTTCAAAATCTCCAGTTTTGTACTGACTTCTTTTAATGCTGAATTATAAAGGAACATGACACTTTTCCAACTGTCGACGCCTTCGTCAAACTGCTGCTGCATATTGACCTTAACCTCCGTTATGTTTGTTACGTTATATATAATAGTATATACTCCGCAGTGCATCTCAAAAATCAGAGATTTTTTCGATGTACGGGCATTCGCCCTATCATCCAACAAAAATACAACTGACTTTGTGCAAGCACAAGTCTGTTATATTTTTGTTGGATGGCACTGCTCATTGCTTACGCACATTATATCATAAAACCGTTCTTATTAAAAGCAAACCACTGCCTTATTAAAACATAAAAAGCCGCATGCTCTGCTTGATCCCATAAAAGCAGAAGATGCGACTTATTATGTTAATAACGAATGGACTTATTAAATTATATGAAGGTAATTCAGCACTTACTGAAGCGCTGCTGCTGGGTCAATACCAGCCATGATCATGCCGCCAAGAATTAAAATCGTCAGAACAGCATAGATCAGACAAGGAACAATGTTGGAACGAATCAGACGTCCTTCAGTTCCTACTGTACCACAGGTTGCACATGCTGAAACGATGTTGTTGACGCAAACCATGTTACCCATGGCGCCGCCCATAACCTGCATAGCTACAATTAACATAGCCGGCAGTCCAAGACGAACCGCTGCTGCAAACTGCAGTGTTGAGAATAATGTATTCGATACAGTTGCTGAACCTGAGATAAAGGCACCGATAACACCGATGAGCGGTGATACAACAATGTAAGCCTTACCAAACAGATCGGCCATACCATTTGCCATAACGATCAGCATACTGTCCATACCACTGTGATTGAACTGTGCACCGGAGTTTCTGAAAAGCTGTACCATCGCGATACCAAACATCAGAGCGATAGCTGCGCCGCCGACCATCTGTCCGGTTTCTTTCCATGCTGCTTTCACCTGCTCTGCTTTCATCTTATGAAGAGGAATGATCAGCAGTGCAACAAGGATGAATGGCAGAACGCCAGGATTCCATGCCCATTTAAAGCTCCAGTTAACTTCTACACCAAAAATATGGCTGAGTGACACCGCAAACGGTGCGGTAGAAACATTCAGAATACCTTTAATACCCAGCTGAGGAATACGTGTCACAACAAGGATGATGGCGATCAGTCCGTATGGCACCCATGCCATCACCGGTGAAATCTTACTTTCCACAACTTTATTTTCAGTTTCTGTCTGTTCTGTTTCTTCTGCTGTTGCAGATTTCCATGTTGCATCCCATTCGGAACGCGCCGGGAATTCAAATTTTGACTTTGGAACGAGAATACCCTTTCGAGCTGTCACAATACAGATGACCAATGCGATCAGCGCACCGATCAGTGATGGGAATTCCGGTCCAAGGAACATCGCACAGATGATATATGGCACACAGAAAGCCACTGCTGACATCAGAATATATGGAATACATTCCAGTGCCGGTTTGATGGATTTCGTCTTGCCAAACATTTTACACATCATGCACATTGCTACAAAAATGATGATTGGACAAATGATTGCACTTGGAATAGCAACCCATTTTGTCAATCCAAGTTTCCAAGCCTCGCCATTGGCGATACCTGATTCTGCTACTTCTCCGCTGACCATATTAAATGCAGTAGCGGCCGGCGTACCGACAGCACCAAAAGGGACAGGTGTGCTGTTCAGTACAAGTGCCACCATGGCGGCACATAAAGGAGGAAAACCGACGCTGATCAGCAGAGGGGCAGCCAGTGCTGCAGGTGTACCAAATCCTGCGGCACCTTCTATGAATGCGCCAAACATAAAGCCGATAATAATCAACTGAATGCGTGGGTCATCGCTGATGTTGGTGAACATATGGTTGATAACATCCATACCCCCGGAATGTTTCAACGTGTTCATGATTAAAATTGCACCTAAAATAATGACGATTGTATCAATGGATGTAAGGAATCCGGATACGGTGTGTGCTGCAATTGTAATAAAATCCATCTGCCATCCGAAGAAGCATACAACGGCTGTAATGAGCCACGCCAGAGGCAGAGCGATTTTGGCAGGCCAGTTAAAACCGGCCATGACAATAATCGTAACAATAATTGGAATAAAGGCTATGATCGCAAACATACTGTAAACCCCTCTCTGTTTTTGTTATTACAGAATTTCTGCGAAAGTCTGAATACGTGTTTTAACCTGCTCAAATGCTGTAGATTCCTGGTCTACCTCGATATACAGGTTCTTCACGCCTGCTGCCTCGAATTCCTGAAGAAGGATTGGATAGTCAAATTCTTCTGGATCACAGAATTTCATCATGCATACAACAACAGCGTCTGCGCCATATTTCTTCACTGCATCAATGATCATCTGACCCTTTGGTTTATTGGCATCTGTTGCCAGTGAACATCCATCAAATTCATTCCATGCTCTTGCCAGTGCCATCAGGGCATCGTCATCATCAGGAACATCCTGACGGAAGTTACGTGTTTCCTGAGCAAGATCATCTGCTACAATAGCAAAACCATTTTCCTGGAAGATATCAAGCACATCATATGGCTCAACCTGAATACCTGTAACGATAATCTTCTTACCCTTGAATTCAGGAGCCGGCTCAGCTTTCAGAGCTGCAATCAGTTCTTTAACAAGTGCTGTATGACGGGATTTCTCCATGAACCAACGTGCTTTGATAACTGCATGTCTGTCGGATGGTGTAACAACTGCTGCATATTCTGCTGCTACATCAGAAAATTCACGACAAGCTGCTCTGTTTTCATTGTAAACTGCAATACTGTTTTTGATTGCTTTATTAGAAATATGAACATCAAGGATGTCTTCCAGTTTCTCTTTAACGATATTGAACTCTTCACGAGCAAATACATTCGCTGCATCCTTTGCGATCTTACGGTTCTGAGGATGTGTAAATACGATAGCAGGTACCGGACGGTTCCATTTCTGGCTCATACATTTTAATGTATCACATGGTACAGAGAAGATAACTGCTTCCAGGTCATCATAAACGCCTTCTAACTGTAATTCCATGACAGACTGCATAATGGAGCATGCAAATGGAGGCAGATAAGTACGTGCTTTTGAAATCTGTTTCTTCTGTGCACCCCACATACCGATTGGCAGATAGCCTGCTGCATGTACGATTTCTTCTGGACAGTATACAGGCATGATACCTACTGCACCTTTACCGGTTTCTTTTTTATAGTCATCCATTGCTTTTCTAGGATTGTCAGCAATTGCTTTAAACTCATTAATGATCTCTTTCGCTGTTCTCATCTTATATATTCCTCCTCTGATTACTGATTTTCGTCCATCATCTCTGTTAATGCCTGAACACGTGTCTCATACTGAGCTGGTGTGAAGACACGAGGATCTGTCTGGTCACCGTCGAAGCTGACATATGGTACACCCAGTTTTGCATTGACATATTCTGCGCCTTCATTATTTAACAGACCCATCAGTTTACAGCTTCTGTTCAGATGGAGAACGATACCGTCACTCTTGGAGTTCTTAACAACTTTGTAGAATTCTTCGTATCTGTTAGGACCGCATGTATTGATATAAACATTTGTATAAGCTTCAGCCATGGATTCAAGATCACCTGGTGTGTAAACGAGGCTCCAGAGGCCTGGGTAAGCAGAACCTGTCATAACAGCGCCCTGATTCTTTAAGCCCTTGAATGTTGCACCAAGGTAAGTCCATACAGCGATACCTTCCCATGTAACACGATGCTTTTCATTTTCCGGTGCACCGAATGCGTACTGACCAGCAGCATCCTTTGCTTCCAATTCATCAGCAAATTTGTGGAATGTAATTTCAGCATAATCTCTTGCTCTTGCGCAAACGATCAGTGCCATGTAGTTGAACAGGTCGAAACCATTCAGTGGAGATGGTTTACGCTGTGCGTATGTTGCTACTTTGTTCCACCAGAATACAGAACGCTGTACCTGTTCCTGAACTGCAAAGAATTTATCATAATCAAATGCTCTGCCTGTGATTTCTTCCAGCTGTTTGATGGCTGCTCTGTACTGATCTGCAATGTACTCTTTGTTATGACGGGATACAGGCATTGTATGGTTGAAAGGAACATCGATGATGATACATGGAATGTTCAGTTCCTTTGCAAGGTTTTCATACCATTTCAGCAGTGTATTACAGATGTTGTTGCATGTGATAACCAGGTCCGGAAGAGGAACATAAGCTGCTTTGGAATTAGCAAGTTTTTCAGGTTTCTGACCTGTTAATGCTTCCTGTTTCAGCAGTTCCATATAACCAAGGTTTGTACGTGCATATGAGCAGATATCAATGTTGTAGCCTTTTTCATCTGCTACTTCAAGAAGATCCATAGATGCTTTTCTTGCGCCTGCGCCTGCTGCATGTGTTTCAGGATAAACCATAGCGATATCCATAGCTACACAAAATTCTGGAGGAGCGACAGAAGCTGACCAACAGACAAGCTTACCGTTCTTTTTAGCCTCCCATGCTTCTTCATCGAGTTTTGCCTGATAATATGCCAAACATTCTTTTGCGCTGGCTTCCATTGCATTAAATTCCATAAATTTTTACCTTCCTTCCATTAAATTGGGTTTATTTATTCGCTTTCATTAATTCTTCGTATGCCATCAGTGCCGCTCCGAGAGCTCCTGTGATCTGAGGGTGCGGTGCAACAATAATACTCTGCTTTAACTCTTTCTCAATTGCGTCTACAACGCCTGCATTTTGTGCAACACCACCGCACATAACCACATCGTTTTTAACCCCTATACGGTATGCTAAAGAACACGCCTTACTGGCTACAGACTGATGAACACCTGCGACAATACTTTCTCTCGGCAGTCCCTTGGACAGCTGGGAAATAACTTCAGATTCAGCAAATACCGTACATGTACTGCTGACCTGTGCCCATTCCTTTGCCTGGAAATGAACTTTTCCCATCTGATCAAGTGGAACCTCCAATACTCTTGACATCACATCCAGGAAACGCCCTGTACCGGCAGCGCATTTATCATTCATTACAAATTTCTGGATATTTCCCTTTGCATCCAACTGAATGGCTTTAGCGTCCTGACCGCCGATATCAATGATGGTTCTTGCAGATGGCACAAGGTGAAAAATCCCTTTTGCATGGCAGGTAATCTCACTGAGCTGTTTGTCTGCATTTTCTACAGAAAAACGGCCATAACCTGTTGCCACTGTATAATCCATGTCTTCCTGAGTTAAATCGACATTACTGAAAACTTCTTCCAGAACTCTTCCAGGTCCCGAAGTTCCTGTACCCACCTGAACGACTGCTGATGCAACAACATCCGTTCCATCCTTTAAGATCACCGCTTTACTGGAAGCGGAACCAATATCAATACCTAATGTGTACACGCACATTTCCTCCTGTCATTATGATTTACAATTATTTTTCACCCCAACGGCTTGTGAATGTTGCATCGTAGTTGATGTCACCAACCTGCTGAATCAGTTCTACAAGAATACCCTGTGTATATTTTGGACGGATAAAGTTAACAATGATATCTTCTGTATCTTCCTGAGGTTCTTTTTCAAGAAGTTCATAACCCATGGCTTTGACTTCTTCTGAAACAGCATTGATATCATCTACAAGGTAAGCTACATGAGCGATACCGCCTTTACCTTTGTTGAACTCTGTCAAAACGCCTGATAATGGAATGATAAATTCAACTGCGTCTACACCGTTGCCGTGTTTTGTGAAGATCAGATCTGCATCATAAGCTTTTACATGGCCTCTGTAATCTTCCTGAAGACCAAATGTTTTCATAAAAGTTTCTGCCTTTTCAAGTGTAGGTAAAACGATGCCCCAGTGATGTGTTCTGATAATGTGTTTGCCAATTCCTGTGTTTGCAAATAAGTTTTCCATGATAATAAATCCTCCCTGTTTGATATTATTTATAAAAAACTGTTTTTTACTCAATTGTCATGCCCATGACTTCATCTTTGAAGATTCTGGCATCCATTAATTTCACATTGCCATCTGCATCCCGGTCAACGATCGGTGCAAAATCCATTTCATCGAGAACCTGTGTCTGAACATCGATGCCAGGTGCTACTTCGATCAGATGAATACCATCTGCCTTCAATGCGAAGACTGCACGCTCTGTCACATAGAGGACATCTTTGCCTGCCTTTCCGGCAACTACACCTGAGAATGTGATTTCAGTTACTTTATTGACAAATTTATGTTTCTTACCTTCTTCAAGGATTGTCAGCTTGCCGTCGCCTGTCTGAATCTTCACACCGTTTGTAAATGTACCGCAGAAAACAGCTTTCTTGGAGTTAGAAGAAATATTAGTGAAACCGCCGCTGCCTGTGATTCTTGTTCCGAGACGGCTGACATTCTCGATGGCGGCCTTTACCTCCGGGCGCACCGGGTCGATCATGCCGGTCAGACCGAGGAAGCAAAGATCCAAACCGCCGCCATCGTAGAAGTCGAACTGGTAACCTTCATCCATGTAAGCCTGTGCATTGACAGAACCACCAAATCTGAGACCGCCGCCAGGTACACCGCCGACAGGACCACACTCAACAGTCAATGTCATTTCATCTGCCACGCCTTCTTCAGCTGCTACAGAAGATACCCATTCAGGAACACCAACACCAAGGTTAACAACAACGTTTTTCTTTAATTCCATTGCTGCACGGCGGCCGATGATCTTCTTGGCATCCAGTTTCTTTGGTTCAAGGCTGGATACAGGAACCTGTGTGTTGCCTGCATAAGCCGGATCATATGTACAGTTGATACTCTGTGACTGTTTCGGATCATCTGCCGGACATTCAACAACAGCATCTACATAAATACCAGGAATCTTTACAAGCTTCGGATCAAGATGACCTGCTTTGACAACTCTTTCAACCTGAACAACAACCAGACCGCCATTGTTGTGAACAGCCATTGCCTGAGATGTTGCATCCAGAGGAGCCATTTCTTTTTCTAATGTGATGTTACCTAACTCATCTGCATATGTACCGCGGATGAATGCCACATCCAGAGGAATTCTCGGATAGAATAACTGTTCCTGTCCTTCCAGTTCGATGATCTTTACAATATCTTCTTTTGTCTTCTCGCTTAAACGTCCACCGCCGTTTCTTGGATCTGCAAATGTACCGATACCAACGTGGCTGATGGTTCCCACCTTGCGTGCTGCATTATCTCTGAGCATCTGAGCAATGGCACCCTGTGGAACATTGTAGCCTTCGATTTTGTTCTCAGAAAGCATTTCACAAATCTTAGGAACAAAATTGAAATGTCCGCCGATAACTTTCTTGACCATACCTTCGTGTGCATAATGATCAGCATGACTGCCGTCTTTATTACCAGTACCAGCTACCCAGAATAATGTAAGATCCTTTGGATGTCCTGTCTCAAGGAATCTCTCCTCAGCAGCTGTGTTCAATGCTTCTGCAATACCATTTGCAACGAATCCGCTTAAAGTCACTGTGTCGCCATCTTTGATCAGATCAGCGGCCTGTCTCGCTGTTAAGACTTTAACTTTACCCATCTCGAATCCCTCCATCAAGTTTGTTAATTGTTGTCGATTTTATACATTTTTTTCTTTCTTTCGATGGGTCTATTGTAAATTTTTATCAGCTTTGAAGCAATAAAATCAATTTGCGAATTCATGGTAACCATGTTGTTCTTAATGTAATGGCTTGCAACACCAAAGGAGAAATCACCTAGGGTAAAGTAACAACCTCCCATAGGAATGCTAATACCATTGAGACAAGTTTCGTCGATAGGCATGATGCAGACAGAGTAATCTTCTCCAACCTCAATGGCTTTGATACCATTTTTTGCCGCAAAGCGATCACTCGTACAATAAGGGTCAGTTTCTACAATTTCTTCTTCCTCAGCCATTATCTGGTTCTCCCTTTATCTTCTTTTCCTGTTATGCAACCGCAGGGAAGTAGGGACCTGCTTCCTCTACAGCACAATAAAACATGGTAACACCAATTAGAGATAACAGAATCAAAGCAATGAAGCTAGCTACTCACGCAACTCGATTTCACAGTCTCGAAACGTATAGGCGCAATGAAGCAAGAAGTAGATAGAGCAACTGCAGTTTTGTTCTCATTTCAAGAGAACAAGGAGTATTGCAGTAGCATCGGGCACTTAATCCCGAATGGCAGATTCTCCAATAGATACTAAACGAATTACTTAAGCGAATAGAACCACAATGAAGCACTCAATTACATCGGGCGCCCTCGTGAGAATTACTAGTTAGGTTACATAAGATATATTATCAACGTATCACGCGCAATCATGGGCGGGTCCGCAACCTCTAGCCACAGACTGGCAATCTGCATGACTCATTTATTTGACAAAGAAGCTAAAAGTTCGAGCAACGTACGAGAACCAGGCAAAGAGAAAAGATGGCTCTTGCAGCTTGCCCCTCGATAAAAGCCGGCAACACAAGGTTTCATGCCCAAAATCGTTATTTGCGCCTTCCATCACGGAGATAGAAATTCGTACGGAGGCTCTATATATAACTTGGGGACGATGATGAATACTGCTATTTATATGCTTTAGATGCTGTGGGAAACACCACTTGAGCCAAATCCGCCTTCACCGCGATCAGAATGCTCAAGATCATCTACTTCGTTGAAGTGAATAGCTTCAACTTTTATGATTACCAACTGTGCAATTCGGTCGCCAATGTGAATCTCAATATTATTCTGCGGATCAAGGTTGA
>OLOV01003242.1_pt1 | contig 10039 bp, 9 predicted proteins | sample 1672931 | NCBI WGS metagenome assembly OLOV01 (sample SAMEA3136738, study PRJEB25190) | human gut metagenome | biome: human gut; feature: human-associated habitat; material: faeces | place: Austria | collected 2013
TTTTATCGTTTAAATGCATTTTTGCTCGTAACTGTGAAGGTACTGAACAGTTACTATTTTATAAAAAAGGGTCTGCAAATTCGAATTTTCTTCTTTGCAGACCCTTTTTCAGATACTTAGAATTCTACTTTTACAGCTCCCTGCGGACGGATATGCATAACATATGCAGAACCCTCTCCCAGTGCCTTGTCGATATATTTTGTAAATCCTTCTGTTTCTTCTTTTGGAAGAAATGCAGCAATAACGCCGGCAAATCCTCCTCCGTGAACACGGCACACGCCACGACCGATCTTATCCAGATACAGTTTGGTCAAAGCCAGAGCAACCGTGATGGACTGCTCATCCGGAGTCTCGTTGCAGTAGCAGTTCTGCAACCATTTCCAGGAAGAATCACCGGACTCTGTGATTTTGTTAAAGAAGGTGGCGAAATCTTTCTTTTCCAGTGCTTCTACTTCTGCATCCACACGTTTGTTTTCTTCAAAGAAGTGGAATGCACGCAGAACCGCACGGTCACCGGCGAATTCACGAATAGCTTTTACATTCTCAATCACATCATCTTCCTTGCACTGTTCCAGAACTTCTTTTCCGAAGTATTCTGCTACTTTTTTCATTTCATTCGGAACTGCAGAATACTCTGCACTCAGATCTGCATGACCTTTTCCGGTGTTGATGATAACCAGATCATGGCCCATCTCATCAAAATCACATTTGATCTCACGGATGGCCGGATTTTCAATATCTGCAAAATCGATGGTAATCATACCGCCAACAGCGCATGCCAGCTGATCCAGAAGACCTGAGCCTTTCAGCCAGTATTTATTTTCTGCATACTGCCCTGCTTTTGCATAAGTAACAACACCAATCTTTCCTTCGTTAAACAGGTGATCCACAATGACACATACCAGCATCTCAAAAGATGCGGAAGAGCTTACCCCTGCCCCACCGATCACATTGGAAGTTACATAAGCATCAAATCCTTCTACTTTACATCCTTTTTCCAGCAGTCCTGCAAAGATACCCTTTAACAGCGGTTCGGTTCCCGTTGTTTTTTCTGTCGGAGCCAGGTCATCCAGATTAATCACCAGATGCTGGTTATATGTTTCACTGATCAGGTTTACAGTGTGGGTTCCGTTGGGTGCTGCTGCTGCCACACAATCCAGATGTACACTTCCTGCCAGGACTTTTCCGTGGTTATGATCCGTATGGTTTCCACCAATCTCTGTTCTTCCCGGTGCTGAGAAGAATTCAAAGGCTTTATCTCCGAATTCTTTGACAAATCCATCCGCTACCAGCTGGTATCTTGCTGCATTTTCCTCTACTCTGTTCTCTCCGTACATCTGTTTCAACAGTGCAACTGCATGTTCACTTTTTACTGCTTCTGCTACATTTGCTGTTTTCATGTTTCTTCTCCTTTTTTATTTTCACATACTGATATTGACTATCTGCTAATTATCATTATAATGAGAATCATATAGCATCACAATAACTATATTAGCTTACTTTATAAATATATTGAGGTTTTTTCATGCAATTACAGTTAGACAACAACAAAAAGGAATTAAAGTCTCACGGAACCTATGCTTTCCCGATCAACGTAAGCTACGAACAGCTTTCCCGCTATGAAAGAAAGTCTTTTCTCTGGCACTGGCATAAAGAAATTGAGCTGACGATTCTCCTTCAGGGCGAGATGCAATATCAGGTCAACGATACCATCTATCACCTGCAGGCCGGTGAGGGGCTTTTCTGCAACAGCAACCGTCTGCATACCGGTTCTTCCTGTCATGATTCCGATTGTATCTATATTTCCACAACCTTTCATCCCCGCTTTCTTTACGGATATGAAGACAGCGTGATCCAGAATAAATATCTGAACACTATTACAAAGCATCCCGGACTGCATAGTCTGGTATTTTCTCCTGACATTCCCTGGCAAAAGGAGGTGCTGGATGAACTGTCTGCCATCTGGATGCTTTCCAAACAGCCCTCCGCCACTTATGAGATGGAATTGCAATGGCGACTCACCCATATCTGGATGTTTCTATGGAACCACCTTTCCCATCAGACAAGCAGTTCCGGAAACAGTGAATCTAAGCATACTGATCGTCTGAAAAATATTCTGATGTACATTCAGGAACATTACGCGGAAAAAATCACTCTGGCCGATATTGCTGCAACTGCAAATATCTGTCAGAGTGAGTGTTGTCGCTTTTTCAAAAAACATATGAATGAATCTTTATTTGATTATCTTCTTTCCTTCCGGATTGAGAAAAGCCTTCCTCTGTTGGTTGACCAGCAGCTGTCTATTACTGAAATCAGTAATCTATGCGGGTTTTCCAGTTCTTCTTATTATACCAAAGTATTTCGGGAACATATGGGATGCACACCAACCGCATACCAGGCCGGACACTTTGACTGATCAGACGACATCAGCGGAACAAACAATACCGTAACACCTGAAAGATCCGTATCTATGCCGCAACTATCATCCAGGACAGCAACACAGATACGGATCTATTTTATTTTTTCAAGTCTTCTTTAATAATGTTTTCTACTTTTTTGGTTTCCTCGCGGATATTTTGAATATTCTTGCGAATCTCCTGCTCTTCTTCCAGGATCCGGGGATGTTCTTCCAGTTCTTCTTTGATAAACATCAGGAGGAATCCCACGAAAAGCAATCCACAGGAAACCCATATGGTTCGTTCATGTAGCAGGAGGATCAGATGGCCTCCGACAGCGGCACCTACTGCAAACATTCCGATGATTCCAAGATAATGACCGGCTTTGTACAGTTTTTCTTTATCCTTTGTCTTTCCATAGACACACAGAGATTCCATGCCGCTTCGGATATTACCGATACACATGGTGCTGGCAAATGCATAGCCATTGACTTTACGGAAGGTCTGCACCTGCATGGCACAGGCAAAGGATACCATGGCATTGGCCAGAAGGTTGCATGCTGTTGGAAGGAATCCGACCACAAGCAGTAAAAGCATTTCCATCAGTAAAACCAACTGTCTCCAGTGAATCCTCTGTACATTTTTATATTTTTGCCGGATACCTTCTGCCACTACGATTCCCATGGCAAAAAATCCCAATGGGATCAGGTAATGGATCACCGTGGACCATTTTCGTTCCACAAGGCTCTGACTTAAGAGCACAATGTTTCCTGTCTGTGCATTGGCAAATACCTCGCCTCTGTATATATAGGTATAGGCATCCTGCAAACCGCCGGATATAGATAAAAAAGCTGCTGTCAGAAAGGATTCTGACATCTGTCGCCCTGAATTTTGTTTCAATGATCTTCCCTCATTTCTACACAACCTTCTGTCTTATTCTCTCAGTTGTTTTATTTTTCCAGCGGTAAAGTATACTCTGTCAAAAACGATATTTCAAGTTTTTTATTTTATACATTACTGTTTTTTCCAGCATTGATCCTGGGTCTGGATCTCTTTTCCTTCCTTCGCCGCTTCATCCATCATCAGAAACAGATAGGTGTCCTGCAGTGCCTCTTCCAGCGGATACACTTCCTTTCCTGTCTCTACATATGTTTTCATGCCTTCCATCATCTGGGCAACAGCGATTTCCTCGTCTGTCAGACGAAGATCTCTGTCTGCATATGGATTTCTATACAGAATCTCTCCGTTCAGCCTCAGACTTCTCATTCCGTAGCCTTCCAGGTTAGAATACTGTCCCAGTTCGTCTCTCTGGATGCTTCCCTGGACCGGATAACCGTCCTGACCAAGCCAGGCTGCCTGCTGATCATGAACTTCTCCGCAATCTCCCTGAAGGGTCAGATGACGGGTACGGAAATAGTTAAAATACTGCTCACCGGCAAAATCAAAGAACCCAACCTTTCCATCCGGGAAGACAAATTCTGCACGTTTTCTTGTGTCCACGATGGTTTTTTCCCCCTTATGAAGGCCCTCTCTTCCGCAGTGATAATTCACCGGAAAATCATAGGTTCTGGCTGTGATCCTACAGTTTTCCATACCTGTGCCGAGTAAGCGTCGCATCACGCTCATGCCATGGTAATCATGGGCCTGGGAAATATCCAGATTGCTGATCGTTCCCAGTTTACCCTGGTCGATCATATGGATCAGTGCCTGATAATAAGGCTGGAAGCAATACTGTTCTGCCACCTGTACTTTTCCGTTGTATTTTTCTTTTGCCTGATACCAGGCCTGTAATTCCTCTACTGTTGCTGCCGGCGGTGTCTCACACAGAACCGGAATTCCCTGTTCCATGGCTTTCTCGGCAAATGGAAGTGCAGCACCGTATTTTAACATAAAGACTACACAGTCCGGCTTTGTTGCCAGAAATTCGTCATAGTCTGTATACACCTTCCCCGGGAAATTTTTCTCTTCCCGCTCCCTGCTGGACTCTGAATGCACATACACTGCCGATACTTCAAATTCTTCTCCCAGTGCTTTCATTACACGCACATACATCTGTGCTCTCCATCCTGTCCCTGCTAATCCTACTTTCATGTAAAAATCCTCCGTCATTGTATAATTTTATGTAGTAATCAAATTGCTATCTGTTCAATATTCCCGGGAATACCGGACAGCAACTGACTTTTCTCCATTATATCACACTTTACATTTTATTGTGAATTTTTATACAATATACAGATCAAAAAACACTCTCTTTTTCTATGACTCCAAGTGAAATCTGCAAAGATTTCTTTCGACAATAATATTTTCTTCGTAACTGTCCAGCAGCTTCACAGTTACGAGCCAAAACGCCTCGCGGAATACTACCTACTGAATAGTTACTTTTCTTCATACAAACCATCGAGTGAAACATCACTTTTCAGGATATATATCAGGTACAATACCGAAAAGTCCTGTCCGTAAATATCCTTGCGAAAATAAGTCCCAAAGGCAGTGCCACTACAATCAATATTGCCGCAGCCAGCCAGGAGACCGCTTCATTTAGGGACATGACTCCAAGGTTATAAAATCCTCGATAAAAATACAATCCCGGCACCATAATAACAATTGAAGGAACTGTAAGTGAAATTCTTGGATATCCGTTGTTTTTTTTGATCAGCGACGCCAGCAGTCCAGCTGCCAGTGCCCCGGTAAATGCAGCTACAGCCGCCGGCATCCCGGTAAAATCGATCAGGGACAACCGCAGAGTATTGGCTACTGCTCCGATCATCGCTGCCGTGGAAGCCATGGGAATAGAACTGTTAAACATAATAGAAAATCCAAGAACACCGCAAAAGCTGGCACATAGACGAAAAATCAGCCTGGATGCCGTTCCCAGGTGTACTGCTATAAAATCCTCCGGCTGTAATTTCAGGATCATTGCCGTGATCCAGGCTCCCATGGTTGCCACCAGTATGATGATCAACGCATAGGTCAGTCTTTCCAGACCGGAACGCAAATCCAGTTTCGCCAGGTCGATTCCGCTGGTGATAAAAGGAAATCCCGGAATGATAAATAACATGGAGCAGATATATCCTGCCTCATGAGCCGCCGATATATGGAGCAGGCTTTCCGCCAGATTAAGACAGATTGCATAGATCAGACATGCCGCTGATACGGAAACTGCAATATTTAAGAATAAGGTATAATGATGCTTTATCATCCTGGTACGGATGAAATTACCGATACCTGCGGCAATAAAGGCAAACAGCATCTCCACCGGTCCTCCGCCGAGAAGAAACGTAAAAGCGCCACACGCCAGCGCCGCAGCCACTCCCAGCTTCCAGGGCGAATAGAGCGCATGAATCTGTTCTATTTCATCCAGACGTTTGTGGATCTCCTCTCCCGTCAGCTGTTTCTCGATCTTCGGAAAGTTTTCTACAAACTGCTCCATCCGATAAAGTTTGGATGTATTGACCCCTGTATTGGCTATACTTAAGGACTGGGAAACACAATCTGTCCCGTCGAAGCAGTTAAACCCGATGGACATCAGTCCAACATCCACGGTACATGTCACTCCCAGTTCTTTGGACAACCGATTCATAGAGGTGCGTACACGCCAGGCACCGGTTCCACAGGAAAGCATCATAAGTCCTACCCTGCCGATCACAGATGCTTTTTCAATCAGATCCGCCTCTGCGATCAGCACATTGCTGTCTGCCTTGGCATAATCATGCCATGGAATTTCCATATGATTTTTTTCCATAATATCCGTATATTCCGATGTCTGTCTTACCACACTTTCTTTATCAGCCATAAAGAATCGCCTCCGCCTTCGCCACATGACGTTCCAGATTTTTTAAAAAGTGAGAGTTTGGCAGAAAAATACCGATCTCGTCATATGTTTTATTATTTTCCAGCAATGTGTCCTGGCCGTAAAAAACAAAAGCCATGGGCAGATTCTTTTCCAGTTTTGCCATCAGATCCCAAACAGCTGCATATGCCTGAGCTTCTGTTTCTTTCTTTTTTACAGTATCCGGCAGTTCATGAATCAATAACACACCTGTATTTTTTTCAAGAATCTGCTGTTCCACTTCCATATGGCTGTCATAACAATGACTGTATCGATAAGCCTTTGCAAAATACATTTTTCTTCCGACTCCCAGACGTTGATAGACCTCTTCGAAATGTCTGTACTCTTTTTCATGAGCTACACTACTGTATTCAAGAAGAAGTCTCCCCTGCCCGTCGGTCATGATCACGGGATTTTTGATTCCGTCTGCATCGAAACGATAGGGAATCAGACATGCATTTCGCAGAAGATCAAACATGGTATTCCGGCAGATTTCCATCAGAAATGCCGAGAGATCACGATTTCGATAAGCCGTAAATAAAGCTTTTGAAAATTGATCCGGCGAAAATACCTCATCTGTTTCTTCGCCACATAAACACGAATTGCAGAAGGTTTCCTGAAGTTTTTCGCAGGCCCATGGATCTTCCAGAATCTTTTGGAACAATATTTCCGTTTTTTCTTCTCTTGGAAAAATCATACTTTCTTTCATATTCGCTGCCTCACTTTTCTTGCTCTTTTTATTCCGAACAATTATACTATGGACACAATAATAAGTAAAAGCTATAATAGATATGTTATATATTATTTTTTGATATATCAGAGGTACGCCCATGAACGTTAATTTTGAATACTATAAAATTTTTTATTATGTTGCCAAATATGGCAGTTTCACGAAGGCTGCCCGGGCACTGGGAAGCACGCAGCCAAATGTAACCCGGGCTATGAACTGTCTGGAACAGCAGCTGCACAACACTTTATTTATCCGCACCAATCGAGGGATACAGCTCACTCCGGAAGGCGAGCAGCTCTACACCCACGTTTCTGTTGCCATGGCTCAATTATTTATCGCTGAGGAGGAGTTATCTGACAGTGCTTCTCTGACCCACGGGAGCGTTACTATCGGAGCCACAGAGACGGCGCTGAATATTTTTCTGCTTTGTAAGCTGAAGGCTTTCCGTACCGCCTATCCGGGAATTCGACTGAAAATCTATAACTACTCTTCACCCCAGGCTATCGCAGCTGTAAAAAGCGGAAAAATCGATTTTGCTGTTTTATCAACCCCTGTTCCTGCGGAACCGCCACTGCACCTTACTCCGCTGCAGTCCTTCCGGGAGATCCTTATCGGTGGACCCTCTTTTTCCGCTCTTTCCGAAAAGGAACTTTGTTTTTCAGATTTGAAGAAATATCCTTTCATCTGCCTGGGGAGAGAAACTGCCACTTTTCAGTTCTATAATCAGCTTTTTCTTTCCCAGGAGCTGGAACTCATACCTGATACTGAGGCTGCTACTACAGACCAGATCCTTCCTCTGGTAAAAAACAATCTGGGACTGGCATTTCTTCCGGAACCTATGGCTTTAGAATCTCTGGCAAAACAGGAGGTTCTTCAGATTGCAATATCCGAAAAGCTGCCTCTTCGCCACATATGCCTGGTTCATGATCATCAGCACCCTCTGAATTCCGGAGCAAGAGAGCTGAAAAAAATAATCCTGGGTGAAAGGATGGATTAATATATACCTTCTCCCAGAATTATCTTTCAACCTGTAACTGTTCAGTATCTTCGCAGTAGCTTCTGAACAGTTACCCCAGATTCTTACTTGCCACCCAGCAGTTCCAGAATCTCTTCTCTGGAAAAACTGCCGCTTCCCATGTCCTCGCCACTCAGTATCTGATCCGCCAGGGCATGTTTTTTCTCCTGCAGCTTTACAATATTTTCTTCGATCGTATCTTTCGCGATCAGTTTGTAGACATTGACTACGTTTTTCTGCCCGATCCGGTGGGCACGGTCTGTCGCCTGGTTCTGGACTGCCAGGTTCCACCAAGGATCGTAGTGGATCACAATATCCGCCGCCGTCAGATTCAGACCGGTGCCTCCGGCTTTCAGGGAGATCAGAAAAACAGCTGTTGAGTTATCTTCTTTATTAAACTCCTCCACCAGCTTTGCCCGCTTTTCCTTTCCGGTCGAACCGGTCAGCATATAGTACGCCGTTTCTTCGTTCTCCAGCCGGTCTGCCAGCCGGCTCAACATCGTGGTAAACTGGGAAAATACAAGGATCTTATGTCCGTTTTCCACCGCGTTTCGAATCAGATCCACACACATCTCAAGTTTTGCCGACTCTCCTTTATATTCTTCAAAAAGCAATGCCGGGTCACAGCAGATCTGACGCAGCTTGGTCAGTTCGGATAAGATAACGATTTTGGAAGTATTGAATTCTTCCTCGCTCTGTTTATCTAACAGAAGTTTCATCCGTTTTACATGCGCATCGTATAACTTCTGCTGCTCTCCTTCCAGACGGGTATACATATTTTCTTCCAGTTTTTCCGGAAGATCTCGCAGTACATCTTTCTTCAGTCTTCGCAGCACAAAAGGTCGGATCATTTTTCGCAGCCATTCACTGGCTTCCTCGCTCTCATGCTGGACAATCTGTACTTCCAGTTCCTCACGGAAGCGGGAATAGCTATATAAAAATCCGGGCATCAGATAATCAAAGATGCTCCATAGTTCACTTAACTGGTTTTCTACCGGTGTTCCGGTTAATGCCAGGCGGAACGATGCATGGATCGTTTTCACAGCTTTTGCTCCCTGCGTTGCGTGATTTTTGATGAACTGCGCCTCATCAATGATCTCGCAGAAGAACGGGAGATCCTGATACAGTTCGATATCGCGGCGGAGCAAATCGTACGAGGTAATCAAAATATCCTGCATACCGGCATTTTGGATCATCTCTTTCCTCTGTTCCTGTGTGCCGGCGACGAGTCTCGTCTGCAGCTCCGGAGCAAAGCGGGCACATTCGCTCTCCCAGTTATAGACGAGAGATGCCGGTGCAACGATCAAAGAGCGACGATTTGCATTTTCGGGTGCTTCCTGCATTTCAGATAAGAGAAAGGCGATGGTCTGCAGCGTCTTTCCAAGTCCCATATCATCTGCAAGTATTCCGCCAAAGCGATATTTATCAAGTGTTTTTAACCACTTATATCCTGTTTTTTGATAATATCTTAATATTTTATTTAAGCTTTTTGGTATTTTGATTTTTTCTTCTGCTGTTTCTTTTGGGGCTGCGCATGCGGAAAAAGAAGAAGCCCTTTCCGCAAAAGCGGAAAAGGCTTCAAAGCTGCAAAAAAAGCGGTTAGATTCAATCCTTTGCGGGCACATCGTCCTGCGGTTCCTTTTCGCAGGCGCTGCAATCGCTGCAGTCGCAGCAGGAGTCGTCCTCCTCTTCGTCAAAGAGCGCATCATCGTCGTCATCAAAAGAGAAGGTGTCAAGCGCTGCCTGCTCTTTGGCCTGCATCTGCAGCTTTGCTTCTTTCAGGACAAGATATGCCCCTGCCGCGCCGCCGACGGAGCCCATGGCAAGCAGCGTCAGCGCAAGGTTTTTCTTTTTGGAATACAGCACAAAGAACAGAATCACAAAGGATGCCGCCTGCACCAACAAAGAAACGCCGAGAATCAATTTCAAATTCTTTTTCATACAAATTTCCCCTTTCAAATTCTTTTATTTTTGCGCCTTTTCATGTGCGCTTTGTCTGAGATAGGCATTGATAAATTCATCAATCTCGCCATCCATCACCGCCTGGATATTCCCGTCTTCATATCCCG
>OLOV01003253.1_pt1 | contig 9985 bp, 8 predicted proteins | sample 1672931 | NCBI WGS metagenome assembly OLOV01 (sample SAMEA3136738, study PRJEB25190) | human gut metagenome | biome: human gut; feature: human-associated habitat; material: faeces | place: Austria | collected 2013
CATCGCTCAGGCGGCTTTTCATCAGCACGATATCCGCCGCGTCGATGGCGACGTCCGTTCCCGCGCCGATGGCCACGCCGATATCCGCGCGGGTGAGAGCGGGCGCGTCGTTGATGCCGTCGCCGACCATGGCGACCCTGCCCTGCGCTTGCAGGCGGCGGATGACGCTCTCCTTGCCCTCCGGCAGAACGCCCGCGATGACCTCGTCCACACCGGCCAGACGACCGATGGCGCGCGCGGTTTTCTCGTTGTCGCCCGTGAGCATCACGACGCGGATGCCCATGTTTCGCAGCGCGGCGATGGCGGCGGGGCTGTCCGCCTTGATGACGTCGGCGACGGCGATCACGCCCGCCAGACGACCGGCCTGCGCGAAGAGCAGGGGCGTTTTGCCCTCCTCCGCGAGCGCTTCGGCCTTTTGGCGGATGGAGCGGGGCACATCGACCTGCGAGGAGACGAACGAGAGGCTGCCGCCCAGCAGCGTTTCGCCGGAAAGCGTCGCGGTCAGGCCGTTGCCCGGCAGCGCGCGGAAATCGCCGACCGGCGCGGCCGTCAGCCCGTCTTCCTCGGCGCGCATCATCACGGCGCGGGCGAGGGGATGCTCGCTGCGCTGTTCGAGCGCGGCGGCGAGGGAGAGGAGCTCGCCCTGCGTCATGCCCTCGGCGGGGAGCACGTCGGTCACGCGCGGCTCGCCTTGGGTGATCGTACCGGTTTTATCCAGTGCGACGATCTCGGTCTTGCCGGTTTCCTCGAGCGAAACAGCGGTCTTGAACAGAATCCCGTTTTTCGCGCCAAGGCCGTTGCCGACCATGATGGCCACCGGCGTGGCCAGCCCCAGCGCGCACGGGCAGCTGATGACCAGCACGGAAATGCCCCGCGCAAGCGCGAAGGAGAATTCCCGGCCCAGCAGCAGCCAGACGATCGTTGTCACAAGCGCGATGGAAATGACTGCCGGGACGAACACACCCGCAACCTTGTCCGCCGTTTTGGCAATCGGCGCTTTCGTCGCCGCCGCGTCGGAAACCATGCGGATGATCTGGCTGAGCGTGGTGTCTTCGCCGACGCGGGTTGCCTCACACCGGAGGAAGCCCGAGCAGTTGACCGTTGCGGCGGAAACACCGTCGCCGGGAGCCTTGTCAACCGGGACGCTCTCACCGGTCAACGCCGCTTCGTTGACGGCGCTTGCACCATCCAGCACAATGCCGTCAACCGGGATGCTCTGGCCCGGACGGACGACGAACACGTCGCCCTTGCGAACCTGCGCGGCGGGGATCTTGACCTCCTTGCCGTCGCGGAGGACTGTCGCCGTCTCCGGTGCGAGGGCCATGAGGCTCTTGAGTGCGTCCGTGGTTTTGCCCTTGGAATGCGCCTCGAGCAGCTTGCCGACGGTGATGAGCGTGAGGATCATGGCGGCGGACTCAAAATAAAATTCGTCCATATATGCCATGGCAGCCTCACTGCCGCCGTGCAGCTGCGCATCCGTCATGGCGAACAGCGCGTAGACGCTCCAGCCATAGGACGCTGCCGCACCGAGCGAGACGAGCGTGTCCATGTTCGGCGAGCCGCGCAGCAGGCTCTTTGTTCCGCTTACGAAAAATTCCTGATTGATGACCATGACGATCCCGGCCAGCAGCAGCTGGACAAGACCCATGGCGACGTGGTTGCCGTCAAACCAGCTTGGCAGCGGCCAGCCCCACATCATATGGCCCATCGAGAAATACATCAGAATGAGCAAAAATGCGACAGAGGCGATCAGCCGCTTTTTAAGATGCGGCGTCTGCCTGTCCTCCAGCGCACTTGCGTCTGCCGCGGGCGCAGTCTCCTGCCCGCGCACAGACGCGCCGTAGCCTGCATCCTCAACGGCTTTGATGACGGCGGCGGGCTCCGCCGTGCCCTCGACGCCCATCGAGTTTGTGAGCAGGCTCACTGCGCAGGACGTAACGCCCGGGACCTTTTTGACCGCCTTTTCCACACTTGCGCTGCAAGCGGCGCAGTGCATGCCGGTCACGGTATATTGCTGCATGAAAATCCCTCCTTGGGAGCAATCTGAGCTTGATTTACTTCATGAGCTTTTGCAGAGTTGCGGCCAGTTCATCCACGATCTCCTCGTGGCCGTTCTTTAAGTCCCGCGTTACGCAGGTGCGCAGGTGCTCGGCCAGAAGCTCGCGGTTAAAGGCGTTGATGGCGGCGTTGACGGCAGCAGACTGCGTCAGCACGTCGTTGCAGTAGGCATCCGCCTCGACCATCGCCTGCAGACCGCGCACCTGACCTTCGATACGGCGCAGGCGGTTCAGAAGCTTCTTTTTTTCCTCCTGCGCGCGCAGCGTATGCTTTTCGCAGCAGGAACATCGCTTGGGTTCCGGCATAGGCCAGCCTCCTTTTATCTCAGATACCCCATCTGGGTATTTTCACTATATACCCGCACGGGGTATTTGTCAAGTGTAAATTTACAGGGCTTCCTGTAGGGGCCGATGTGGGCATCGGCCCCTACAAAGCTCCCACGCCGGTGTCACCCCCATCTTACAAAACTGTAAGATGCGCAGGGAAAAGTGTAAGCCAAATCGATAGCGCTTTTCTGCGCGGCGCGGTATACTGGGGACAGAAATCAACACAGGAGGCATTTTCATCATGCAGATTCTCGAAGTAAACGGACTGCGCAAGGTCTACACGACGCGCTTTGGCGGCGCGTCGGTTGAGGCGCTCAAAAATATCAATTTCAGCGTGGAGAACGGGGAATACGTCGCCATCATGGGTGAATCCGGCTCCGGCAAGACGACGCTTTTAAACATTCTGGCCGGGCTTGACAAGCCGACCTCCGGCTCTGTCCTGCTGGACGGCAAGGATCTTGCCTCGATCAAAGAATCCGACCGTGCGGCCTTCCGCCGCGACCATCTGGGCTTCGTGTTTCAGGAATTCAACCTGCTCGACACGTTCTCGGTCGAGGACAACATTTATCTGCCGCTCGTGCTGGCCGGCGTGCCGCAGAAGGAGCTCGGCGCGCGCCTGGAGCCCATCGCTGCAAGGCTCGGCATCACGGAGCTGCTGAAAAAATATCCGTATGAAATTTCCGGCGGCCAGAAGCAGCGCGCAGCGGTCGCCCGCGCGATCATCACAAAGCCCCGGCTGCTGCTGGCCGACGAGCCGACCGGCGCGCTGGATTCCAAGGCGACGGACGAGCTGCTGCGCGTGTTCTCCGACATCAGCCGCAGCGGGCAGACGATCCTGATGGTCACGCACTCCGTCCGCGCGGCCAGCCGTGCCGGGCGCGTCCTCTTTATCAAGGACGGCGAGGTCTATCACCAGCTCTATCGCGGCAATCTCACCGACGATCAGCTCTACCAGAAGATCACCGACGCGCTGACCGTTCTGCAGGCAGGGGGCGAGCAGGCATGACACACAAGCTCTATCCGCGCCTTGCCTGGCAGGGCATCACGAAAAACAAACGGCTGTATCTGCCGTTCCTGCTGACCTGCGTCGGCATGGTCATGATGACGTACATTCTGCTGTCGCTGGCCTCCTCTCCCATTCTCCAGACCTTTCCGGGCGGAGACACCATGCCCATGATTCTCGGCATGGGCAGCTTTGTCATGGCGGCGTTCGCCGTGCTGTTCCTGTTCTACACGAATTCCTTCCTTATCCGCCGCCGGAATCGTGAATTTGGCCTTTATAACATCCTCGGCATGGGCAAGGGCAATCTGGCAAAGGTTCTGGCATGGGAAACGGTCATCATGGCGCTCATTTCCATTGCGGGCGGCGAGGTGCTGGGCATTGCGCTCGGAAAGCTCTTTGAGCTGCTGCTCGTCAATATCGTGGACGGCACCGTACAGATGCAGTTTACCGTCTCCGTTCCGGCCACGGCCATGACGACGATCCTGTATCTCGCCATCTTCGCGCTTTTGTTCCTGCGCTCGCTGGTGACGGTCTGCCGGACGAACGCGGCCGCGCTTCTGCGCAGCGAAGCCTGCGGCGAAAAGCCGCCGAAGGCGAACTGGGTGTTCGGCCTCGCTGGCTTTCTGATCCTCGGCGCGGCATATTATATTGCCGTGACGATCAAGCAGCCGCTGACGGCGCTGGCGGTATTCTTCATCGCCGTTCTGATGGTCATCGCGGCGACGTATCTGATCTTTATCTCCGGCTCCGTGGTGCTGTGCCGCGCGCTGCAGAAGAATAAGCGGTATTATTATCAGAAAAACCATTTTATTTCCGTCTCGTCCATGGCTTACCGTATGAAGCGCAACGGCGCGGGACTGGCCTCGATCTGTATTCTTGCCACGATGGTGCTCGTTATGCTTTCATCGACGACGTGCCTCTATTTCGGCAAGGAGGATGCGCTGCGCACACGCTATCCGAGCGATCTTTCTGTTGAACTGCGCTTTGCCAAGGACGAGGGCGGTATGGATGAAGCAAACATCGCCATCGCGCGCGGCATGATCGAGGACGTTATCAAACAGGACGGACTTGACGTGCAGGGGCAGTTCGATATCCGCAGCGCATGGTTCTCCGGCCTTCTTACGGGCAATACCTTCACCCGCGCGCAGGAGAGTACGCTCATGGACTATGAACGTGCGGTCGATCTGACGGTTTTGCCGCTGGAGGACTATACCCGCATGACAGGCGAAAGACTGACGCTGGCGCCGGGCGAGGCGTATTTTTGCTGCCCGCGCATGGCCTACACACAGCCGGATATCCGCATCGGCGAGCTGACCTACCAGATCAAGGGCCAGCTGCCAAGCTTCGGCGGCTTCGGCGCGGACAGCGCGAACATCACGACGACGATCTATCTCATCGTCCCGGATTTTGACGCAGCGGTGAACGCGCTGCGGACGCAGAACACCCGCTATCCGGTCGTCGTGAGCTGGCAGTATTCGTTTGATTCCGGCAGCCCGGACGAAGCGCAGATCGCGTTTCTCCGCGATATGATGGGGACGTTTGCCGATAACAGGGAAGGGCTGGTCTACGCGTCGTACACGGTGGAATCCATCGCGTCCAACCGTGAAGATTTTGTCGGCACCTACGGAAGCCTCTTCTTTCTCGCAATTCTGCTCAGCATCGTATTCCTCGCCGCCGCCGTTTTGATTCTATATTATAAGCAGATCTCCGAGGGCTATGAGGATCAGGCCCGGTTTGAGATCATGCAGCGCGTCGGCATGACGAAGACGGATATCCGCAAGTCCATCAACTCGCAGCTCCTGCTGGTGTTCTTCCTGCCGCTTTTGTTTGCGGGGCTGCATCTGGGCTTTGCGTTCCCGTTTGTTCATAAAATGCTGGTGCTGTTCAACCTCACGAATCTGAAGCTGATCATCGGCACGACGGTCGTCACCTTCGCCATCTACGCGGTCTTCTATACCCTCGTCTACCGCATCACATCCAATTCGTATTATTCCATCGTCGCAGGCGCAAAGGAGGATGCAGCATGATCCGGTTTTTGCTCCGGCTCGTTTTGGTGCTTGTTCTGATCGCGGCGCTGCTCATCGGCATGACCTGCTGTGCGGCAAAGGCCGTATTCGGCAGCTGCGCGGAGGTCGGCGTGCAGCAGACCGTCCGCAATCTGGAAGACTTCTTCCTCTGGCTGCGCGACGTGTGGATGCTTGCACGGGAGAAATTAGAGCTATGCACAGTCATTCCATAAATAAAAAGGCAAAGGACGGCATTTCCGGCGGCGTGTTCTATCTGGGGCTGGCCGTGATCGGCGTACTGGCCATCCCGGCGGCAGTTCTTCTGGGACTGATCGCAGGCGTGTGGACGCTGACGGACAGGCTGACGGCGTTTTTGTCCGAAAAGCATTGACGTTTCCGCGCAATTCGGGTATCCTAGCGGCAGGAGGGATGAATATGACCGACTGTACTTCCTGCGGAGGCTGCGCGGGCGGCTGCGGCGGATGCAGGAGCCATGTGCTGCTTCTGACGGAGCCGGAACTTCGGCTGCTGCGGCAGTTTGCCGAACTGGCCTTTCTGCCTGCCGCCTGCACGAGAACGGACGAAACGCCCGTGTATCTGGACGGCTCCGAAAACCGCGCGCAGACCAGCGCGGCGATCCTCGCCCTGCAGATCAAGCGGCTTATTTCCGTGGATTTCGCTCTGCCGCTGAAGGGCTTTGATTACGCAGGCTATGAGCCTTGGCCCATTCACGGCAGCATGGCCCTGACCGCCGCTGGTCAGGAGGCGCTCGATTCTCTGGACATCCAGGGCTGCGGCGCATAATAAAAAACGGCGGGCGCTGCAAAAAGCAGCGTCCGCCGTTTTATGACCGGAAGGAAGAAATCATGGAGGAGTAGAGAGAAGAAACCGGTCAGAAGCTGGTGATATCAGAGTGCCTCAGCCGCCGAAGCCAAAGCCGAAGGGCCATGAGCCGCCGAACTGATTATCGGACTGGCCGGACTGGCCGCCGTCATAATAGCCCTGCTGGGACTGCTGGGTCTGGTCGGTGGTCTGGGCGGGCAGCGCGTCGGTCTTCTGCTCGCCGACGGTCAGCGTGAGCGTCAAGGTCTGACCCTGACGGTAGACCGTGAGTTCCAGCGTATCGCCTGCGGACGCGGCCTTGACAAGCTTGACCAGATCGTTGCTGCTGGTGATTGTCTCACCGTTCGCGGCGGTGATGATATCGTTCTCCTGCAGGCCAGCCTCAGCAGCCGGGCCGTTCTCCGTAACGGAGCGGACAGCTGCGCCCTGCGGCAGACCGTAACTCTGGCTCTCGGCGGACACGTCGGAGACCGTCACACCGATATAGGGCTTTACGATATAGCCGTTCGTGATGATCGACTCAAAAATCGAGCGGACCTGATCGAGCGGGATGGCAAAGCCGATGTTATCGATGGACGCCTCAGAGGACGAACTCGAGGAGGAGTATTTTGCGTTTGTGATGCCGATGACCTCGCCGTAGAGATTGAACAGCGCGCCGCCGGAGTTACCGGAGTTGATGGCACAGTCGGTCTGGATGAGGTTCATGGTCGTGCCGGTGGAGAAGGTGACGGGGCGGTCAAGTGCGCTGACAACGCCGGTCGTGAGCGAGAACGTCAGTTCGCCGAGCGGGTTGCCGATGGCGACGACGGTATCGCCAACGTTCAGTGTATCGGAGTCGCCCAGAACGACCGGGGTCAGATCCGTCGCGTCGATCTTCAGGACGGCAATGTCGTTGCTCTCGTCGTAGCCGATCAGCTGCGCATCGTAGCTCGTGCCGTCATAGGTCGTGACCTTGATGGAGTTGGAACCCTCGACGACATGATAGTTTGTCAGGATATAACCATCCTGTGTCAGGATGAAGCCGGAACCGGCTGCGGCAGATGTGGTCTGGTAGCCAAAGTAGTTGGTGGTGATGGAGGTGGTGATGCCGACGGTGGAGTTCACGTTCTGCGCATAGACCTCGCTCGGCGTGAGTACCTTGCCGGTGTCAACGGATGCGACCTGCAGAGCCGCTGCCTGCCGCTTGGCCTCGAGCATGACGGACGCATCGGAGGATGCCTGCGTTGTGCTCTGCGGCTGGGCCGCTGCGTTTTTTTGCATCAGCGCGGCCGCTCCGAAGCCGGAGCCGCCGCCCACAAGTGCGCAGGCCAGAAGCAGCGCAACGATCTTTCCGGCCTTGCCGCCCTTTTTCTTCTGATCGGGTGCCGGAGCGGACGGCTGCGGCTGTGCGGCAGCTGGCTGCTCAAAGCTGTACGGATAGGAATTGGATGGCTGCTGATTGGATTCTGATGTAAAGTCATTGTTGAATACTTCGGACATATTGATAATCTCCTTTCCGCGCATCCTTGCGGTGCGTGTGGGTTCTTTGTTTTTGTGCTTTCAGCATACCGCACGAATCTGAAATAACGCTGAAAAAAGTGAGAACGAATTGTAAAGAAAGCATGAAAAAACTGTGCGGAGTTCCGAAAAAAACCACAGCACGGCTTATGCTCGCCATGCGCAAAAATGATGGTGGAAAATTTCCCATTGCGAACAAAAATGAATTGACAATTTAAAAAAATATGATATAACGAGTATCCATGACAAAAAGGAGGAGCGTGTATATGACACAGGATCTGACAGTTGGAAAGCCGCTTTTGCGGGTCTGGCAGTTTGCCGTTCCGGTGCTGTTTGGGCTTCTTTTGCAGCAGGTATATTCTCTGGTCGATACGGCGATCGTCGGCCATGCGCTGGGCGTAATGGCGCTGGGCGGCGTCGGGGCGACAGGGTCGGTCAACTTCCTTGTGCTCGGCTTTTGCGGCGGCCTGTGCACCGGCATGGCGATCCCGCTGGCGCAGTCATTCGGTGCGGGTGAATACCACCAGCTGCGCCGGTATGTGGCGGGCTGCGTTTGGCTGGGGCTTATCATGTCGGCGCTGCTGCTGGCCGTGACGCTTCCTGCTACGCGCGGGCTTCTGCGCCTCATGGGAACGCCGGCGGAGCAGATGGACTATGCGTTCGACTACATCTTTATCATCTTCGTCGGTATTCCTACGACGATCCTTTATAATATGGGCGCGTGTGTCCTGCGCGCGCTGGGCGACAGCAAATCGCCGGTGTGGTTTCTGGCGGCCGCGTCGGCCATCAATATTGTGCTTGATCTGCTGACGGTGTGCGTGCTCGGCATGGGCGTAGCGGGCGCGGCGATCGCTACGGTTGTCTCGCAGCTTGGCTCGGGACTTCTGTGTGTCGCATATCTCAAAAAGCGATTTCCGATTCTGCACATGGAAAAGGACGATTGGAAAACCAGCCGGCCGGAGGCGATGCGCCTGCTCGGCATGGGCGTCCCGGTCGGACTGCAGTTTTCCATCACGGCCATCGGCTCCGTCATCCTGCAAAGCGCTGTCAATTCCCTTGGTGCAGTGTGCGTGTCGGGCGTTGCAGTGGCGGGGAAAATTTATACGCTGCTGGCCTGTCCGTTCGACGCACTGGCCATGGCGGCCACAAACTTCACAGGGCAGAATCTCGGCGCGGGCAAGTATGACCGCATCAAGCAGGGAACGTATGCCTGTATGTTCATCGGAATTTTGTACTGCGTTCTGTTCGTGTTGATTGCACAGTTTGGAACGCGGTATCTGGCGCTTTTGTTCATGAACGCGGACGAGGCGGCGAGCGTCATGGACTACACGCAGCAGCTGAGCGTCGCGTTTGCCTATGCAACGCCCCTTTTGCTGGCCGTCAACGTACTGCGCCTGTCCATTCAGGGCATGGGCTACAGCCGGTTGTCGCTGATTTCCGGCCTTCTGGAGATGCTTGCACGCACGGTCGTGAGCCTTTGGGCCGTGCCCGCGTTCGGTTTTGACGCAGCCTGTCTGGCAAGCCCGTTTGCGTGGCTGCTGGCCGACTGCTTCCTGATTCCTGCCTTCTACGGCTGTCTGAACGCCAGACGGCGTCAGGCTGCCCGCGTGCGGCAGGAGTTGCCGTCAGAATAAAATAAACATAAGCCCGGATGCTGCGCATCCGGGCTTTGTTTAATCCATCATGGAGCGGGTCTGCTCCTCACGGTACTGGTGGGTGTAAAGCTGATAATAGGCGCCCTTCGCGTTCATCAAAGAGCGGTGCGTACCGCTTTCGATGATCTTGCCGTCGTGCACGACCAGAATCACGTCCGCGCGGCGGATGGTCGATAGGCGGTGGGCGATGATAAACGAGGTACGGCCTGCCATGACCTTTTCGATGGCGTCCTGAATAAGCCGCTCGGTCACGGTATCAACGGAACTGGTCGCCTCGTCGAGCACGAAAATGCGCGGGTCGGCCAGAAGTGCGCGGGCAAAGGACAGCAGCTGCTTTTCGCCCGTGGAGAGCGTGTTGCCGCCCTCGCCGATGTCGGAGTTGTAGCCGTCCGGCAGGCGGGCGATGATCTGGTCGGCGGAGACAGCCTTTACGGCCGCTTCGATCTCGTCCATCGTTGCGTCGGGCCTGCCGTAGCGCAGGTTTTCCAGAACCGTGCCGGAAAACAGATGCGGCGTTTGCAGCACATAACCGATGTTCGAGTGCAGCCAGAGTTGGCTGCGTTCCCGCGCGTCGCGGCCATCGATCAGAATGCGGCC
>OLOV01003255.1_pt1 | contig 9984 bp, 8 predicted proteins | sample 1672931 | NCBI WGS metagenome assembly OLOV01 (sample SAMEA3136738, study PRJEB25190) | human gut metagenome | biome: human gut; feature: human-associated habitat; material: faeces | place: Austria | collected 2013
GCATTCACAATGTGGTCCCCTGCAAATCGGCGGGTCCCCTGCCCAAGGGCATGATCATGGACTGCATGAAGGCGGTCAACGCCGCGGAAGTCAAAGCGCCCGTCAAGCTCGGCGATATCCTCATTGAGAATATCTGCGGCACCGGAGTCAACATCGTGGCTACCAACCACTGCCCCTGCAAGTAAGGCTTTTTAAGTCTTTCGGCACGCCGAAAATCAGCTTTTTCGGCGTGCCTGTTTTGCGCCCTTTTGAGCGGCGGATTTAATCGTATGTCACGGGGTCAAATAGTAACAAAATTTGTTACTGAATTTTAACAGTTTTTTAATTGAATATGAGAATTGTTTAAGGTAAAATTAGTTTACAAAACAGTGTGGGGATGTATATATTATGCAGAAGAGTTCTATAGTCAAAATAATTTTGTCAATTCTCGCCGCAGCGGCAATCATTTTCGGAGTTGTCGTCGGCATTAAACATATATCGGATAATAAAAAAGAAGATACAAGCGGCACTTCGACCTCACAGAGCGGCGAATCCTCCTCAGATGAATCGGGCACCGCCGATCAGGCTCAGGCCTCAACGGCGGGCGAGACCGAGACCGAGACCGAAACCACGGCGGCCGCAACCACAAAGGCGGATAAAACGACCACAGGCAAACACACAAAGCCGCCCAAGACCACCAAGACGCCGAAGACCGAAAAGACCACCAAGCGCAGCGGCTCATCAGGCGGCAAAGAGACCATGACCTATCACGACATGGATTACTCCTGCTTCGATGACTGCGCCTTTATCGGTAATTCGCGAGTGCTTGACCTCAAGAATTACGGCCTTGCCGAGAATGTCTATGCGAGCGTCGGTTTGACGGTCGACACGGTATTCACCGAGAAAGCCTCAGGCAGCAGCGTCGTTATAATCGACGAGCTCAAGGGCAAGCATTTCAAGAAGGTTTTCCTGATGTTCGGCGATAACGAATGCGGCTGGCCGAATACAAGCGTTTTCATCAAGAGATACGCCAAGGTAATAGCGGCGGTCAGGGAGAGAGTGCCCGAAGCGGAGATCTATCTGCAATCCGTGCTGCCCATCAGCAGAGCCGCCGACGCAAAGAACGAATACGGCTGCAACAATGCGGCGATAAAAAAAGTCAACGAAGCGATAAAGCAGCTCGCCAAGGATGAAGGCGTGCGTTACATAAACCCCGCCGCCTCAATGACCGATTCCCAGGGCTTCCTGCCCGACGAAGCGGCGAGCGACGGAGTGCATCTGAGAAAGAAATACTGCCGCATCTGGCTCAACTACTTAGCTGATAATATGTGATATGGGGGAAGATATGATGAAGAAATTTACAGCGCTTATACTTGCCGCGATCATTGCGGCTCTGCTTTGCAGCTGCTCCAGCGGCAAGACCCTGCCCGATGCCCCGACTCTGGCGGCGGCTCTCGCAAGCGGACTTGATTTTGACGAAGAGCTTGAGGACAGCGGCGCAGATATCGCCTACTCCTTCTACGGCGTCGACGAGGCTCAGTGCAAGAGCGCGGCTCTCTATAAAGGCAGCAGCGCGTCGGTCGACGAGGTCGCCGTATTTGAATGCGTTGACGCCGACGCAGCGAACGCTGTCGCAGCCCTTGCGAGCGAGAGGCAGCAGTATCTGCACGACGGCTACAGCAACTACGGCCCCGAGCAGGTGCCGAAGATTGATTCGGGCGTTATCAAGACAGTCGGCAACACCGTTATATTCTGCATCAGCAACTCACCCGAGAAGATAGATTCGATCATAGACGCGTCCCGCAAATAATCACGGAGAAGTAATTTATGGTTTTTTCTGATTCTGTTTTCCTCTTCATGTTTTTGCCGCTGACGCTTGCCGTCTATTATGCGGTTCCGTTCGCTTTCAAAAATACAGTTTTGTTTCTTACCGGCTTGCTCTTTTACGCATGGGGCGAGCCGGTTTATGTGCTTATAATGCTGCTCTCCACCGCCATCGACTACTGCGCCGGGCGGTTAATGGATCGCTTTGATTCAAACAAAAAGATACGCAAGGCTACTTTGCTCGTATCGGTGGTGATGAATCTCTCGCTGCTCGGTATATTCAAATACGGCAGCTTCTTCATCGGCAGCGTGAACGGCATATTCGGCTCGGCTATCCCCGACCCCGGCCTGCCGCTCCCGATAGGCATCAGCTTCTTCACCTTCCAGTCGATGTCATACACCATCGACCTCTATCGCAGGAATATCAAGGTGCAGAAGAATTTCATCGACTTTGCCGCCTTTGTCACCATGTTCCCGCAGATAGTGGCGGGGCCGATAGTCCGCTATGAGGATGTCTCGGCTCAGCTCGCCTGCCGCAGGATCGACCTCAGGAGCATGAGCGACGGCATAACCAGATTCGTCTGCGGCATGTGCAAAAAGGTGCTCATTGCGAACTCTATAGGCGCGCTTTGGACTGACGTCAAGGCGCAGGACTACGCCTCCATGCCCGCCGCCACGGCTTGGCTCGGCATTGCGGCGTTCACCTTGCAGATATACTTTGATTTCTCGGGCTACAGCGATATGGCGATAGGCCTCGGCAAGATGCTGGGCTTCGACTTCCCTGAGAATTTCCGCTATCCTTACAATTCAAAGAGCATCGCCGAATTTTGGCGCAGGTGGCATATCACGCTCGGCGACTGGTTCAAGAGCTATGTCTATTTCCCGCTCGGCGGCAGCAGAGGCAGCACGGCGGCGACAATACGCAACACCCTCATCGTGTGGCTGCTCACCGGTCTTTGGCACGGCGCAAGCTGGAATTTCATCCTCTGGGGTCTTTATTACGGCGTGCTTATAATACTTGAGAAATTCGTATTCCGGCGCCTGCTCGAACGCACTCCGTCCGCCCTACGGCACATTCTCACGATGCTTGTCGTCGTATTCGGCTGGGTTATATTCGAGATAACCTCCCCTGCCTCGGAACTTGAATTCGTCAAGGCGATGCTCGGCTTCGGCGGCTCGTTTGCGAATTCGTTCACGCTGAATGCGCTGCACAATTACGCTGTCACATTCATCGCGGCAATCGCAATCTCCACGGGCATCCCGCTGAAAATATGCAAGAAGCTGCCCGAGAAGCGCGCGGACACCCTCTCGCTCGTAGGCGAAGCTGCAGGCATGACCGCCTGCATAGCCTGCCTTGTTGACTCGGGCTACAACCCGTTCTTATACTTTAATTTCTAAGGGGGTGCAGGTATGAAAACAAAGTTTCTCAGAATTATACTATTTTTCCTCGTGATCCTCATCATCCCTGCTTTCACCCTTTTCGGCAAAAAAGAGAGCGTCAGCTACAACGAGAATAAAACGCTTGCCGAGATGCCGAAGCTCAGCTTTGAGAGCTGGAAAAACCGCACCTTTATGGACGGGTTGAGCGACTTTTTCTCCGACCATTTCGTCTGCCGCGAGGGCTTCATCAGGCTCAAAAACACCGCCGACAAGCTGATAGGCAAGGATGAGATAAAGGGCGTTTATGAATTTAACGGCTCGCTCATACAGCTTTTCCGCAACGGAACGCCAAATATAACTGACCGAAACCTGCGCACGATCAATTCATTTGCCGAGAAAGCGGGCGAAGCTCCCGTGTATTTCGTTCCGGTCGTGACGGCGCAGGAGAAATTCAAGGCGGAGCTGCCGAAATATCTTGACCTTGACGACGAGGGCGAATACGTCGCCTACTGCAAGAGCAAGCTCAAGGGCGTTGAAACTCTCGATATCAGCGAAGCGGTGCTCGGCGAGGATTACGCCTATTACCGCACCGACCACCATTGGACATCCAACGCGGCATACGCCGCTTATCTTGCGCTCGGTAAGCCTCTGAGCTACGAGCCGAGGGAGCTTGAGCCTCAGGTGATGAGCGACAGCTTTAAGGGCACTCTTTACTCCAAAACGCTGAACGAAAGCATCAAAGCGGATGAGATCATCCGTTACGGCGGCGAAAGTCGGGCGACCCTCACCGTCGGCGGCAAGAGCAGCCCGCTTTATTGCCCTGAACGCCTTGACGAGAAGGATAAGTATTTATACTTCCTCGGCGGCAATTACGGCATATGCACCGTGACGAACGAAAAAGTTCAAGGCGGCAAGCTGCTGATGATAAAGGACAGTTACGCTAACTGCCTTGTTCCCCTGCTGGCAGAGCATTTCTCCGAGATAACGCTGATTGACACGAGATATTGCAGCCAGGGCGACATCGCCTCGCTCGACCTCGCAGAGTATGACGAGATAGTGATACTTTTCAATGTCAGCGGCTTCTCACAGGAGCGCAGCCTTTCGCTGCTCGACATGATCAAATAATTAAATAAAGCTGCGGGCTGCTGCAAGTGACCGAAATCACAGGCAGCAGCCCGCATTTTATATCCTAAAGCCTAAAAATGCCCCGCTTCGAGGCGGGGCATCAGCTTATGTGTAATTGATAAATAGTGAGAAGTGCATTATCGCCACGGCGAGAAGCCCTTCGGCGAGGAACAGCTTCCAGGTGTATTTCAGCCATTTGCCGTAGGAGATATTGACAAGGCCTATGGCGATTATCATTATGCCGCTCGTGGGGTAAAGGATATTTGTGAAGCCGTCGCCCATGCAGAATGTTAGCACCACGGAATTGCCCGAGATGCCGACAAGCTGTGCAAGCGGGGCAACTATCGGCATTATGAGGAACGCCTTCGCCGTGCCCGAGCCGATGAAGAATTCGAGCACCACGACGAACGCAAAAAGCATCAGTATCGCCGCATAGGACGAGACGCCTTGGATAAGCCCGTAAACATAATTGAGGATGGTATGGACTATCATACCCTCTTTGAGGATATAGGTTATCGCAAGGATAAAGAATATCAGCGGGATCGCGGGGGCAATGGTCTTAATGCCCTTGCCGAAGCTCTTAAAGAGCTGCTTGCCTCTAAGCCCCGAGAGGTAGCCCGCGATAAGGCCGCCCGCCGTGAAGAGCACCGCCATGCCCGGCATTGAAATATAGCCGCTCATGTCGAGCAGGAAATCGACTACAATGCACACAAGCACGCCGCTCACGCACAGCACAAAGGCTTTGGTCGCCTTTTTAATATTCCCGTCGGCAAGTATCTCCAAGCCGTTATCGAGCTTATACTTCTCGCGCAGAGCCTTATCCGTCTCGTAGCAGATGGATTTCTCCGGGTGCTTCTCGATCTTCTTCGCATAGCTGATTATAAAAGTGATGAGCACGAGATAGACGAGGACGAATACGATTATCCTCAGCCACAGACCCGAGAAAACGGGAATGCCCGCGAGCTTCTGCACCGTAACGACGTTGAACGGATTAAAGGTCGCAGCTGTGAAGCCGAACGCCACGGCGATAAGGCTGATGCTCAGGCCGACGAGCGAATCCCAGCCGAGCGCCAGAGCAATCGCGGCGCAGATGGGCACAAGAGTGACGGATTCCTCAAGAATGCCCGCCGTTGAACTGAGAAGCATACACACAAAGACCATCATGCAGAGCAGGAAATATTTTTTCTTCTCAAACTTCTTGATGATGACAGCCATTATGTATTTGAGCACTCCCCGCTCGTCGAGGATGAGGAAAGTGCCGCCTATCAGGACGATAAAGAGTATTATGGCAAGACCCGTGGTGACATTCTCGTCGCCGAAAAGGAGCACAAGCGATAGCGCTATCTTCCATATCGGCATTTTATAATTGATTTTATGATATGTGCCGTCGATAACCATGCCGCTGACATCGGTCGCCGTGTCATCATCGACGGATTTCACGGGCTTGATATTGACCCCCGCCGAGTCGAGCAGGGCGAGATATTCGCCGAAGCCGAGCGATTTCTCCTTATCGACCTCATATTTCGCCTCGGCATCGGGGATGGCTACTATCGTGCCGTCGGTGAGCTTATAGGTGTTCTCGGGGTAAACATAGTATTCGCCCCTCGGCATCACCTGAGTGAGCACGCCCGCAAAAGCCATTATCGCGACAAGCAGGATGCATATGCCGATTATTGATTTCTTGTTGAGCTGCAAGCCCGAGGAGGAGTCGCCCTCGGTCTGCTTCTTTTGCTTAACGGCCTCAGTCATTTGCCTCGCCTCCGTCTATCAGATTGCGTTTGGTATTCACGATAAAATCCTGTATATTGGTCACAACGCCCGTGGCGCTGAGACTGCCCCTGTCCTTTAGCTTGTTGACGGCGAATTCGGAGATATCCACCACATAGAAATAGACGGGGCGCACCTTGCCGCCGACCACCTGATATGACGGGGTCATGTTGCCCGTGGCTATCGTGTGGAGCTGAGTCGCAAGGGCGATCACCGTGGTCGCTTCGCAGGTGTGCGCTCTCATGGCGTCCTGCGCCTCATAGACATTCGGTATCACATCGGGCAGAGGGCCGTCGTCCCTGATAGAGCCTGCGAGCACAAAGGGCACATTGTTGCGTACAAGAGCGCTCATAATGCCCGTGCTGATATTATTCTGCTCGATGAAATTCTTGACCGAGCCCGCCTTACGCACCAGATTTATGACATGAAGGTGATTATAGTGACCGTTGTAGGTGACTTCCTTTGTGTATATATCCTGCCCGAGGCCGGTGTGGAAAACATCGCCCTCCATATCGTGAGTGGCAAGGGCGTTGCCCGCAAAAAGGGCGTGGCAGTAGCCGTTGTCGATAAGTGCTGCCATCGCGTCCCTTGAGTCGTGGTCAAAGGCGCAGGCGGGGCCGAGCACCCAGACTATCTTGCCGTTATCCCTGTCGTGGCGCAGGATATCATAGAGCCTGTCGTAATCCCTCGAATATGAGGTCTCCCTCGACTGCCCCGTTCTGAAAGCAAAGCTCTGATTATTCTCCTCGGCGGCGGTGAAGCCGTCCGTGTGGACAAATACTCCGCAGCTGCCGTCGTCCGTGCGGCCGACAACGACTTCATCGCCCTCACGGATATTGCGCATTTCAACAGCGTGCGGCTCGCCGTCCTTAATAACGACTGAGCAATCCATTCGGCTGCCCTTAATGAGCTTCCATTCGCCGTTTATCTTGAAATACTCGGGGTAAATGGTCGTTGCGTAGAAATTCTCGGGGATATATCCCCTGCCCGCCCGCTCGGTCGTAACATCGGGGCAGGATATGAACCTCTCGGCGCTGAAATCCGGCGCCGTGTATTCAGGAAGCTTAAACATATAAATTCCTCACAAAATCAGATTCTCGTGTCAAGGATATCAACATATTTCTCACGGAATTCGCCGAAAGTGTCGTTATCAATGCTGTCACGGATGCGCTGCATAAGAGTATTATAGAAATAAAGATTATGGATAACGCAAAGCCGCATTGCGAGCACCTCTTTCGCCTTGAAAAGGTGGCGGATATACGCCTTGGAGAAGCGGCGGCAGGTAGGGCAGTCGCACTCCGGGTCGATGGGCAGCGGATCGCGCTCATATTTGCGGTTGTTGAGATTGATTATCCCCTTTTGGGTGAAAAGGTGTCCGTGGCGGGCATTGCGGCTGGGCATAACGCAGTCAAAGAGGTCAACGCCCCTGTAGACCGCCTCGATTATGTTGCCGGGGGTACCGACGCCCATCAGGTAGCGTATCTTATCGGCGGGCGCATAAGGCTCGACGGCCGAGATGATGCGATACATATCCTCCTTCGGCTCGCCGACGGCAAGGCCGCCTATGGCATAGCCGTCAAGGTCGAGCGCCGCTATCTGCTTCATATTCTCAATACGCAGCTCGTCAAAGGTGCAGCCCTGATTGATGCCGAAAAGGAGCTGGTGTGGGTTCACCGTGCCGGGCAGAGAATTGAGCCGCTGCATCTCCGCCTTACAGCGTTCGAGCCAGCGAACCGTTCTCTCGCACGATTTTTTTGCATATTCATATTTGGCGGGGTTCTCGACGCATTCGTCAAAGGCCATCGCAATGGTGGAGCCGAGATTGGACTGGATCCTCATGCTCTCCTCGGGGCCCATGAAGATATGCCTGCCGTCCACATGGGACTGGAAGTAAACGCCCTCCTCCTTGATCTTCCTGAGCGAGGCGAGCGAAAAGACCTGAAATCCGCCGCTGTCGGTCAATATCGGGCCGCGCCAGCCGGAGAATTTGTGAAGCCCGCCCATCTCCCTGACCAGCTCGTCGCCGGGGCGCACATGGAGGTGATAGGTGTTTGAGAGCATGACCTGGCAGCCTATCTGCTCAAGGTCAACGGCGGAAAGCCCGCCCTTTATTGCGGCGCAGGTGGCGACATTCATAAACGCCGGTGTCTGCACCGTGCCGTGGACGGTGTGAAACTCGCCCCGCCTTGCATTTCCTTCTTTTTTTATCAGCTTATACATATGATAACTCCGAAAATTATACTATCAGCATGGCGTCGCCGAAGGAGAAGAACCTGTATTTTTCTTTCACGGCGACTTCGTATGCGTGCATGGTGTGGTCGTAGCCCGCAAAGGCGCTCACAAGCATTATAAGAGTGCTCTCGGGCAGGTGGAAGTTGGTGATAAGGCAGTCGATGCACTTAAACTCATATCCGGGGTAGATGAAGATATCCGTCCAGCCGTCGTCCTCGCATATGCAGCCTCGGAAAGTCGCCACGGATTCAAGGGTGCGGCAGCAGGTGGTGCCGACGGCGAATACTCTGCCTCCGCCCGCTTTTGTCTCGTTGATTATCGCAGCGGTCTCGGCGGGCAGATGATAATGCTCCGAGTGCATATGATGCTCCTCGATGTTATCCGCCTTGACGGGGCGGAAGGTGCCGAGGCCGACATGGAGCGTGACAAAGCCAATCCTGACGCCTTTTTCTTTGATCTTTTCAAGCAGCTCGGGTGTGAAATGCAGACCCGCCGTGGGCGCTGCGGCGCTGCCCTGCTCCTTGGCGTAGACGGTCTGGTATCTGTCCTTATCCTTGAGTCTCTCGGTGATATAATGCGGCAGGGGCATCTCGCCTATCTTATCAATGACCTCAAAGAAATTGCCCTCAAAGCCGAATTTCGCCACTCTGTTGCCGTCGGGCAACACTTCGATTATCTCGGCGGTCAACGAGCCGTCGCCGAATGTAAATCGGTGACCCTCTTTCGCCTTTTTGCCGGGGCCGGTTATGACCTCCCAGGTGTCGGCGGAGCGCTGAGTTAGCAGCAGGAACTCCACCACCGCGCCGGTGTCGACCCTCGTGCCGTACATCCTTGCGGGCAACACCTTGGTGTTGTTGAGTATCAGGCAGTCGCCGGGCTTCAGGTAATCCGTCACGTCGCGGAATATCTTATGCTCCAGCTCGCCCGTCGCCTTGTGCATGACCAGCATACGGGAGCTGTCCCTCGGCTCAATAGGCGTCTGAGCGATAAGCTCCTTGGGTAGATTGTAAAAAAATTCGCTTCTTTTCATTAGAAAACCTCGAAAATATTAAGAATATATTTGACTAATAAATCAATGTGTGATATCATCATAATATTATCACAAAGTTTTGTCAAGGCAATATTGCCAAATAATTATAGGCACTTCGGAAAGGGGTCAAGAATTATGAAAAAGTACAGAGTCGGCATAGTCGGAGCGACGGGAATGGTCGGTCAGCGCTTCGCCACCCTGCTTGAGAATCACCCGTGGTTTGAGGTAGTCGCCCTTGCCGCAAGCCCCCGCTCGGCCGGCAAGACATATAAAGAAGCAGTCGGCGCAAAATGGTGCATGGCTGCGCCCATCCCCGCGAACATGGCTGACATCGTTGTAATGGATGCCGCAAAGGACATCGACAAAATGGCGGCGGCGGTCGACTTCGTTTTCTGCGCCGTTGACATGAAAAAGGAGGAGATAAAGGCTCTCGAGGAGGCTTATGCAAAGGCGGAGTGCCCCGTTATCTCCAACAACAGCGCCAACCGCCACACCCCCGATGTGCCGATGATAGTGCCCGAGCTGAACCCCGAGCATTCCGCTGTCATAGCCGCTCAGAGGAAGCGTCTCGGCACAAAGAGAGGCTTCATCGCCGTCAAATCCAACTGCTCGCTTCAGAGCTATGTGCCCGCTCTTTTCCCGCTGGA
>OLOV01003258.1_pt1 | contig 9972 bp, 9 predicted proteins | sample 1672931 | NCBI WGS metagenome assembly OLOV01 (sample SAMEA3136738, study PRJEB25190) | human gut metagenome | biome: human gut; feature: human-associated habitat; material: faeces | place: Austria | collected 2013
AGAAGACGGTCTTTTTCAGCCTGTATCTTTTCCGCCTCCTGTTGAAGCCGCTCTTCCTCACGAGCTGCTTCTGCTGCGGCTTTCTCAAGACGAAGCCGTTCCTTTTCAAGCCGCTTTTTCTGGCGCTCGTCTTTGCTTCTTTTCAAGCTCTCCTGAACTTTATCAAACATGGTATATCCTCCATATCAGGTAAACGATAATTTACAGCAGCAAGCGATGGCATTGTATGCTGAAATGTTCCTTAACAGCTCCGACAACAATGTTACTTCTGGAACTCTCAGTGACATTGCAGCCATCACAATGGGGCAGTCTCCGAGTGGCAGCAGCTACAACGAAGACGGTGTTGGCGAGGTTTTCTATCAGGGACGAGCCGAATTTGGATTTCGGTTTCCCAAACGGCGGCTTTTTACCACCGAACCTAAACGCATGGCTGAGACTGGCGATGTCCTTCTCAGCGTCCGCGCTCCCGTGGGTGATCTCAATGTAGCGTATGAGAGATGCTGCATTGGGCGCGGCTTAGGTGCTATTCATAGTAAAACTGGTCACAGTTCGTTTGTTCTCTATACTATGTTTGCACTCAGGTCTCAGCTTGATGTTTTTAATGGCGAGGGTACAGTCTTCGGCTCCATCAATAGGGATGCACTCAATGCCATACCGATTGATATTCCTCCTGTAACTGAAATCGATCAGTTTGAGGCTGTCGCTCATCCGATAGATGAGTTAATCCGCGCCAATTACGAAGAAAACTGCCGATTAGAAGCGATCCGTGACTCTCTGCTTCCTAAGCTCATGTCTGGCGAGATTGATGTCTCTGCCGTCAATCTCTAAGCTGCTAAATTATCGTTTATCTGCTCGTTGCAGGTGATCTTATCTTCGAGGCATTGCATCGTTTGTACGATAACTTCTTGTACAGCAAGCGAAGGAACGGGTATGGTCAAATTGGCAACTTCGGAAAATGTAATCTGAGGGAATGTGCCAGATCGCGTTTCAGCTAACAGTTGAAGTTCTGCAACTGTGGAACTATTCTTCAAGAAATAGTATAGGTACTTAGGAGATACCACATCCTTTTTTGCACGAATTACCATCAGTTTAGTTGAAGCGATATAGTCTATGGGCGAAAAATCCACATAGGCAAACCGCCTGTTCTGTGGACGGATCTCGCTATATAAAATATCGTCTCGCTGAAAAGTCTTCTTGAACTGCCCTTTCAAATTGGAGTTTGGAACTCGTTCGTGGTTGAGAACTCTACCCTCTAAAACGTCCGAGGTATTGATAAGCGTCACCATATTCTTTTTTTCGCGATAAGTGTCCGAAATAGACGAACAAACTTCACCAACGGGCATATATATTGTTCCATTCATACTACCCACCATCCTAACCGATGTATTTTCTATGTGCCAGCTTCACATTCTGCTGTTTCACCATTGCATAGTGCATGGTGGTGTCGATTTTCTGATGCCCTAAGAGCTGCTGGACTTGCTCTATGGGCATTCCTTTGTCTATGGCAGTTGTAGCCAGTGTACGCCTGAACTTGTGAGGGTGAACCTTCGGGATATTCAGACGCTTTCCCAGCTCCCGAAGGCGTGTCTCCACTCCGCCAATCATCAATCGGTCAAAGGGAGCTTTCAGGGAAACAAACAAAGCTGGGTTTTCATCCGTTCGCCCCTCAAGGTAGTTTTGAAGGTGGATTTTCGTCCTTGCGTCGAAATAGACCAATCGTTCTTTATTACCCTTGCCGATAACAACGCATTCGCGCTCATTGAAGTTGATGTCTTCGCGGTTTAGTGTGACCAGCTCACCAACACGCATTCCAGAGGAAGCCAGAAGATCAATCATCGCCAAGTCTCGTGCTGTTGTGCAGTTGTCACGCATCAGCTCTAACACTTCATCGGTGTAGGTGTCCTTGACCACCTTTGCAGTCTTAACTTTGTGAATACGGCGTACCGGGCTTTTCACAATGAAATCCTCATCTTCAAGCCATGAGAAGAAGCTGGACAGTATCCGGCGGATGTTGTCTATGGTCACTTTGCTCGACCTGCGCTGAACTTGATAGTTTGTCAGATAGCGGCGCAAATCATCTGTGGTGATCTGTCGCACAGCCTTTCCAACTCCGGCAATTAGAGCCTCAATCGTCTTCCGGTAGTAGCTCAGGGTTTTCTCCGAACAGCCTTCGATCCGCTTTGCCGTGATAAATGCTTCGACTGCATCTGCTTCGTCTGCTGGAATTGAGCCACTATCATAGGTGATCGTTGCCCCTTCCAATGTCTCAGCCATTGCATCCCGAAGGTGCATGAGTTGTTCGTTGTTAAGATACGGCAGCATTTTTCGCTGTATCTCCGTGATGAGTTGTTCTGTCATTGTCGTGTCTCCTTTCGAGGTAAGAGAACGACATTCAGTGGCAGTCCCTTTTGTAAAACTCTCGCCACTGGTGAGAGTTATTCAGACGGTAAACGATAATTTTTCTTCGGTTTTGAAGATTTCTCCTTGCACTTTCTCTTTGCCGAATTTTTTTCGAATCTTCCCTCTGATTTTCAGATTTTTTTATTGGCAGGTTAAAAAATGAGCGCCTGCCTCTTTGCAGAAGCAGACGCTCATTTCATATATGTGCTATTCCACGCAATTATGTGTCTCTCGTGTTGGACATTGCATCTATTTTCTTTTCAAGCTCGTCCATTCTCTTTTCGTAAAGGTATAGTTTAATCCCTCCAACAATTAGCTCTAAAATAGATAATATACTTACACTGCCCAATATCCAATTTATCAGTCCCGGTAACTCGTCTTCAATCCCAAGAGAATACACTACACCAGCACATAAAAGCAGTTGTATAACAGGGATAACCATCAAAATGATGATGACTATTCGAACTGTTTTATTTAGCTTTGATGTTGAGTCATAAAATGACAATGTTTTTTTGCTTGCCGCCTGTAGCTCTCGAACTTCCCGCTGTAGATCGTGAAGTTTTCCTATTGTACTGATCAAGGTATCGGCGTTTGATGTGCCCACTGTAGTGCTACTGTAAGAAGCGTTAACTCTGGGGCAACTATCGCAATTAGTAACAAATGGAATAGAACCTTGGGTTGCAGTTTCTGTTTTTGCCCTTTGGTATTCTGACATTAAATCATCTCCTTTACAGATTCAGGAGATAGAATGGCAGTTCCTTGAGCAACTACATAAGAAACAGTATCTTCATTGATCTTTTTCCCTTCTTCAGGAACATTATTTATATCGAATTGAAACAGCACTCCCGATATATTTTCTGTTCCTACAGTAATAGTCGCAGATTCAATCGAACGAATATTATTGTATACGACAGATTTCCGCATATTCTGCTTATTGACCCTCATAGATGCTTCGACAAATTTTGATGTAAATTTCTCAGAAAAATACTTTTCAAATATCGGCTTAACATTATTGCTATTTGGCTCAAACATCGTCAGAATAAATCCCGTTCTTTTTGCTATAATCGTATTTAGGACAGCTTTGTAAAACTTTTGAATGACACTTTTTTGAGAGTTCAAAGATTCTATAGGGGATGCGCTGCTTTCAAAAATGAAGTGAACAATCAAATCAATTCGAGATCTTGATACATTAATATTAATCCGACCATCGGAAGACTTTGCCTGCACAACTGGAATGTCTGCAGGAAGATCGGGTGGAAGGTTTAGGATTGTCGGCATATCATCGACTATTCCGCCGAGTTTTTCGTTAACCTCACTGAATAGCAAATCTGGACGACTAATAGAATCTTCGGAAAAGATTCCTAATTGGGCGGATAATAATTTCATAAAAACACCTCGCATCAGTATGTAATTTTATAACACTCTCTTCAGCAATTCCATCGCGCTCTCCTCGCTTGGGTCATTCGTACCCAGTTCACCGCGAAAGGCACGGGCGAGAATGGATTTCTTCATCAGGTCAATCTGGTCAAGGACTGCTTCGGCGGCTTCTTTTGCCTGCTGCTCTTCCGATAGTAAGGCATTTAGTACGCGCGCAATTTCTACCCGTTCCGCAGTTTGAGGAACATCAATCTCAACTTCACCGATCAACTTGGTGTTCAAATTGGGTTGTGCAGCTCCCATATTGATAGATCTCAGAAAAGCCGTTTTACTCGTCCAAAAATAGTAATAAAACAAAAGGCTGTCAATATCAAGCCCAATAAATGCCGCAATTCCGTCATTAAATGTTGTCCTAATGGTAGTAATCGCAGGAACACCCAATGTTGCACCGCTATTGGTCAGCAACAAGGTATTTTCCTCAACCATTCGTGTTTTCTTCAGCCCTTCCTCTTTGATTGAGTACTCCACCTTTGATACATACGGACTATCATTTCGAGTAATATCAGCAACTTTCATAAACGGAATATTGCCGTCATAGTATCTGGGATCGCCTGCAGGTCTTGGTGAACCGCCGCGAACAATAGCACACAAATCCGAGAATTGATGATGTTCCCAACTCTCCATCCCCACATCGTGCTCTTCCCGCCATTTCGCAGTCAGTTCCCCGGTGAAGGCCTTGTGGAGAATAGCGGCTTTGCGGGTTTCAAAGCTATCCACCACGGCCTGTGCCTTTTCCTTTGCCTCATCCAGCTTGGCAAACAGGCTTTCAATGCGGTCAACGATGCGCTGCTGCTCGGCGAGAGGGGGAATAGGAGTAGGGAATTCCTGTAGGTTTCCTAAACGAATATATGGTATAGCTGTCCCGAACATCTTGCCTTTGTTAAAATCGAACCATCTATATTTAAACCAATAAAAAATATAATCAAAGCAAAGTGGTTCTGCAATTTTTACTACATATGTCCGTTGATAGGCTTCAAATTTTCCGTTATAACGACTTATGTTATTGATGTCACCATTTCCGGCAAGTAATATAGCTCTACAATCGAATGAATATCCGTGGCATCGAATTGACTCGGCTGCACAAGTAAAAAATGGATATTTGCCCTCATCGCTACCGTAATTAGCATCTTTCTTTCCGGTCTGAATTGTAGAAATTGATTTGAAATATGTCCAACACCAATTCTCTGGCAGCTTGTACGGCCACTCCCAATCCGGCACTAAAGCTGCCTGCAACCGCTCTTCGGGCGTGAGGGCGGTTTCTTTTTTTGCTCTTGCCATCACTTCTCCTCCGTCAGAGCACGAAGCTCACGCACAACACTTTTCAGCAGATCGACCGCTTCCTCTAAATTTGCAATCGCTTCCTCGCCGCTTTCTACAGGGTCAGGAAGATCATCATAATCCACGATGGAGTCGTCGCGGATCAAGCCAAGGTCAAGACTATCGTCCGGATTCTTGGCGATCTCCTCACGGGTGAATCTGCTCCAGCGCTCGCCGGTGCGCTTGGACGGGTCTTCATACCCTGCCACAAACTCGTCGAAATCACTCTTGCGCAGCTGCCGGGTCTTACCAAAGCTGTCCATATTGGTGCGCATATCGTAGAATGCAACCTCGGTGGTGTTATCCTGCTCGGTTGTCCCGCGGGTAAAGAACAGCACATTGGTCTTGACGCCCTGTGCATAGAAAATGCCGGTAGGCAGGCGCAGAATGGTGTGCAGGTTGCAGAAATTCATCAGTTCCCGGCGCACGCTGGCACCGTCTCCGGCGGCAAACAACACATTATCCGGCAGCACCACGGCGCAACGGGCCTTGCCGTCCGCCTTCAGGCTGCGATAGATCACCTGCAAAAAGTTCAGCTGCTTGTTGGAGGTCTGGAAAGAAATATCATCTCTGGTGGCACGCTCACCGCCCTTTTTCGTGCCAAAGGGCGGATTGGTCAGAATGACATCAAAATCTTTCAATCCCTTGGCACTTTGTGCGAGAGAATCCCCCAATGTGATATTGGCATTCATATTGTGCAGATAGGCGTTCATCAATGCCAAGCGATGGGTTTCGTGCACCAGCTCCACACCGTTGAACGCTTTATTCTGCTAGAAATCTGCCTGACGGTCAGAGAGTGCATACATATCGTTATGCGCATTGACATAGCGGTTGGCTGCAATCATAAAGCCAAAAGTACCGCAGGCCGGGTCAAAGCACTTGTCGCCCAGCTGGGGTTTGATGAGCTCCGTCATCACATCGATCAGCACACGAGGGGTGAAGTACTGACCGGCACCGGACTTCTTCTCATTGGCGTTTTTCTCCAGAAGGCCTTCATACAGGTCGCCCAGACCTTCCTCTTTGGCCTCATACCAGCCCAGCTTATCAATCTCCGTGATGATTTTTTCGAGGTTTTTCGGCTCCTCGATGCTGGAGGATGCGTTGGCGTAAATCTGTGCCACGCGGCCAACGGATTCTTCGCCCAGCTTGCTGAGCAGCGTATAGTAGTGCTTTTTCAGGTCAATGCCGGAACGGCTGGTCAAAGAGCCCCAACGATATGCTTCGGGAATATCCTTATCTGCACCGGTCTCATCGGCCATTTTCAAAAACAGAATGTAGGTCAGCTCTGTCACATACTGGTGATAAGTAATACCGTCATCCCGCAGCACATTGCAGAGGTTCCAAAGTTTCTGTACAATATCTTGCGTGCTCATTTAAGCTGCTCCTTCGTAAATATAAGTGTTGATCTCGCGGATGATCTCCGCAAGCTGCCCGCCAAACTTCTTGTTAAAGCGTGCGAAACCGCCATCCATCTTGAACGCCGGTGCCTCAAAGGTCTCGGTATTGAGGATGCTCTTGTGAAGCATATATACCTTGATCTTTTCCAGCAGATCCAGCTGCATTTTGTTAAAGTGATGCGCCGAAATCAGTTTAGAAAAGGCCATTTTCACGCGGTCATCGTGGTTTACAAGCGGCGTTTTAAGTACAGCCCGACGGACAAAGGCGATAATGTCTGCCACGATCCGTTCATTGCTCACCGCACTGGCCGCTTCATTCAAGCTGCTCTCGGTGAAATTCTCCTTATCCAGTTCCAGCTTTAACTCCCGAAGCTGCGCCCGGGTCATATCGCTGGGGCGGGTGCAGGCTATGCGGATCGCTTCGATACGGTCTTTGTTCTCATTAACATAGGCCACAAAAGAGTCCAGATAATCCTGCGGTTTTTCCGTGTCACCATAGCCGCGGGTCGTTTCCAAAAGAGTATCTTCCTTTTCGGAATAGTAATGTCCGCGCTTTTTGCCCTTCAGGTTGTCAAACCAAAGCAGGAAATCCTTATCCTCCCGGCAGCGTTGCACAAAAGCTTCCTCTGTACAGCTTTTCAATTCCTTCGCATATTCCCGAATTGTTTTTCCGCCTAAACGCTCGGATACATCATACTTTTGCTCATCGGTCAGATTGTTGCTCTTACGCTGCAATCTTGCCAAAATGCGATCTTTGACAGGCTGCTTGCTTGCCTCACCCGGACGGAACAAATCCTCCAACAATTCAGCCATTGATTTGCTGACGGAGACTGACTTCATATTGGAAGTGTCGTCCAAGTCCTCGTACACGCGAACTGCATCGAAGATATTGAAGTGCGTCTTTCCGATTTCCGGGCAAAGGCGCGTAGCGCGTCCCAGCATCTGCTCAAAGAGGATCCGGCTGTTGATCTTGCGCATAAACACCAAATTGCAAATTGCCGGCACATCGATTCCGGTAGTCAGCAGGTCGACTGTTACGGCAATGTTGGGGTACTGGTTGTTCTTGAACTGCTTGATCACCTGCAAAATCTTCTTTTTGTTGCCGCCGGCAGTTTTGCCCGTGATTTTCATAATGGCATCATTGGAAATGCCGTAGGGCTTGTAAATTTCTCGGAGCGTATCCACAATACGGTCAGCGTGTGCATCATTCACCGCAAAAATCAGCGTCTTTTCTCCACTTTCCGGATTCAGGTAGGTCGAAACTTCTTCCAGCACCTTGCGGGTATGATCCGGCAGAACAATTTTGCGGTTGAACTCCGACACATCGAAATCCATTTCATCGTCCAAAACTGCACCGTTCAAAAGTTCATTGGTGTTGGGGTCATATTGCGCCAAGGTTTCACCCTTCTTGAACTGTGCGTCATTTTCAATGAAATCCGTATTAATCAGATACGGAGGATCGTGATCCACCAGCCAGCCATCGATAACCGCCTCACGGTAGCCGTAGGTATAGACCGGCTCCCCGAAAATCTCGGTCGTGTGCAGGGCGGGCGTAGCCGTCAAGGCAGCTTTCACCGCATCGAAATACTCGATAACCTGCTTGTACTTGCTCATATAATCATCTTGATTATCGTAGAGGATTTCTTCTTCCGTCATTTCACGGTCAAGAATATAGCCTCGGTGGGCTTCGTCCACAATAATCAAATCAAATGCACCGGGCATCAAATCCGGTTCTTCTGCCAAAATCGTGCGTTTCAAAAGCCCCTGCACCGTTGAAATGCTGACCTTGGTTTCCAGATTGATGATGTTGTCATCGATCGCTTTGATCTCATATATTTTGTCCAGCGTCAGCAGTTCCTTCAGCTTGACATCTTTGAAGGTGTCCATTGCCTGCTCACCGAGGGACACTCGATCCACAAGGAAAAGAATACGACGGAAACGCTTGGATTCCAGCATCTTGTAGATAAGTCCCAGAACAGTACGGGTTTTGCCCGTTCCGGTGGCCATTGCAAGCAAGGCCGTTCTCTTGCCGTCAACGATTGCCTCTGTTGCCTTATCAATGGCCTTGATCTGGTAGTCGCGCAGATTCAACCCATTAGGATCTGTCATAAACGAATTATCTGCCGCAGCCAGCGCTTGATTGGCTGCCGCTGTATTCTGACCAAGTTTTTCCATCAGGTCACTTGGGCTAAACCAGTTCCGAATAGGATACGGTTGATTTTCCTGTTCCCGGACATCCAAAAACCAAATACCAGACTTCGTCCGCAGCTGCTCTAAATATGCCCTGCCATTTGAAGCAAAGAGGAAGGGGACCTGATAACCATTCCAGTTTCCAACCGTATGTGGAATATCCTCCGGCTTAATATGTGCAGCATAGTCCTTTACCTGCACATCGATGGTAGATGCCACATCTTCCGACATCTTTTTTGCATCCATCAATGCTATGAGCTTCTCGCCAACGAAGAATGCATAATCCGCATACCCGCTTTTGTAAAAGGCCGAATTGGTAGGCCATTCGCTGATGGCAATATTTCTCCCCTTTACAGGACGCGTTCCTTTGCTGTAGCGCAGGTTCTGCGTATCAGCTTCCCAACCAGAAAGACGAATCTGCTCGTCAATCAAGCATCTGGTCTGCGCCTCATTCCAATTCATCATAGCGGAGACAGATTCTGACCGCCTTGCGCGCTCCTTCTGCGTTTTGCCCGAAGCGGCGGTCTTGACCACAGCCAGTTGCTTCGTCAATTCCTCGATTTTCCTTTCCTGCTCGGCAATAACGGATTCCAAATCTTCGTGCGTGGTCTCGCTCGGCATAACGAACTCAGGCGCAATATATCCCCAGTCTCCATATGTCTCCATAAACCAAACAGCAAGATTGTAAGTCAAGGACAGCAATGTCTTTGCTTCGTCCACGGAGTCCGTACCTATATGTACTGCCGAGTTTCTTATCTTGCGAAGAACATATAGCGTGTTGTCAATTTCGTGCGGCAATAAACCGGCTCGCTTCAAAATACGAATTCGATTTGCGTGGGTGTTGTCAACAGCCGGCTCCGCAATATGTTCAAAAGCAAGGATTTCCTGTACTAAGCGCTCGGCAAACATTCCGAGTTTATAGATACAGGCATTGGGATCAGAATAGACATAGGTTTCTGCGGTTGCGCCGATCTGTGCCAATGCAGGCCAGTATCGATTCAGAAAATCAAAATTTGATTTCATAAGCAGTCTCCCTCGATTTTTGTTAATTCATTTAGCATTTGATATAAGCACATCTCCAAAGTGCCAATTTGGCACTTTGGAACTACCGTGCTGGCACTTTGGGATTTCACCAAAGTATCAATTTGATACTTTGGAATTCTCTCTCCTCATCCAACTGCCACTTCGACCTTTTTACCGCTGAAGGCCACGCCGTATTTATAAATCGTCC
>OLOV01003267.1_pt1 | contig 9952 bp, 8 predicted proteins | sample 1672931 | NCBI WGS metagenome assembly OLOV01 (sample SAMEA3136738, study PRJEB25190) | human gut metagenome | biome: human gut; feature: human-associated habitat; material: faeces | place: Austria | collected 2013
GCTCGGAAATCGGGAAATACATGAATTTATGCAATTGCTATAGGGAAAACCTATCGACAAATGCGGACATCGAAGAAGTGTGTCTTCTCTCCCGGATCCTGCAACCCGCGTCGCGCGTCTAGCTCTCGTAGACGATGGCCCCCGTGTTCGTCGCTTCGCAGCCCTCGATTGCGTCGATCGCGCTGCGGAAGGACTCGCTTTCCGCAATCTTGCGAATCTCCCGCACAAGCGGTGCGGTGCGCTGGCTCTTCTCGACGGCGATGTCGAGCCATTCGGTTTGCAGAGGTACGAAGGCGAGGTCGGGCAGCTCCTTCGCCAAACGCTCGACGCCGATCGCCACGTCGGCGCATCCCTTCGAGTGTAGCGTCGCCGGCGGTTGACCTTCGTTCCCCATCGCCCCTCTAATCTGAGTCGCTCGCATGGCCGGCTCCCACCTGTTTTCGGGGTGGCGGGGTATAGCGCGATGCTCTGTCCTATTCGGTGCGCAATCTTTTGCGATAGGCACGCGGCGTTGTGCCGTAGGCGCGCTTGAATGCGTCGGTGAACGCTCCTTGGTTGCGATAGCCTGCGCTTTTGGCGATTCCGCCGATTTCGCGGCTTCCATCAAGGAGAAGGCGCCGACCGTGCTCCAGGCGCCGTGCGCGGATGTAGCTTTGCGGGGTGTCCCCCTGAACATTGCGGAACGCCGATATCATCTTCCCCTCGCTTACATGGGCGATATTGCACAGCGTTTTCGTGCTGAGATCGGATGATAGGTTGCCATCGATGTAAGAGCAGATGCATTCGACGCAATCCTTGTCGCTTATGTGCGCGGCGTCGGCTGTCGTGTCCCTCTCGGGAATGCCGCTCGCCAGCAGCGCGAAGCATTCAATCACCTTGGCGTGATAATACGCATCGGCTACTGATGCGGCGGGGTAGGTGATGTCAAGCCCTCGAAGCGCCGAGGGCAAGCCGGGCACGCCATCAGACGTGGTGAGCCGCCCGATGGCGCGATGCAGTTTCTCCTTGTCGCAGCGCAAGGCGTCCGCATAGCGGTGCATCGCTTCGGGGGCAATGGTGATCGACGCCGATGAAAGCCGCTTGCCGGGCTCGAACGAGCTTGTGTAGGTGCCGCCATCCCAGTCATGCCCTATGAGCTTGCAGTTCGATCCGGCGCACTCGGGCGAGCAATACTCGGGCATTGCATGCTCATAGAGGCCGAACCCCAGATAGGGAACAGTCTCTATGGCTGCCTCCACGGCGCGTTCGTACGTGATGTCCATCGACACGACGATAGTGTCGCCGTCCATGAGGTAGAACCAATAGGATCCCTTGCCGTATCGGGGGTCGACAAACCATGTCTCGCCGATGCTTCGCACCAGGTTTGCCTGCCCGAAGCCGCGTGCGATCGCTTCTTTCGCGCGTACGGTGTGCAGCCGCGTAAGCTGTGTGACGAACATGTCGTAAAGCGGGTTTCCCTGTCCTGCGGCGTAGCTTCCGTTTGATTTTTCGGTAAAACTTGATTTCTTTTCGGCGTCGTTTTCCATCTTCCCGTTCCGTCTTTTGCATCGCTTCACCGAGCTTTATTGTATCGCGAATAAGTCACCTATGGCTAACTGATAGGAGGAAGGACGGAAACTGCATGGCTCTTTCGATGGATACGTCTTTGCCCTTGAGCGCGGTAGTGCAGGCGCGGTCTTCGCTGTCCGCCGACGCCGCGCCGCGCCATCTCGACCCGCGCGTGTCGCTTGCGGTGCTGGTGATGATTAACGTACAGATGGCGCTTTCGCAAAGCCTGTTCGCCGAGATGGGCGTTTTGGCGCTTACCGTTGTCGTGATGGCGTATTGCCGTCGCTTCTCCGCGATCGTGCGCTGGCTTGCCTTCTATGCGCTGTTCGCCGTGACGGCGCAACTGCTCGTGGCGAGCGGAAGCACCTTGCTTTCGCCCTTTGCGGCGTCGCTTCTCATGTACCGCCATGTTCTGCCCGCCTTCATGTTCGCTTTCAACATGATCGCAACCACGCGTCTCGGCGAGCTCGCTTGTGCTCTGCAGGCGATTCGCGTTCCCGCGAATGTTTCGGTGGCGGTGTGCGTAGCGTTTCGTTTCCTCCCCACCATGGGCCGCGAATTCTCCGCCGTCGCCGATGCGATGAAGACGCGCGGCATCGCTCTCACGCCGAAATCGGTCGTGTGCCATCCCGCCAAGACCGCCGAGCATTTCCTTGTGCCCGTGATCGCGCGTTTAGGCCAGGTTGCCGACGAGCTGGGGAACGCGGTCGTCGTCCGCGGTGTAGGGGCGAGCGCGCGCCGCACCTCGTATTACCGCCTGAGGATATGCGCAGTCGACGTCGCATGCCTTATCGCTGTGATGGCGCTTCTGGCGTTTGCCGTTTGCCTTAGAGCGGGGGTGCTCTGATGATGGAAAATGCCGCCGCGGCGAAGACTTCGCCCTATGCTATCGAGCTCGATGGATGCACGTTTTGCTACAAAGGCGCTTCCCGTCCATCGCTTCGTGACGTTTCGCTGAAGATCCCTCGCGGTCAATGCGTTGTTGTGACCGGGCAGTCAGGATGCGGCAAGACAACGCTTACGCGCCTCGTTAATGCGCTTATTCCTCTTATGTACGAAGGGGACCTTCAAGGTGAGGTGCTTGTTGCGGGAAAACCCGTTTCCGCATGGACGATGGGCGAGCTTTCCGCGCATGTCGGGTCGGTGTTCCAGAATCCGCGTAGCCAGTTCGTCAATCTCGACGTGACCTCGGAAATCGCCTTCGGATGCGAGAACTTCGGAATCGATCGCGAGGAAATGGTCGAACGTGTGGCGCAGGCAGCGGAAACGCTCGGTATTGAGGGCCTGCTCGGGCGCGGCACCGAGGCGCTTTCCGGCGGGCAGAAGCAGTCGGTTATCCTGGCATCGGCCTATGCGGTGCATCCTGACATCTTCGTGCTTGACGAGCCAACCGCGTCGCTCGATGTGCATGCGATGCGGAATCTTGCGCGCACGTTGCGCTTCTGAAGAGTCAGGGGAAGACCGTGCTTATCTCCGAGCATCGCCTGTGGTGGCTTGATGGTATTGCAGACCGCTATGTGGTTATAAGCGATGGCTCGGTTATAGGAGACTGGGCGGCGGCAGAGTTCCTTGCTCTGCCGTTTGAAACGAGAACCGATATGGGGCTGCGCGCCGCCTCTCTTGCTGAAATCGACTCTGTTGTGGCGGTGTCGCCCTTGGGCGACGCGGTCGCATCGAATGCCTCCAGATCACCTTCTTACGGAAAAACCATCGTACGTATGAGCGGCGTAGTTGCCGGCTACCGCGGTGCGCCTACGGTCTTGAACGGTCTCGATTCCTGCCTCCTTTCGGGTAGTGTCGTCGGTATTGTGGGGCACAACGGGGCTGGGAAAACGACGTTTGCCCGGTGCATGGCCGGCCTTCTCAAAGAAAAGGCGGGGGTGATCGAGGTCGACGACATGCCGCTTCGCGCAAGGAAACGGGCGGGGCGCGTGTACCTGGTTATGCAAGAACCGGGATACCAGTTGTTCAGCAGCACGGTCGACGATGAGCTTGCAAGCGCGTGCTCTTCGGATGGCGCGGAAGACAGCCTAGGTAATAAGGACCGGATTGCAGCAATAAAGGCTGCGCTTGCTCTCGAGGGTCTTGCCGACAGGCACCCGCTTTCCCTTTCAGGCGGGGAGCGTCAACGGCTTTCCATCGCTGCTGGCTTGCTTTCGAGTGCCCGCGCGATGATTCTCGACGAGCCTACGAGTGGCTTGGATTATCGCAACATGCGTCGAATAGATGCCCAAATCGCGCGTATGCGCGATGCGGGAATCGCTGTCTGCGTTGTCTCGCACGACTATGAATTCCTCTGCTCGGCATGCGATGAGATAGCCCTGGTCGAAGACGGGCGCATCGCCGAGCGCTTCCCCTTAAACAAGGCAACACTTCCGAAGTTGAAGCTCAATTTCGGGTTTGCAGAAATACAGTAACAAGAGAAAGGCTTCACAATGACAAGCAAAGCAACAATCGGTTCTGCCGCCAAGGAACGTAATGGCTTGAGCCCGAAAGACTTCGTCTTTATCGCCGTGTTCGGCATCCTTTTGTTCCTAGTATTCATGGTGTTCTCGATTATCTTTAGCGCGAATGCCAACCTGTGCTGGTTTACTCACACGGTAGGCGCGTTGTTCGCCGGTACCGTGTTCATGTACCTGGCCTATCGCGTCCCGAAGCGTGGCGCGATCACCATCATGGGCATTATAGTTGGTGCGGTCGGTCTTCTGATGGGTATGTTCTGGAGCGGTCCTGTCGGCATTGTCGTGGGCGGTATCGTGGCAGACCTTATCGCAGGCGATCCGCAGAAGCGCACCAAGACCAAGCTTATCTGTGCCTTTGCCGCGTTCACGTTCTGCTTCTGGCTGGGGCAGATCTCTCTCATCCTTATGATGGGCGAGGCCTATGCCGAGATGTGCGTTCAAGCCGGCATGACCCTCGAGTACGGCCAAACGCTCGTTAACTCGATTCTAAGCCCAATGGGCGTCGTTACCGGCGCTGCCACCATCGCTGGCGGCCTCGTCGGCGGATTCATCGGTACCAAGGTGTTCTCGAAGCACTTTGCCAAACTTGGCATGTAGATTAACGGCCGGGAGGTAAATATGGCAATGACCCGGGAAGACGGTACTCTAACAGCAGGAGTGGGAAAGGACGTGGGGAAAGAAGGTCCTGCCAAGAAGAAAAACGCGATTCTCGAGCTGTTGGGATTCGCCGGCAAGCGGCGGGTTTTGGCGTATGCGGGATGCGGTCTTTCGGTGCTGAACGCCGCGCTCGCCGTGATGCCCCTCGTATGCGTGTGGTTCGTGGTTCGTGACTTGGTTTTGGTGTACCCGAACTGGGACGAAGCATCATCGGCTGCGATGTGGTCTGTGCTTGCTGTGGCGTTCGCCGTGTTGGGCATCATCGTGTATTTCGGTGCGCTCATGGCCTCGCATCTGGCGGCCTTTCGCATTGCGGCAAATATGCGCAAGGCGATGGTACGTCACGTGGCGCGGATCCCAATGGGGTATTTCAGCGTGCACTCGTCGGGGGAGATGCGCCGCGTGATCGACGGGTGTGCGGGCCAGACAGAAGACCTTATCGCTCACAAGCTGCCCGATTTTGTTGGCTCTTTCGCCACCCCGGTGATCTTCTTCGTCGTGGCGTTCCTGTTCGACTGGAGGATGGGACTTCTGTGTCTCGTCCCTATCGCCGTTTCCTTCGCCGCGATGTGGTGGATGATGGGCCGCGAGGATGCGAAGGGTGGCCGCCATTTCATGGAGCTTTACCAGGCGGCCCTCATGCGCATGAGTGCTGCGGCAACCGAATACGTTCGTGGTATACCCGTGGTAAAGGTATTCCAGCAGACGGTGTTTTCGTTCAAAGCATTCCACGAGGCAGTCATCGACTATCGCGACATGGCGACGAACTATACCGAGTATTGCCGACGACCCCAAGTCGTGCAGCTGGTCGCGATCAACTCGACTTTCGCGGTGCTCGTACCTGCGGGTATTGCGCTTGCAGCCGTCGCACCTGATTTCCCAGCGTTCCTGATTGACTTCCTGTTCTATGCGTTCTTCTCGGCGATGACAACAACGATGATGTCGAAGGTCATGTATTCGTCGGAGGCTGTCATGATCGCCGAAGACGCACTGCGGCGGATGAACACGATCATGGAAGTTGCTCCCATCGTCGAGGTTGAGTCTGCCAAGGCTCTCCATCCGAAGGAGGCGAGCATCGAGCTTTCGGGTGTCAGCTTCTCGTATCCCGGTTCCAGGGAACCGGCGCTTCGCGATGTATCGCTATCTGTTCCCGCCGGAGCGACGGTGGCTCTCGTCGGGCCGTCGGGCGGAGGCAAGTCGACGCTCGCGTCGCTCGTCCCGCGCTTTTGGGACGCAGATGAGGGTGTCGTTCTTGTGGGCGGGGCGGATGTGCGATGCATTCCCGTCGAGGAGCTGATGGGCGCCGTTTCCTTCGTGTTCCAAGACGATCGGCTGTTCAAGCGAAGCTTGGCCGACAACGTGCGTGCGGGTCGCCCCGATGCGAGTGATGCCGAGGTGCTCGCGGCGCTCCATGCGGCCCAGTGCGACGACATCATCGCCAAGTTCCCCGATGGCGTGAACACCGTGGTGGGAAAAGCGGGCGTGTACCTTTCCGGGGGAGAGCGCCAGCGCATCGCGCTTGCGCGTGCCATTCTGAAAGACGCCCCAATCGTGGTTCTCGACGAAGCAACGGCGTTCGCCGACCCCGAAAACGAGGCGTTGATCCAGGCGGCTCTTGCGACGCTTTGCAAAGACAAGACAGTGCTTATGATTGCGCACCGTCTGTCCACCGTCGCAAATGCGGATCGCATTTTCGTCATCAATCGGGGCTCGGTTGTGGAGCAGGGTACCCACGAAGAGCTTGTCGCACAAGGCGGGCTGTATGCGCGCATGTGGCAAGACTACCGAACGAGCGCGATGTGGAGGATCGAAGGGGGTGACAACCGTGCGGCGTAGGCTTCAAGACATTTTCGCCCTGACCGACCAAGGCATGAAGGACTTTATGCGCGGTGCCGGGTTCTGCGCGCTGGCGAACCTGATGCTGATGCTGCCCATCGTGGTGCTGTACTTCGTCGCGAGCGATTTCGTCGGGTGCCTGGGCGACCCTGCTGTCTGCCTGCCCAGCATGGCGCCCTACGTGGTGGGCATCGTGGCGGCACTTGCCGTGATGTTCGTCACGCAGATGTGGGAATATCGCGCGACGTACACGGTGGTGTACCAAGAAAGTGCCCGCAAGCGCATCGCCATCGCGGAGCGTTTGCGCTTGCTCCCGCTCTCGTTCTTCGGAAAGCGCGATTTGGCCGACTTGACAAGCGTTATCATGAAGGACTGTTCCGATCAGGAGCGCCTGTTCTCGCACACCATGCCGCAGATTTTCGGCATGGGCGCTTCGACGCTGGTATTCGCTGCCATGATGTTCGCGTTCGACTGGAGGCTAGCGGCATCTGCGCTCTGGCCCATCCCCGTAGCGCTCGTGGCGTTGCTTCTGACCGCGCGCGTCCAGAAGTCGCATACCGCGAAGAAGAACGCGGCGTCCCTTTCGTTCGTCGATGGGCTACAGGAATACCTTGAATGCCATCGCGAGATACGCTCGCTCAACAAGGTGGGCGCGTTTCAGAGCGATCTTGGTCGTCGCATCGATCGTTTCGAGCGAGAGAAGATTGGTGCCGAGCTGGCTATGGGCGTGGCGGTATGCTCTGCCCAAGGCTTCTTGCGCCTGGGAATCGCATCCGTCATCGTGGTGGGGACGATGCTGCTCGTGGCGGGACGAGTCGACTTCCTCGTGTTCTTCGCGTATCTGCTGGCGGTGACGAGGGTTTACGATCCCATCAACGTTATCTTGCAAGCCATCGCCGAGCTGATGGACATGAGCTTGAGCCTGAAGCGCATGCGCGCCATCGAGAACGAGCCAATTCAGACAGGTAGCACCTCGTTCGAGCCTCAGGGCTACGACGTGGCTTTCGATGACGTGGGCTTTGCATACGCTGACGGCGAGGATGTCTTGGACGGCGTGTCGTTCACGGCGCGGGAAGGGCAGGTGACGGCGCTTGTGGGCGCGTCTGGTTCGGGCAAGAGCACGGCTGTCAAGCTCGCTTCGCGTTTTTGGGACGTAAGCTCCGGCGCGGTCTTCGTGGGCGGCGTCGACGTCTCCACTGTCGATCCGGAAACGCTGCTCTCTTCATTCTCCGAGGTGTTCCAGGACGTGGTGCTTTTCGATGATACCGTGCGTGAGAACATTCGCCTTGGGAAGAAGAACGCTACGAACGAGGAAGTTCTCGCTGCGGCGAGGGCGGCGCGCTGCGACGAGTTCGTGGAGCGTTTGCCCAACGGCTACGACACGATGATCGGGGAAAACGGCAGCAGACTTTCCGGTGGAGAACGCCAGCGTATCTCGATTGCGCGCGCCCTGCTGAAAGATGCTCCGATCGTGCTGCTCGATGAAGCAACGGCTTCGCTTGACGTGGAAAACGAGACGCAGGTGCAAGCTGCTCTCTCCGAGTTGCTTCAGGGCAAGACGGTCCTCGTCATCGCGCATCGTATGCGCACGGTCGACAACGCCGACAAGATCGTCGTGCTCGAAGGCGGCCGCGTGGTGGAGCAGGGAAGTCCGGCCGAGTTACGCGAAAAGCCCGAAGGCAAGTACCGCCGTATGTTGGAGCTGCAGCGCGAAAGCGACGCGTGGGCCCTCTAACGCAAAAACGATGTGAGGTGGGGCGGTCGGGTACGTGCCGAAGCCCCCACTCGGCATATCTGCGAACCGGAGGCGCAGAGGAAGTTTTGCCAGCGATATGTTTTGCCTCTTGAAATCACGGGAGCCGATTATGCGGTCGACGTCGGCATGATGCAAAAGTGCCGATCGGCCAAGTGCTTCGCTACTTGATCGCTGCTTTCGCTCACAACACCCATGGCATGAAAAAACAGGATTTTGCCGTCCCGTCATCCCGGTTGCATCCAGTTTCCCTCGCCGCCCCTATTCATCAGCTGCGGATTGCCCATAACCGCTCGGGCAATCCGCAGCGTGCGTTAACCGTCCGACGGCTGCATGATCTCTAGGACGATCCCGTCGGGGTTGCGGAGGTAGAAAACGTGGTTTCGGCCGAAGCCGTCCTGGCGAAAATCGAACTTCTCTTGCGGGCATGCGCTCCACGCTTCATGCGCTGCAGCAGGATAGCGCTCTATAGACAAAAAGCCGCATAGAGCGGAATAGACCTGAGACCATCGTTCATTCCAAAGGGCTTAGTTGAAAGCCGGATAAGGCGCACGCCCGGATGGCTCTTTTTAAGTGAGGACAGGCTTCGAGATCGCGTGTTCTCGCCCGCTTTGACCTCAATCCCGGACACGCATCCCTGTCTCTCTACGACAAAGTCGATTTCTGCACGATTGTCGCGAGTCCAACGAGGCTCGCGCGGGCCCGCAGTTTCGCAGTAGCAGCTTCTCTGCGCGGTGCCGCAGGCGCGTTGCGAAGAGGCGAGCTGCGAATTGGTTCTCGCGGGCTTTCCGAAGCACTTGACCATTGCGATCGGCGCGCGCTCGATGGCTAGGGACTTGGAAGACCCGCACCTGGTAGCGTCTCTCTCGAAAGCGTCCTCGCGCATTACTAGATGCAGTCCTATAATAGGTGCCATTGAAAACGAACAGAGAGGAGCATCCCCGTGCTTTTCACCGACATCGATATCCTCGACGAGAATCTTGACTACCAGGCCCATCAATGGGTGGGCGTCAAAGACGGCACGATCGACTATATCGGCGACGCCGCACCTGAAAACGCTGCCGACTACGGCGAGACCTACGACGGTCGCGGCCGTCTGCTCATGCCAGCGCTCTACAACGCGCACACGCACCTGCCGATGACGCTTCTGCGCGGCTACGCGGAGAACGTGCCCCTGCAGGAATGGCTCAACAACCTCGTGTGGCCCTTCGAGGGGAAGATGACGCCCGAAGACAACTACTGGGCGACCAAGCTCGCCCTTGCCGAGATGGCGCGCTACGGCTCGGTCAGCGCGTCGGACATGTACTATGCCACCGACGAGCGCGTTCAGGCGGTGGGCGAGGCCCATATGAAGATGAACGTCTGCGAGAGCGTGCTTTACTTCGAGCCGAAGCCGTTTGCGGAATACCCCATGTGCGAGAAGATGGAGCGCATCGTCAAGCAGTACCACGGCGCGCAGGACGGGCGTATCCGCGTGGACTACAACATCCATGCCGAGTACACATCCAACCCTATCACTTGTACCGATATCGGGAAGGTCGCAAAGGCGGCGGGTCTTCCCATCCATATCCACATCTCCGAGACGAAAAGCGAGCACGAGGAATGCAAGGGCCGCCACGACGGCCTCACGCCCGTGCAGTACTTCGAGAGCATCGGCGTGTTCGACGTGCCGGTTATCGCGGCGCACTGCGTGTGG
>OLOV01003268.1_pt1 | contig 9948 bp, 9 predicted proteins | sample 1672931 | NCBI WGS metagenome assembly OLOV01 (sample SAMEA3136738, study PRJEB25190) | human gut metagenome | biome: human gut; feature: human-associated habitat; material: faeces | place: Austria | collected 2013
GGCAGCACGCGCGCGGCCTCCGCCGGCTCGAACGCGATGATAAGATCAGCGGTTCCTCGGCTGACCAGGGGCGCATGCACCTGCTCGCCCTTGTTGCCGATGCGCACGTGCGACACCACGTTGCCGCCGCGTTGCGCCATGCCGATGGTCTCAGCCGTGCGCACCTGCCAGCCTTTCTCCAAGGCGGCCTGGGCAAGCACCTTCGCGGCCAGAACCGTTCCCTGACCGCCTACGCCTGTGAGCAGGATATTCAGCATGCTAGGCCTCCTTCTTCTCGCTAGCGGCGGATGCGGCATCGACCACGGAGATGCAGTCGAACGGGCACACCTGCGTGCACAGCCCGCACCCGTTGCACTGGCCGGCGTCGATAAACGCCTGCTGCAGCGGGTGCGGCTCGTCGGCGGTGCCGATGCCCTCGATGGTCTCGACCGTACTGCCGTCCGCCTCGATGGCGAACACACAGCACGAGTTGACCGCGCGCCCGTCCATGATGACCGTGCAGGCGCCGCATTCGCCAAGGTCACAGCCCTTCTTCGCGCCCGTCAGGTGCGCGCGCTCGCGCAGCACGTGCAGAAGCGTCTCCTGCGGCTCCACCGTGAACGCGCGGCTCTCGCCGTTGAGCGTCAGGTGAATCGTGTGGTTGTTTTCAAGCATGATGTTCTATCTCCTGTGCAGAATTTGCTGTATGTTCCGTATCGGCCCGTTTCCGCCGCTCTGTGCGCTGCGGCAGGTCTCTCACTCACCGGAGAGCGGGCGTCTCATATCCTCCTTTTCGCCCGCGGGCATATTCTTTCCCGCGCGGGCGCAACGGCCCTCGAGGGCCCTTTTTTTGGTATGGGCAACAGTATACTATCTATTTTGCACAAAATCAAGCGTTTAAATTACGTCGAATTCATTCAACTTTTGTACATTATGTCTCAAAGCGGTTATCAACGCTTTTTCCAACGCCCGAACGGGGCATCCCCCCCTCGTCTTTCTCCACATCAAAAAAAGCACGGGACAGTCTTCGCTGCCCCGTGCCCTTTTCCCTTTTTACGCAAAAAACGGGCCGCTGAGGCATCAGCGGCCCGCCCTTCGCCTTTTCACTTTTCAATGAGATAGCTGCCGCTGTCCGTCGCCTCCGTCACGATGGGGACGAACTCGACGTCGTAGGCCTTCATCGCCTCGGTGACGCTCTCGAGCTGGTCTGCCGTGACCTTGACGTACACGCGGTCGAACTTTTCCGTGAGCTCGCTCATCACGATGCCGGAGTTTGCCTCGCTGCCCGCAAGCGCGATGTCCGCGTCCACGCTGACGGAGAGCTTGCCCTTGTAGCCCGCCTGCTCAAGCGCGGTGTGGATATCGTCGGCGAGCAGCGCAAGCGCCTCCTGCTGCGTCATGGTGCGCTCGTCCGTCTTGATGCGGCTCATGCGCCCCTCGCGCGGGTAGTGGAAATCGTCGAGCAGAAGCTCGTCAAAGCCCATCTGTGCGCATTCCGTGACGAGATCGGTCACATACTGCCGCGCCGCCTGCTTTTCGGGTGCGAGCCAGTGGGTGCTGTTCGTATCGTACCAGACAAAGCCTGTCAGCTGGCACACGGCGGCGTCCGTCATGTGCTCGTAGGCGTACAGGCTGTCGTGCAGCGTGCTGATGCGGCCGATCGTATAGTAGTCCGAGTCGACAAGGCCCTGAATGGCCGTGTCCGATGTGCTGTTCCCGGCCACCGCGCCGCAGTCGATCGCGCCCTGTACCTTAGAGCCGTAATGGATCTTGCCGCTCGCGTCCTTGAGCTCGACCGCCACGGCGTTCACGTCCTTATCAAGGCCATCGAGCGCTGCCTGCCAATCGCTGCCGAGCGCGTCCGCCCCCAGCTCGACTGCGTAGGTATCCTTGATGACGGGCTTTTGCACCGTGATCTCAAGGTCGTCCTGCTTCTTATCGTCGCCGCTGTCGCCGCCATTTGCGGTGTCGTCCTGTGGGGTCTTCTTTATCCAGGGGAACTCAAAGCGGACCGAGCCGTCCGCATCGTATACCATATAGCGCTGCGCAAACAAAAAGCCGCACGCCAGCAGCAAAATGACCACCAGCACCACGGCCAGCACGCCTCTGCCGCGCCTGCGCCCGCGATAACCGGTATAGCCCTTCGTTCCGCTCGATCTTCTTGCCATTGTCTGCATCCGCCTCCTTTTTCTCGTGCAACAGTTTACCTTTTGAGAGCAAAAAAATCAACAAAAACCTTTCGGTTTTTGTTGATTTTCCGCTTTTGTATATGCTTTAGCCCTCGATAGCGTCCATCAGCGCGACGCGGCGGGCGTGGCGGCCGCCCTCAAACGCGGTGGAGAGGAACGTCTCGACCATGGCCGCGGCCAGCTTCGGGCCCGTGAAGCCCGCGCCGATGGCCATCATGTTGGCGTTGTTGTGCTGGCGGCAGAGCTGCGCCTCGAGCGTATCGGCGCAGTGCGCGCAGCGGATGCCCTTGACCTTGTTCGCTGCAATGGAGATGCCGATGCCCGTCGTGCACACGACGATACCGTACTCGCACTCTCCGCTCGCGACGGCACGCGCGGCGGCCTCGCCGAAAATGGGATAGTCGCAGCTCTCGGTGGAATAGGTGCCGCAGTCCTTGACCTCGTGGCCCAGGCCCTCCAGCTGCTTTTTGATGTCTTCCTTCATGGCGTATCCGCCGTGGTCACAGCCCAATGCGATCTTCATAGTGTTTCTCCTTTTGTCAGTCAGATTTTGTGAAAGACCGGTTTTTTCTTTTCAAACGTGCACACATAGTTGAGGCCGCAGCTCTTGAGTAATTCCTGCGTCTCGCGGGCGCGCATGCCGACGAATTCCGGCGTATGCGCGTCGGTGCCGATGGTGATGATCTCGCCGCCGAGCTCGTGATAGCGCCTCAGCCATTTGGCGTCCGGCAGCGGCGTGTTGCCGCGGTTGACGTTGCACTCGATGCCGCAGCCATTTTCAATGAGCGCGCGGAACACCTGCGCCACCTCGTCCTCAAAACCGTCGAAACTCATGTGCATGCCGTGGTTTTCGTTCATGTAGCGAAGAGGCAGCGTCAGGTGGCCGAGCACGGAGAACTTCCCCCACTTGGCCGTCTCCAGAACGAGCGTTAAATAGTCCGCGATCTGCTCGCGCGCCTCCTGCTCCGTGGCCTCGGGCATGAAGTAAAGGTCGTTCCAATCGTACTTTTCCGACAGCTGATGCTGCGAGCCGATGACAAAGTCGAGCTCCGGCAAACGCGAGAGCAGCTCGTCTGCATAGGCAAAGTCGCGCATCGACTCGCCGAGCTCGATGCCGCGGCGGACGATGATCTTCCCGTCCGCCGCCTGGTCGGCGCGCGCAAAGATCTCTTCACGATTCGAAAAATCGTGCTCCCAGCGCGCCGTCTCCCTCGGGCGGAACAGGTCTACATGGTCGGTCAGGCACATTTCCTGCAAACCCTGCGCGATGCCCGCGCGCACCATGTCTTCCACCGGCGTTTTCGAGTCGAACGAAAGCGAACAGTGGGTGTGATAATCGGATAAATACATCTTCTATTCGTTACAGCTTGAACTTTCCGAAAAAGCTCTTGTGTTCCTCATAATTCTTCTCGCCGAGCGACTCGCTGAACTTCTTGAGCGCTTCCTTCTGCTCGCGGTTCAGGTTGCGCGGCGTCTCGATATACACGGTGACGTACTGGTCGCCGCGGCCGCGGCCGTTGAGGCCGGGGATGCCCTTGCCCTTCAGGCGGAACGTCGTGCCGCTCTGCGTCCCCTCGGGGATGGTGTACTTCACCTTGCCGTCGATCGTCGGGATCTCAAGCTCCGCGCCGAGTACCGCCTGCGTGAACGTGATGGGCGCTTCGCACAGGACGCTCGTGCCCTCGCGGCGGAAGATCTCGTGCGGACGCACGGACACAACGATCAGAAGGTCGCCCGCGGGGCCGCCGTTCTTGCCCGCGTTGCCCTGCGCACGCAGGGAAATGGTCTGCCCGTTGTCGATGCCCGCGGGGATACTGACCTTGATGGTCTTGCGGTGGCGGATCATGCCCTTGCCGCCGCACTTGGGGCAGGGCTGATGAATGATCTTGCCCTTGCCTCCGCAGCGCTGGCAGGGTGCCGACGTCGACATATAGCCCAGCGGCGTCTGGCGGCGCTGCTGGACCACGCCGCTGCCGCGGCAGTCAGGACAAACCTCGGCGGTCGTGCCCTTGGCGCAGCCCGAGCCGCGGCAGTCAGGACACTGCTCGATGCGGTCGATGCTGACTTCCTTCTCGCAGCCGAAGGCCGCCTCTTCAAAGCTGATGTTCACGCTCGTGCGCAGGCTTTCGCCGCGCTGGGGCGCGTTGGGGTTCGCGCGCGCGCCGCCGAAGCCACCGCCGAAGAAGCTGCCGAAGATATCGCCGAGGTCGCCGAAGTCGAACCCGCCCGCGCTGTAAGCGCCGCCACCGGCGCCTGCGCCGTAATTCGGGTCAACGCCCGCAAAGCCGAACTGGTCGTAGCGCGCCTTCTTGTCTGGGTCGCTCAAAACCTCGTTCGCCTCGTTGATCTCCTTGAACTTCTCCTCGGCTTCCTTGTCGCCGGGGTTCATGTCGGGGTGGTACTTGCGCGCCAGCTTTTTGTATGCTTTTTTGATCTCTTCCTCGGAAGCGCCCTTGGAGACGCCGAGGACCTCATAATAGTCTCTTTTATTCTCAGCCATAGACTATGCTCCTAAAAACGCCGCAATCGGGGGCAGTAGAATACTGTCCCCGCTGCGTTGGTTGGTCTATTTTACTTCTTGTTCTCGTCGTCGTCAACCACCTTGTAGTCGGCGTCGTAATACTGCTGACCGTCGGGGCCGGTCTGAGCGCCGCCCTGAGCGCCGCCCATGTCGGGGCCTGCGCCCTGCGCGCCCTGCGGGTTCGCCTGCTGGTAGAGCTTCTCGCTCATCGCGTAGAAGAGCTGCGTGAGCTCCTCGGTCGCGGCCTTGATGGCGTCGGTGTCGTCGCCCTTGAGGGTCTCCTTGAGCTTGTCGATGCCCGCCTGGACCTTGCTCTTCTCGTCCGCGGGGATCTTGTCGCCCACCTCGCCGAGGGTCTTCTCGCTCTGGTAGACCATCTGGTCGGCCTGATTGCGGACCTCGACCTTCTCCTTGACCTTGGCGTCCTCGGCGGCATACTGCTCCGCTTCCTTGACGGCCTTCTCAATGTCCTCCTTGCTCATGTTGGTGGAGGAGGTGATGGTGATGTGCTGCTCCTTGCCGGTGCCGAGATCCTTCGCGCTGACGTTCACGATGCCGTTCGCGTCGATGTCAAAGGTGACCTCGATCTGCGGCACGCCGCGGCGCGCCGGAGCGATGCCGTCGAGGTGGAAGCGGCCGAGGCTCTTATTGGCGGCAGCCATCTCACGCTCGCCCTGCAGGACGTTGACCTCAACGCTGGTCTGGTTGTCGGCGGCGGTGGAGAAGATCTGGCTCTTCTTCACGGGGATGGTGGTGTTGCGGTCGATGAGCTTGGTGCAAACGCCGCCCATGGTCTCAATGCCGAGGGACAGCGGGGTGACGTCGAGCAGCAGCAGGCCCTTGACGTCGCCGGTCAGCACGCCCGCTTGGAGCGCTGCGCCCATGGCGACGCACTCATCGGGGTTGATGCCCTTGAAGCCTTCCTTGCCGGTGAGCTTCTTGACCATTTCCTGCACGGCGGGGATACGGCTGGAGCCGCCGACCATCAGAACCTTGTGGATGTCGTTGCCGGTGAGGCCCGCATCGCTGAGCGCCTGACGGACAGGGCCGGCAGTGGCTTCGACCAGGTGCGCGGTCAGCTCGTTGAACTTAGCGCGCGTGAGGGTCAGGTCGAGGTGCTTCGGGCCGGTGGCGTCAGCGGTGATATACGGGAGGTTGATGTTGGTGGAGGTCACGCCGGAGAGCTCGATCTTGGCCTTCTCGGCAGCTTCCTTCAAGCGCTGCATGGCGACCTTGTCGCCGCTGAGGTCGACGCCGTCGGTACGCTTGAACTCGCTGACCATCCACTTCATGATGCACTCATCGAAGTCGTCGCCGCCGAGGCGGTTGTTGCCCGCGGTGGCCAGAACCTCAATAACGCCGTCGTCGATATCGAGGATGGAGACATCGAACGTGCCGCCGCCAAGATCGTAAACCATGACCTTCTGGCTCTGCTCCTTGTCGACGCCGTAGGCGAGGGCCGCGGCCGTCGGCTCGTTGATGATACGCTTGACCTCGAGGCCGGCGATCTTACCGGCGTCCTTGGTCGCCTGACGCTGCGCATCGGTGAAGTAAGCGGGAACGGTGATGACGGCTTCGCTCACGGGGCCGCCGAGGTAAGCCTCCGCGTCGCTCTTGAGCTTCTGCAGGATCATTGCGCTGATCTCCTGCGGGGTGTACTTCTTGCCGTCGACTTCGACTTTATAATCAGAGCCCATCTCGCGCTTGATCGAAGAGATCGTGCGCTCGGGGTTGGTGATGGCCTGACGCTTTGCGACCTGACCGACCATACGCTCGCCGGTCTTACTGAACGCGACGACGGACGGGGTGGTGCGGTTGCCTTCGGCGTTGGGGATGACGACGGCTTCGCCGCCTTCCATCACGGCCACACAAGAGTTGGTAGTACCAAGGTCAATACCGATAACTTTAGACATAATGTTGTCCTCCTAAGATCTATCTTAATTTTTTTGTTAACGAAATAAATTTATCATTTCGCGCTTCCGCGCGGAATTTGCACTTTAATTGGCCACTTTTACAATGGCAAATCGCAGCACCTTATCGCCCAGCGTGAAGCCCTGCTGGAGCACCTCGACCACGGTGTTTTCCCCGTAGTTTTCGTCTTCCACATGCATCACGGCGTTGTGCTTTTCAGGGTCAAAGGGCTTTCCGGCGGCGTCCATCGTTTCAACGCCCAGCTTTTTGAGGCTCTCTTTGAACTGGTTGAACACCATTTCAAGGCCCTTGCGGTGGGGCGACTCCTCGTCGCCATACTGAGCAAGGCCGCGCTCGAGGTTATCGTAAACGCCCAGCAGCGCCTTGATCGTGTCGATCTTCGCGTCGGCGTAAAGGCTTTCCTTTTCCTTCGCGGTGCGCTTGCGGTAGTTGTCGTACTCGGCGGCAAGGCGCAGGTATTTGTCCTGCTCGTCGGCAAGCGACTTGGCAAGGCCTTCCATCTTCTCCATCTGCTCGCGCGTGACGGTGAAGGTCTCGGGCTCCGCGCTCTTTTCGGCGGTCTCGTCAGCCTTGGCAGTTTCTGCGGTCTTGGCCGCCTCGTCTGCTGCGGGCTGCTGCGCCGTGTTCTTTTCCGGCGTGCTCTCCGCCGCGTTCTGCTTGTCTTTCTTACCCATTTCTTACTCCTTATCTTCTTCCTTGGGCGGAAGCTCGTTCTTGCCGAACATCCGCGTCAGGCTGTCTGCAAAATAACTCAGCCGCGCCGTCACGGTGGCGTAGTCCATTCTGGTGGGACCCACCACACCGACGAGGCCGCGCATCCCGTCGCCGATATCGTAGCTGGCGACGACCACGCTCGTTTCCTTGAGCGCCTCGTTCACGTTTTCCGGCCCGATCAGGATCTTGAGCGGCGCGCCGTCATCCGGCACGGGAAGCTCTTCCTTGTTATCCACAAGGAATGTCACGAGATCGTGCGCCTTGTCGACATCGCGGTACTCAGGCATTTTCAAGATCTGGCTCGCGCCCGCGGTCTCCACATTGCGCTGCGCGCTCTGCTCGAGCACACCGATCGCATATTCGACCGCTTTGGACACCACTAAAAATAGCTCGGGCGAAAGCTGCTCGGAAAGGCTCATCAGCCTTGCACTCATCTCATCGGCGCTCCGGCCGGTGAAGTGCGTGTTCAAAAGCTCCTTGACGTCCGCAAGCCGCTGGCTGTCGAACGGGAGGTCCGAGCGCTGGAGCTGGCTCTTCACGCGGTTATCCTCGCCCATCACCACGACGATGAAACTCATTTCATCGACCGCGATGAGCTCGAAGCGCTTGACGCTCGCCTCGCGCCGTCCGCCCGTCACGCTGTACACGGGGTAATTGACGATGCTCGACACCATCTGCCCCGCCTTGGCGATCACGCTGTCCGTGCCGCTGAGCTTGGACTTTAGCTGCTCGTTGATCTCCTCCGCTTCTGTTTCGGAGACCTCGCGCTTTTCCATCAGCTCGTTGACGTACAAGCGGTAACCTTTCGGCGACGGCACGCGTCCGGCGGACGTGTGCGGCTGCTCAAGGTAGCCCATTTCGACCAGGTCTGCAAGCTCGTTGCGGATGGTCGCGGAGCTCACCGAACCGCCCATCTCCTCGGCCAGCGCCTTGGAGCCGACCGGCTCAGCCGCGGCGATGTAATCCTCGACAACGCGCTTGAGAATCTGCTTTTTGCGCTCGGTCAAGTCCATACGCCGCGCTCCTTTCGTAGCTTTAGCACTCCTTTCCCCTGAGTGCTAAACGCAGTGTACCACCGACATTTCCCATTGTCAATAGGAGGCAGTGTAAACAGTTTGTGAACTACGCAAAAGTCAGGCCAAGGCCTGCCTTTTGAAGCGTTTTCACTCCGCTCTGTGCCTCGCCTACGGCTCGACACTCGCTGCGCGAGAAGAGTTTTTTGGCACGCACACGCCCCAGGGCGGCTTCTCTTGCTGCTCTGCGGCAATTCACTTTCTGTCGCGCCAAAAAAGATTTAACATTATTTGCCGCCGTGCGCGGCAGTCCTGGGCAGCCGTTGGCAGCTTCGCTGCCTTACGGATGCCGCGTACCCCTTGTGGGTAAAAGTCTGCGACGCTTTTCCATTTCACGGCAGCTTCGCAGAATTCCGTGCCCGCAGGCACGGAAAAATTAAAATCGTAAATCGCCGCGACCGGCGCGTGGCGATTTACACTTCTCACGGAGCGGAGTGTGCGCGCCTTTGGCGCGTGCATGCAGCGCAGTGAAAACCTTCTCCAAAAGCGGCAGCGCCGCTTTTGGAAGAATAAAAAAAGAGGAACGCTTTCGCGTTCCTCTTTTTTTAAGAACCTTTATTCGGCCTTGGGCGCTTCGGCGGCTTTCGCGGCTTCAGCAGCCTTAGCTTCGGCGGCTGCCTTGGCGGCAGCGGCCTTGCGCTCGGCGGCAGCCTTCTGCGCGGCCTTGAACTTCTCCTTCTCCTCGGGGGTCGGGATGGGCTCGATGGCGTTGCGCGGGCAGGCCTTGGCGCACATGGTGCAGTTTTTGCACTTGGTGTAGTCGATGACGGCCACGTTGTTGACGACGTGGATGGCGTCGAACTTACAGGTGCGCTCGCACATGCCGCAGGCGATGCAGGAGTTGGCGCACACCTTCGTAACGGCGGGGCCCTTCTCCTTGTTCGAGCAGTTGACGAAGACCTTCTGCTTGTAGGGCACCTCGACGATCAGCTTGCGCGGGCAGGCCTCGCGGCAGGCGCCGCAGTTGGTGCACTTCTCCTTGTCGACCTCGGCGACGCCCTGCTCATTGATATGGATGGCGTCGAACTGGCAGGCGGCAACGCAGGTGCCAAAGCCCATGCAGCCAAAGGAGCAGGCGGTCGGACCGCCGGCGACCTTCGTCGCGGCGACGCAGTCGTGAAGACCGACATACTCGAAATTCTTCACAGAGGCCTCGCCGCCGTTGCACAGCACGTGCGCGACCTGCTTTTCGCCGCTGGGGGCTTCCATGCCCATGATCTCAGCAATCTTGGCGGCGCCCTCTGCGCCAGCGGGCGCGCAGGCGGTGACGGGAGCCTTACCGGCAAGAATTGCCTCGGCGCAGCCCGCGCAGCCGGGATAGCCGCAGCCGCCGCAGTTTGCGCCGGCGAGGCAGGCCTGGATCTTGGGCAGGCGCTCATCGACCTTGACCTCAAAGGCCTTGGCCGCAACGGACAGGATCAGGCCGAACACGACGGCGATCACGCCCAGCACGAGAACAGCAAAAATTACATTCATCATTTCTTCGTTCCCTCCTTACATGGGCCACACCTGCAGGCCGGAGAAGCCCATGAATGCCAGG
>OLOV01003271.1_pt1 | contig 9941 bp, 7 predicted proteins | sample 1672931 | NCBI WGS metagenome assembly OLOV01 (sample SAMEA3136738, study PRJEB25190) | human gut metagenome | biome: human gut; feature: human-associated habitat; material: faeces | place: Austria | collected 2013
AGACCGGGCAGGCCCATAAGCAGATAGCTGCTCATGTCGCTGGCCTCGGCGCTCATGGCGGTGACCAGGGGGCCCATCTTCCGGCCGCCCAGATAGAAGTCGTCCGAGCTGCCGCTGCCGCCCTTTTTGCTGAAATATACGCCAACCAGCACCATAGCCAGAAGATAGGCCGCGATGGTGGCGCAGATGATGATCTGTGCGCTGTTCATGTTATGTCTCTCCTTTTCCGTTCCACACAGGGATCTGCAACGGAGACGATCATAGCACGATCAAGACAAGAATGAAATACAGAACCATGTATAGAATTTATCCTGTACACAGCTCTGTAGTTCATCAATTTTTCTTTTATTATCAAGCGTTTTAAGCTGAACGAATATTCGACTTCATTATAAAACTAAAAATAAAATTTTTGCAGACTGCACATACAGCCCCGCCTTTTCCCCGGCATTTCCCGTCAAGCTTCTTCCCTCATCCCGCCCGGAAGCTGGCCAGAAACAGGGGGGTGGTCTTGTCCGCATAGGCCACCAGAGAGTAGTCCCCGCCGCACAGGCACCAGTCGTACAGCTGGGCCCGCTCCCACATGGCAAAGGCCCGGACGATCTCATCCTGGGTCAGTTCGGGGCGGAATTCCCCCCGCTGGGCCCCCTGGCGTACGATCCTCCGCAGCAGCTTGAAGTAGACCCGGCTGCGGTCCAGCAGGTGCTTCTCCCCTCGGGCCAGCAGCTGGGTGGACAGCAGGCGGGTGAGCAGGTCGATGGACACGCTGGACTCGATCATCACATACAGCTCATGGTTGATATAGGCCAGCGTCTCGATGGCCCCCTTCTCCGGGCTGAGGGTGGGGATCAGCTCCTCATACTTCTCGTCAAAGACGTAGGCCAACGTGCCCATCAGGGCATCCTTGCCATCAAAGTAGTGGTAAAAGGAGCCCTTGGACGTGCCCGACTCATAGACGATGTCCAGACGTCGTGGTCATCGACTCGGTGGCGGCGCTCGTGCCGAAGGCCGAAATCGACGGCGAGATGGGCGATTCGTTCGTCGGCCTGCAGGCGCGCCTGATGAGCCAGGCGCTGCGCAAGCTGACCGGCATCATCAACAAGACGAACTCGACCTGCATCTTCATCAACCAGCTTCGCGAGAAGGTCGGCGTGATGTACGGCAATCCGGAGACGACGCCGGGCGGCCGCGCGCTCAAGTTCTATGCGTCCGTGCGCATCGACATCCGCCGCGGCGAGCAGCTCAAGGACGGCACAACCGTCGTCGGCAACCGCACGAAGGCGAAGATTGTCAAGAATAAGGTCGCGCCGCCGTTCAGAACCGCGGAGTTCGATATTCTCTACGGCGAGGGCATCAGCAAGGAAGGCAGCCTGCTGGACAGCGCGGTTGCGCTGGATATCATCCACAAATCCGGCGCGTGGTTCTCCTACGGCGACCAGCGCATCGGTCAGGGCCGCGAGAACACCCGCAAGTTCCTCAAGGAGAACGCGGAAATCGCCGCGGAAATCGACAAGCTCGTTCGCGCCGAGCTGATGGGCAAGGATGTGCCCGTCGTGCAGAGCGCGGCGGATGACGACGAGAGGCCGACGGACGACGGCATGGACGATCTGCCGAACCTCGACGACGAGGAATAAGCGAAAAGAACCCGCCTTGAAATCAAGGCGGGTTTTATGCTATACTATATACGATTTTGACAGACTTTGAAACGACGCGACGAACAGGAAGGATACCATGAAGCAGGAAAAACTGGAAGACCGATTGCAGATGCGCAGGCTGACGGTGGACGATACCGCGCAGTATAACGCGCTGCTCCGTTATGCGTTTCAGGTGACGGACAGCGAGCTGGCCTCGCTGGGCTGGAACCAGAAGGAAATGGAGCGCAGCAAAAAACCCGTGCTCAAAAAGACGGAGTCGTTCGGCTGGTTTGACGGGGAAAAGCTGGCTTCGCAGATCAGCGTCTACCCGATGCAGGTCAATCTGTTCGGCACGATGTACAACATGGGCGGCGTGACCGGCGTGGCGACCTATCCGGAATACATGGGGCACGGGCTGATGGCGCACCTGATGAAAAAAGCGCTTGATAACATGCGCGAAAACCACCAGTGCGTGTCGATGCTCTTCCCGTACCTGATTCCGTATTACCGCAAAAAGGGCTGGGAAATCGTTTCGGATAAGATGACCTACACCATCAAGGATACGCAGCTGCCCAAGCACCGCAAGGTCGGCGGTATGGTCGAGCGCGTGGACATCGACAGCGAGGATGTGCACCGGGTGCACGACGCATTCTCCGCGATGCGCCACGGCGCGCTCAAGCGCAACGAGCTGGAGTGGGAGGAATACTGGCGGTGGGAGGCAGACGACGTGCTCGTCGCCGTGTATTACGACGCGAACGAGAAGCCGACCGGCTACCTCGTCTACTACATCGCCAACGATGTGTTCCGCATCAAGGAGCTGGTGTACGTCAATCAGGAGGCGCGCCACGGCCTGTGGAACTATATCTCCGCGCACTTTTCGATGATCGAAAAGGTGGTCGGCAACAACTACACCAACGAGCCGATGGCGTTTCTGCTGGAGGACAGCGAAATTCAGGAGGAAATCGAGCCGTATATCATGGCACGCATCGTCGATTTCGAGGAGTTTATCCGGCAGTATCCGTTTGATATCATCTCCATCCACGACGACCTGCATTTCATCATCGACGACCCGATCATGGAATGCAACTGCGGCGATTTCTCCCTGCGCTGGGACGCGGCGGGCAACACCATTCTGGAGCGCGGCGGCACGCGCGGCGAAACCGTCCGCTGCGACATTCAGACGCTGACGGCCATGTTCTACGGCTACAAGCGGCCGACCTACCTCAAGCGCGTCGAGCGGCTGCAGGCCAACGACACCGCCGTGCGCATTCTGGAGGATATCATCCCCATCGAGCAGCCGTATTTCTCGGATTATTTCTAAGAGTGAGGCGTTACAACCATGCAAAACGAAGCGGTCGCGCTTCTTCGCTGCCCGATCTGTTCGGGCAGTTTTCATCAGGAGGGCAAAAGCCTGCTCTGCGGCAAGCGCCATTGCTACGACATCGCCAAGCAGGGGCACGTCAATTTCGCGCCGAACGCCAAGCCGTCCTTCTACAAAAAGGAGCTGTTCGAGAGCCGCGCGAAGGCGTTTGAGGCGGGTGTTTTTGCGCCGGTTGCCGCCGCCGTCGGCGAGGCGCTGGAAAAATATGTGCGCGCCGAGCGCCCTGTCGTGGCGGACGCGGGATGCGGCGAGGGATACTATCTGCGGAGCGTCTGCCCGGAGCGGGACATGATCCGAATCGGGTTTGATCTCTCGAAGGAGGCCGTTCTGCTGGCAGCGAAGGGCGACAGGCGCTCGACGTATTTCGTTGGCGATTTGGCCAACATACCGTTGGCGGACGGCTGCTGCGACGCGGTGCTCGACGTGTTTACGCCGGCGAACTACGCGCAGTTCGGGCGTATCCTCAAAAAGGACGGCGTGCTCATCAAGCTCGCGCCGAGGTCGGGCTATCTGCGCCAGCTCCGCGAGGCGGCGGGCGGACGGCTGGCGGCCTACGACGGCGCGCCCGTTTCGGATTACGCGCACGCGCATCTGAACGTGCTGGAACAGAGGACGATCACCTATACGATGCCGGTCAGCGGGGCGCTGGCGCTGCATCTGGCGAAAATGACCCCGATGCTCGCCAACATCGACGCGGAGAGCCTTGACCTGAGCGGCGTGACGGAGATCACCGTTGACGAGACGATGATTGTCGGCACCATCAAACGGGAGGAAGAATTGTGAAGACGTTTTTTATGAATGACTACGGCGAGGGCGCGCACCCGATTGTGATGCAGCGGCTCCTTGAAACCAACATGGAGCACACCTGCGGCTACGGGCTGGATGATTACAGCCTGCGCGCGGCGGACGTGATCCGCGAGAAATGCGGCCAGCCGGGGGCGGCGGTGCACATCATGGTCGGCGGCACATCGGCCAACAGCATCGCGATTGCGGCGTTCCTGCGCCCCTACGAGGCGGCAATCTGCGCGCCGACGGGGCACATCAACGTGCACGAAACCGGCGCGGTGGAGGCGACGGGGCACAAGGTGCTCCCCTGCGCGGCGAAGGACGGCAAGGTGACGCCGGAAGGCGTGGAGGCCGTCTGCGCGCTGCACACGGACGAGCACATGGTCGCGCCGAGACTGCTCTACATCAGCCAGCCGACGGAAATCGGCACCGTCTACCATCTGGACGAGCTGAAGGCGCTGCGCAGGGTCTGCGACGCGCACGGGCTGATCCTCTTTGTGGACGGCGCGCGGTTGGGCAGCGCGCTGACCAGCCCGGAGTGCGACATGACGCTCAAAGATTTGGCCGCGCTGGCGGATTGTTTCTACATCGGCGGCACGAAAAATGGCCTGCTCTTCGGCGAGGCGATGGTGATCGTCAACCCGGCGCTGCAAAAGGATTTCCGCTTTATGATCAAGCACAACGGCGGTATGATCGCCAAGGGGCGGCTCGGCGGCGTGATGTTTTTGGCGGCGCTGGAGCATGACGATTATTTCGCATGGGCCAGACACGCCAACGAGATGGCCGATATCATCCGCGCGGGCATGGAGCGCGCGGGGATTCCCTTCTTCCAGCGGACGACGACCAACCAGATTTTCGCCGTGCTGACGGAGGAGCAGAACGCCGCGCTGGCGCTGGATTTCGCTTATGAGCGCTGGGCAACGCTGGATGACGGGCGCGTGGCCGTCCGCTTTGTGACAAGCTGGGCGACGACGGCGGAGGATTGCCGGAAACTCGTCTCCGCGCTGGAGGCGTTGGCCTGATGGCGCGCGAGGGGCGGTCTCATGTGCGCAAGAGAAAAAAGGGCTGCCTGGTTGGCTGCCTGACGAATCTGCTGCTCGTGCTCGGCGTGGCGGCGCTGCTGTTTGTCGGCGCGCATGTGCTGGGCTTTGTGAAGAGCGACCCGCAGACGGGCGCGCCGACGCTCCGCTTTGACAATCTGCCGGAAATCAAGCTCGGCGACTTTGATCTGAGCAAAATCGAGCTGCCGGACGTTTCGAAGCTGACGGAGAAGCTGCCCAAGTGGGCATACGGCGTGAACCCCAACGGGCTGACGATCAAGACGCTGCGCGCGGGCGACGGCGAGGCGGTTTTTGTCTGCGCGGACGGATACACCATGCTCGCCGGCGCGGGCAGCGGAACGGGCGCGGCGCTCTGCGGCCAGCTTCTGCTTTGCTGCGTGAACCACCTGAGCGCGGCGGTTGCGATGGGCTCGGAGGATGAACAGCTCGGCGCGATGAAAATGGCGCTGGGGCTGACGCGGCCGGATTATCTCTTTGTGCCGCCGACGCAGACGAAGGGCAAGGCCTACGCACAGATGATCGACGCGGCGGAAAAGCGGGGGACGCAGATCGTCTCCGCGACGCAGAACATGGCCTTTACCCTCGGGCGGGCGCGCGTGACATTCATCGGCCCGGCGCGGACGCAGCACACGGACAGCCGCGACGACGGGCTGACGCTGCGCATCGACTACGGGGAGACGAGCGCCGTGGTGACGGGCTGCATCACCGCGAGCGGCGAAAAGGAGATCGTCGCCTCCGGCGCGGCGGTCAAGTGCGACGCGCTGATCGTCTCCCGCGGAGGAACGGAGGCCGCGACATGCGCCGAATGGGTGGAGGCAGCCAAGCCGGGCGTTGCGTTTGTCACGGGGAAAAACCCCGCCAACAGCGTGCGCATTCGGCTGCAAAAGGCCGGGGCGACGGTTTACGCCGCGAAGGAAAACGGCGTGATGACGCTCTATTCGGACGGACAGAAGATCACGGTTCAGCCGTAAGCATGCGAAAGACCCTGCCGGGCGGCGTCCAATGCCCGACAGGGTCTTTCTGTTAAGAAACAGGGAGAAAATAGGGGGGAGGAGTGATCCTCGCTCGATTGGGTTGCGCTCAAGCGGGGCGCATACCTGGCAGGTGCGTCAAGCCTGCAAGGCTGCGGAGAGGCGCGTCAAACCTCATCCGCCATTTTGTTCAGGGAGGTGTTAGTTATCTCTAACAACAAGGTCATTATACAGGATATTGAGCGGCTTGTCAAGAGAAAAATTGAAAGTATTCCGCTGGGAATTGTATAGAATTCGCTGCGTTATATATGAGATGGGATAAAAGGAAAATTTATCATTTTTATTAGATCTAAAACGTTTCCTTTGTGCATTTGTAAGTTGAAAAAAAACAAGGAAGAGTGGTAGAATAAAATAGAGAAGAAATGGGTATATATCTCCCCCTATGGGAAGTATATGCGGCTTTCAATGGAAAGATGAAAAAAAGATCGGCGAAAGGGGCATGTCGATATGAAAAATAAAAGAAGAATTTTTGCATGGATGCTGTGCCTGGTGTTGCTGGGCGCAGCGTCTCCGATGCGCGTGAACGCGGAGGATGAGCAGCAGAGCGAAGGAATCGTTTTGTATGAAGAAGGCGGAAAGCCCGAATACACCGAAGCTGAAGCGGAATCTGAAGTTTACAGCGAGACGGAAACGCCGATTGAGACGGAAGAGGCTGAAGAAGAGCCGGAAGCCACGGAAGAACCGGAAGTTGTGGAAGAACCGGAAGCGACGGAGGAACCGGAAGTCGTGGAAGAGCCGGAAGCGACGGAAGAACCGGAAGATACGGCGACGCCCGAACCTACGGCAACGGTTGAGCCGACAGTGACGCCCGAACCCACGTCCACGCCTGAGCCGGAGGAGCAAATCGAAACAATCGACTGGGCGCAGCTCAGACTGGATGGAAACGGCGATTCGGCGCGGCTGGTGATCGGCGTGAACAACGCGGACGGCGTGCGGCTGGAGCCGTTTGCGGTAGCCATCGGCGGCGACACGGACGCGTGGCAGGCGGATGATTTCTGGATGGACGGCGCTTCCCTCAGTTGGGAAAACGGCGAAATCGTTCTGTGGGTCTACGACGGCGTGGCGCAGGGCGGCGAGGTGCTTTGCGGCGGCCGTCGGCTGACGCTGACGCTGAGCCGAAACGGCGATGCGGAAACGATGCTCACCCTTGCGGCGCTGGACGGCGACGGCAACGAGCTGGATCTGCGCAACAGCGGCGACGGCAGAATCAAATTGCAGGCGCATTGGGATGCGAAGGTCGTCCGGCAGCCGGTGCAGATTGAGACGGAACTGATCAGCAACGGAAGCGACGGCCTGGCTTATGGCGACACGCTGGAAATGACTGCCGTGGTCAACGTCCAGCCGACGGATGCGAAGTGGTCGATCCGCTGGCAGTACAGCCAGGACGGCGAACACTTTGAAGACGTTGAAGGCGCAAACGAGATGCGCTATGCGGTAAAGCTCGACAAAATCAACGCGCAATATTACTGGCGCTTTGTGGTATCGGTTGAAGACTGAGCGACATGTTTTTGGAGGACAGGATGGAAAGGATGAACCATCTGAAAAGGATTATGGCTTGGGTGATGACGGCCGCGATGCTCGTCAGCTCTTGCCCGACGACGGCGATTGCCGATGAAGTGGTCAGCCAGGTGCAGAAGCCGGTTGCGCAGACCCTCAGAAGCGGCGAAACGTATGGCTCTTTGCAGGAAGCCTATAAAGCCGAGTTTGAAACGACGACGGACGAAACGCACATGTCTTTCGCCGACCGCGTTCGGGATGTCGAAAAGAATGGAAAAGATACCTTGATTTACGCGAACCTGCGTCCGGCGCAGAACGCGGCGCAGTGGAAGACGGGCGAGGTCGTCCCCTTTACATTGAGCATGACCTTCCAGCTCGCCACGAACCTGACCGAATACAGGGCGTTTGACCTGAATTCGATGACGTTCGACGAGTACATTCGATATCGCCCGTTCGATTCCTACGACGATATCAGGCTGCAAATCAGCGCGCCCGGCAATCTGCGGATTTCCGCGACCGATAACGGAGGTTGGACGGATATCCTGAACGTTGACAGCGTCCAAAGCGTCGTTCCCGCGGACGGCAGCAACGCCGTGACGCTGAATTATACGTTCTTTGGCCGCATGATCGATAACGGTGTACATGCCGACGGCGATCTCATCACGCCGACGGTTTCACTCTCCGCGTCGATCACGCCGAAGATGCACTACTATGACGAAAACGGCGAAGAGAAAGTTTACGCCGGTACGCCGATTGACTATCGGGCAACGATCCACACGAACGCCTTCCGGAATGCGGCGGAAGCAAAGACGTGGGATGTGCAGAACGAGGCCGTGAGGTACACGGTAAACGGCGACGAGGTAACCTTCACCTATCAGGTGCGCACGGGCGCGCTGGGAACGCAGGGCGAGATTCTGCGCCAGAACAGCGACTACGTGGATAAGGGCGTACTCGATCTTTCCAGCTATACGCTCAAGGAAACGATTCAGCCGGTTGCGGGAAAGAATGGCGCGAAGGTCTATCCGAAGCAGGCCACAGTGACACTTGGAGACAGCGCCTACACCTGCGATATTGTGGAAAACGGGGATGGCACGCGCAGCCTCGTAATGCCCGCAGACGACGGAGGAAACACGACCCACAACACGGCGGCGCTGGACCGCGATAATACCGTTCATCCGTCGGTCTATGCGTACAACAATTACACGGTCAACCTGATCTATGACAAGGCGGACTTTGAGCTGGACTGCGACGACGAACGGCTGGATGACGCCGCCTTTAAGGGCGTGGGCGTCACGCTGGATTCGACGCTGAACTACAAGGTTTACGGCGACGGCGACGAAAAGACGGACGACAGCAGCGAAACGCTGTATTATCATTTCGTGCGTCAGGGCGGCTACATCCTGCCGGAACAGTATGTGAAGCTGGCGGCAGATGTAACGGACAGAACGGCCTATTCGGGCAGCGACGCGGTCTTTGCGATTTATAAGGCCAGAGAAGTGACGCCCAACGAAAAGGGCGAGCTGGTGCTTGGCGAGAACGCGAAGCTTTCCGACCGGATCGGCGCGTTTAAGACGAGCCGGGAACTGCCCGAAGGCGACTACTATGTGGTGCGCACGGGGATGGAAGCGGGCTATACCAACGTCAAGCCGGGCGACCAGATGATCAAAATCGGCGAGGCGTTCTATCCGTATCAGCTTGTGACGGTGACGGCCGGAACGAAAGAAAACGCGGTGAAAGCCGAGTTCGAGGATTACAACGCGCAGAACGGCCAGTTTATCCTCGAAAAGAAGTTCTATGCGCCGGACGGCAAGCAAAATAAAAACCCCAGCCTTACTGCGGAGTTTACGCTGACCGCGCAGAACGGCCGCACCTACACGGTGAAGGTCGAAAACGGAAAACCGACCACGGTTTATCTGCCCGCGGATACCTATACGATGAAAGAAACGGGCGTATCCGACGGCTTTGCCAAGGCGGCCGACAGGACTGTCGTCATCGAGGCGGGCAGTCAGACGCGGATGACGGACGACAACGCCGTGAAGAACTATTCGACGGATGGTCTGCTGAACCTGAAAGCCTATCTGCGCGAGTATGAGCGGGGCGCCAATCTGGAAGCGGATCAAAGCCATTACACGGTGACCATCACGCGCGACGGCGAGACGGAGCCGGTGAAGCAGACGACGCTGGATGAGGCGGAATCCGTCTATCTGCCGAGATTCGACGGGGACGGGCGCCTCATCACCTACCGCGTGAAGGTGGAGAGCAACGAACAGACGGACGGTCTGTTTTACGCGAGCAGCAAGAACGGCGAGGGGGAGAAGCCCGAAGCGGAGATTCAGATCACCTTTACGGACGACGCGAGAATCCAGAACGCCGACTATTTCTTCATCAAGCAGCAGGAGCTAACCATCACGAAGCGGCTTGTCGATGTGAGCGGCCTGAACAAAGAACAAACGTGGACGATCACGGTTCAGGCTGCCTGCGAAGAGGGTGACGCGCTGCCGAGCCGGACGGTTGAACTGACGACCGACGGCGAACAGAACGAGATCGGAAGAGC
>OLOV01003275.1_pt1 | contig 9931 bp, 5 predicted proteins | sample 1672931 | NCBI WGS metagenome assembly OLOV01 (sample SAMEA3136738, study PRJEB25190) | human gut metagenome | biome: human gut; feature: human-associated habitat; material: faeces | place: Austria | collected 2013
AATTGACAATGCCCTTCCGAGGAATGCTGACTCCTGGGTTGTGAGCGACCAAGGAGAGAGGGCTTCCACGTCTAGAGAACCGCCTAGCATTTCATGTGCATAAGTCACGGCTCCTGAGACGTTGCCCGTACGCACTATCGCCTCCATGGCTATCGCCTTGTCTCTCAGTGGCGTACTGAATGTCGGCAGGTCTGATGTCCAGCTGACAGGGGAGTCGGAGGCAGCATTAAGGATATTTGCCCCCGCTGTCTTCTTTCCGCAGACAGAGTAAGCCGAAGCCAGCATCATTGACGCCTGCCATGACATGTTTCCGCTTTCCTTCATCCTGTTCATCGCAGATTCCTCAGGGGACTGGGCCAATGCCAGTGTGAAGAGTCGGTAGGCCTGTGTCAGATCGCTCAGACCGCTTACTTTCGCGGTTCTGAAATTCTGGACGCAGCGTTTCTGGAATCTCTTCCATGAAGTCATGACAGCACTGCTGACCTCATAACCCTCTGCGCTGGCGAGGGTCATGAACTCGCCGGCCATTGATGTCACCCATTCATCAGCATGGGTATAGTTCGGCCAGTAAGCAAAACCTCCGTCAGGAAGCTGTCTTCCGTAGAGTCCTGAAAGGATGCCCGGTATCATTGACTTTGCCGTTTCAGCATTTTCCTTGGTCAGTTCCTTCATCGCGTAGAGAAGGCTCAGTCCTTTGGCGGCGAGCTGCTCGGTGCAAGAATGTTGGTAACTTCTCATATAATTGAACAGCGTGTTCCAACCTATTGTAGGACAGCCGCTTATTTCGATCCATGCGCCGAGGTCTCCGCCGGCGTCGAACGGCTGGTAAGTGAAGCTTGTGCTCTCTCCGCGTGAAAGCAGTTTGCCGCTTTCGGAGATGATTTCAGGAGACTGGTTGCGGACTTCGAGATTTATGGTTTCTGTCATCTTATGTCCGTTGCCATCGGCAGAGACAGTGACCTTCGCTTGGCCCTCTTCACCGGATTTGAGAGTGAATCTGGCCATCTTGTCTCCCTTGCCGGAGAAGGCCAATGACTCTGCAGGGCTTCCTTCTATCGAGACCGTTCCCTCGCAACGTACTGAAACATTGACATTTCCGATGCCTTCCTCCATTACAAAGACATTGACAGGAAGGGTGATGGTCTCCCCGCAGCCTGCAAATCTAGGCAGAGTCGGCAGAATCATGACAGGGGATGTGACAGGGACCGTCTTCTCGGCATTGCCGAACGCATTTCCATAGCCAGCTACAACCATCACTCTTACGCTTCCCACGTACATCGGCAATGTGATTTTGTGGCTGTTGCTTCCGGATTTGAGCGTGAACGGACCGAGTACCTTGACTATAGGGTTGAACCTGTTTTCCTTGCGTGCGCCTCTGATAAGCCCTTCGTCACCACCGACACTGAACATTGCCGAAAGCGCACCTCCGAATGAATTATATACGTTGTCATAAATATCCCAGGTCTTGACGCCCAGGGCTTCGCGCTTATACATCGCGTTCCATGGATCCGGAGTCCTGAAAGCCGTCAGGTCCAGCAGACCTTCATCGACGATTGCAAGGGTGTAGGTCATTGTCTTTCCCTTCTTTTCGCTGATTTTGACGGTGAACTGCTCTTCGGGATGAATCTTGTCCGGCATTGAGATGACCGGTTCGAGATGGGAATCCGGATTCTCCACCATCACAGGCTGGACACCGTACATCCTGACAGGCAAGTCGTTGGATGTGTTCCAGTAAGGCTGTACCAATGTGATATGGATGTAGAAGTTAGGAGCCATATCGGCATTGACCTTAATCTTGTAAGGGGTGTCTCCGGACTCGGAGGTCTTGACCCATTCGCTGCTGAGGACGCGTGTTCCGTTTTCGATGGAAACCAATGCCCTGCCGTCCTTTGCTGACGGGATGAACACTGTCGCTGTCTCGCCTGTCTTGTATGACTTCTTGTCAGTAGCGAAACTGAGCATTGCCGGGGCATCCGGATTGCTTCTGCTGGAGCGTCCTATGTAATCGGCCATGTCCGCGTAGAAGATTCCTCCAGTCGCGTGACCGCTGTCGAGGTCCTTTATATATATGAGGTAGCGGCCCCAATCATTGTCATTGATATTGAAAGAAATGTTCATATCATTCTGACCTGATCTGAAAGTGCCTGAACTGTAGGCTGATGCGGCCGACGCATTGATGTACGAGTCGAGCGGGTCTCGTCTGGATTCCCACCACCAGCTCCATTTGAGCTTGAAGATTCTCCATTCGATCTGATGGCCTGAAATGCGTTTTCCGTCAGGGCTGACAACTGCCACAGGAATGTTGTGGGTGGTGCCGGTCGCGATATATTCGCCGTCAGCAGGAAGTTTGGCTCCTACATAGGCGCTGAACGGAGAGTAAGGCATTGTCAATGTCGTGAAACTCTCGTCGCCTCCGTTCTCGAAAACGGAGCAGAGGACGTCTGCCGAGAGCATGCCGGGAGCCTGAGGCACTGCCGGGAGCCTTACTCTTTCGTGGGCTACTCCGTTATTGTCCAGGCAGGCTCTGGCCAGATCCGTGCTGAATGTTTCGAAACTGCTTGCCGGATTTCGGAAAGTATAGCCCTCGAATCCGCTGAAACTGGTTCTTCCCGGTCTCAATGTCATGGACACTGTCGACAGAAGTCCTGAGGCGGCAGGTCCCGTGAGCCAGTTGGAAGAAATGTTTATGGCTGTCATGTTTCCGGCATAGAGAGCCTTGCTGCCGAAATCGACATTGACTTTCAGACGGTTAGGCTTTATTGCCTCGATTCTGAGCGGCTTGTGGAAAGTCGCTCCGCCCACTTTCACGTAGGCGTTCCAAAGACCGGTAGGGCTGTCAGGTGATGTCGGAATCTCGAAGGTATAGAATCCGTTTTCCGACTTTCTGCAGACTTTTCTCGTAAAGAACTGTCCGAGCGGAGTGTATATGTCAATGGCAGCAGGATGGCTGTCAGGAATCTTGTTCTCGCTGAAGAGAATCATGTTCAGATGGAGGGTGTCGCCGGGTCTCCAGACACCGCGCTCGCCATAGACGAAGCCCTTCAATCCCTTCTGCAGAATCTCTCCGCCTGTGTCGAATCGGCTCAATGACATTTCCTCCCCATCGGTTACTTTTATGTAAGTAACTGATTCTCCTTTCTTTACACGGACGGCAAATGGCTTTCCGTTTACATCGATGGCTGTGAGTCCCTGTGCATCACTCTTTCCGCTGCCGATTTCCTGCAGCTGGTAATTGTATGCTGTTATCTCCGCTCCGGAAACCGGTTCTGCAGTAATGATGTCGCTGACTGCCACCCAAATCTTGGCGGCTTTCTTGCCGGCATCGGCATATTTGGCCACGACACCGAGCTTGGAAGCCATGAAACTTTTTTCAGGGTAATCGTAGTTCATGTAATATGACGGGGTCATCGGGTTGTTCCTGTCCTGCCACTCGTAAACCGACCAGTCGTAGTTGTTGTAATAGAAATACGGATTCGGAATATCCCATACGGTCTCTTCTTCCTCTGACATGTTGCCGGATGCCAAGCTTGTCATATTGCTTGCAACTGTCTGTCCGTCAGAGTCCTTGCTGTAGATGTAATACTCTTTTCTGAAAGATAACCTGGCTCTGTAGATGGCATTCGGGTCCTGTTTGAAAAGGCTTGACAAGTCCACTGTGAAAGTGTTGCTCTTGCTCAGATCCTTGTCAGGGTCGGTATCGAGTCTCAATGTGTTTCTGTAAATCATTCTGCCGGCTCGTCTGAGGCTGTTGTTGTCCCCATTGAGAGAATTGTCCTGCAGAAACATCAGCACGTTGCTCGGATATATCTTTATGATGCTGATATCCACGGCCTTGAGATTTTTGGCGATGAATGCCATGACAAGATTCTTAGTGTCGGGAAGAATACTGCCATTGCCTGCGAATGCCACTCCCGGCTCCGGGCTTTCCATTGTGAAGACATGTCTCCACGTATCACCTAGCCTGTTGCCGTTCATATCCCTGATGGCCGGGTCCAGTTCAAGAGTCAGAGAACCGTCCTCGTTCTTTCCCAGGTACAGTCTTATCTTGTTGTCAGTCACTTTGGCATTGACCTTAAGTGACTCCGTTCCGTTGCCGTAGTAATCGTTCTTGGACGAGGCTGTAACGCTGACGAGACCGTCGAGGTTCTGCCTGCTGTCGAGCGGCTCAGAGAAAGTTACGTCAATGTAATTGTTGTCGCTGTTCACAAGTTTCGTGTCAATGACATTGAACTTCCTTTTCGCTGGGATGACCGCAAATGCGGTACCGCATTCGCCGAACCCTGTCTTTCCCGGCAGGAATTTGATTGTCAATGTATTGTCTCCGTTATTGCGCTTCAGTCCGGTAACATTGAAGTCGAATGCGCGCTCTCCGGATTGCTTTATCTCGGTGGTGAAACCGCTTTCAGGATAACCGAAGCTCAGCAGGTCTTCGGGATTCTCTACTGAAACGGAGGTGCTCATGACAAGAGTTCCGCTGACAGAGGCATTGTCAATGTCGGAGCTTGTGACAGTGATGTCATTGACCTCGAGCGAAGCCTCTTTCTTGGCGCTCACGAATCTGAATCTGAATTCGCTGTAGCGGCTGTCAGTGTCGGTCACTTTCCCGAGCATGAATGTGCAGTCGTAAGTCTTTCCCGGCTTCAGCGCTCCCTCTTCCGGTACGAATTCGATTCTGCTTGGGGAAGTCCAACGTGCAGATCCTTTGAGAGATGGAGAGAACTTGAACAGTTTTCCCGCCTCTTTGTCAGAGTCTGAAAGTTTGCCGCTTATTTTCTCAGCCGGGGAGACGAGTTCCACGACAATGCTGCCGCCGTCTGTAACAATTCCGCCGGTATAAGCTTCGATATAGTCAGCGAACCCGCTGTCAGGTGTCGCGGTGTTCTTCTGACCGCAACAGGAAATTGTCAATGCTGAGATACCTATGACAAAGATTTTCCTCAAAGTATGAATCAAATCCATAGTGCAATATAGTTTAAAGTGTTAGTATTCAGATGTAAATATATGTAAATTTTCGCTCAAATCTATGTCTTCCTGGATTATTTGCGGCATCTGACACGGCATGACAAATTGTCACCGTCATGGCATGTGGCACGGCAGTTGATTAAAATGTTTCCGGCTGCGTCAGATGGTGATGCGGCAAAAACATTGATATAAACATTTAAAATTATAGAATTATGATCAGACCATTGGCAGACAGAGTGGTTCTTGAGCCTAAAGAGGCTGAGACCAAGACAGCTGCAGGACTTTATATCCCGGATACAGCTAAGGAAAAACCACAGCAGGGCAAGGTAGTAGCTTGCGGACCTGGCAAGAAGGACGAACCTATGGAAGTCAAAGTCGGTGATGAGGTTCTTTATGGCAAATACGCCGGAACTGAGGTTACCGTAGAGGATAAGAAGTATCTTATCGTCCGTCAGTCAGACATTATGGCTATTCTGTAAATTTAATTTTAGGAGATTATTATTATGGCAAAAGATATCAAATTCGACGTTGACGTTCGCGCAAAAATGAAACAGGGCGCAGACGCTCTTGCAGATGCAGTAAAGGTTACACTCGGACCTAAGGGCCGTAACGTTGTCATTGACAAGAAGTTTGGTGCTCCTCAGGTTACTAAGGACGGTGTGACTGTCGCTAAGGAAGTTGAACTTAAGGACAGATTCGCCAATATGGGTGCACAGATGGTAAAGGAAGTCGCTGCCAAGACTAACGAGCAGGCAGGTGACGGTACTACCACTGCTACAGTTCTCGCACAGGCTATCATCAATGTTGGTCTGAAGAACGTTACCGCAGGTGCAAGCCCTATGGATTTGAAGAGAGGCATTGACAAGGCTGTTGCCGCTGTTGTTGCCGAACTTAAGGCTCACAGTCAGGAAGTCGGTGACGACTACTCTAAGGTAGAGCAGGTCGGTACCATTTCTGCGAACAACGATGCTACCATCGGTAAACTTATCGCTGATGCAATGTCAAAGGTAAAGAAAGATGGTGTCATCACTGTTGAGGAGGCAAAGGGTACTGAGACTGAGGTCAAGGTCGTAGAGGGTATGCAGTTCGACAGAGGCTATATCTCTCCATATTTCATGACCAATTCAGATAAGATGGAGGCTAGTCTTGACAGCCCATACGTTCTTATTACTGACAAGAAGATTTCTACAATGAAGGATCTTCTCCCTATCCTCGAGCCAATCGCAAGAGATGGAAAGTCACTCCTTATCATTGCAGAAGATGTTGATGGAGAGGCTCTTACAACATTGGTTGTGAACAAGATCCGTGGCGCTATCAAAGTTGCTGCAGTCAAGGCTCCTGGATTCGGCGACCGTCGTAAGGAGATGCTTCAGGATATCGCTACTCTTACAGGTGCCACCCTCGTTTCAGAGGAAAGAGGATTCACACTCGAGAACACGACTCCTGAGATGCTCGGTAAGGCTGAGAAAGTCACCATCACCAAGGAGAATACTACTATCGTAGGTGGTGCGGGCAACAAGGATGACATCGCAGAGCGTGTTGACCTTATCAGGAAGCAGATTGCTACTTCTACTTCCGATTATGACAAGGAGAAACTTCAGGAGCGTCTCGGAAAACTCGCCGGTGGTGTTGCTGTCCTCTATGTAGGTGCTACTACCGAGGTTGAGATGAAAGAGAAGAAAGACCGTGTCGAGGATGCATTGAATGCAACCCGTGCTGCAGTCGAGGAAGGTTATCTTCCAGGTGGCGGTGTAGCCTACATCCGTGCTGCCGAGGCTCTTAAGAATCTTAAGGGTGACAACGAGGACGAGACTACAGGTATCCATATCGTAGCTCGTGCTATCGAGGAGCCTCTCCGTCAGATTGCAAGAAATGCAGGCGTTGACGGTAGCGTGATTATCCAGAAGATTCGTGAAGGCAAGGGTGACTTCGGTTACAATGCACGTACTGATGAGTATGTAAATATGTTCGAGGCCGGCGTCATCGACCCTACCAAGGTTAGCCGTGTCGCTCTCGAGAACGCTGCTTCAGTCGCAGGAATGTTCCTTACTACCGAGTGTGGTATCGTTGATATTCCGGAACCGGCTCCAGCTGCTCCTGCAATGCCGGAAGGCGGTATGATGTAAAATCTCGGGCTCTGCCGGACGGCAGGACTCACAGATAATATAGACAGGTGTCCAGATTGTGATTTCACAGTTTGGACACCTGTCTTTGTTCTGTACGGAACTTTGGCCTCTTGTTCGTGCCGTCTTACCAGTTTTTGTACGGGTTTCCGGCCAAGGCGGAATTGTAATAACGGGCATCGCCCGTGACTTCCTTGCCGAGCCAGGAAGGTCTGTCGAAAGGCTCGTCAGATGAAGCCAGTTCGATTTCGGCCATGACAAGTCCCTCATTGTCACCATGGAATTCATCCACCTCGAATGTGTGTCCGCCGAAATCGACGAGGTGACGGGTTTTGTCAATGACGCCGGGCTCGCAGATCTGGAGGAGCTGCAGGGCATCATTGACAGGTATCTCTTGCTCCCACTCGTAGCGGCTTATGCCATCGGCATCGCCCTTGCCCTTGATGGTGATGAAACCTTGGTCGTCGCGGACGCGGATGCGGACAGTGCGCTCCGGGACTGAACATAGGTAACCCTGGGAAATGCGCATTGACTTGCGCACATCTGGTTTGAAGTCTCCCTTCAGAAGAAATTTCCGTTCTATTTCCTGTGCCATGATTTGGATTGCTTAAGAATCGACATCACAAAGTAACACATAATTATCCGGTTCTTTTGTGGAAAACTATTGTTTTTTTACGTCATCATTCATATCTTGTGATGGTGAAAGGACGCAATGGACTTTTCCGGAGCGTCCTCTGCCGCACTGCGTACACCTAAAGCGCAGACTGAAACTATTAATTCAAAACAATATGAAAAGGCACTTATTGCTTATTATGCTTTCTCTGTGACTGATGGCGGTCACCGGATGTAAGAAGAGCCCTTCTGAAGAGGCTAGCGACCTGAAATTCTTGCCAGGCCAGGAATTTACCTATGTTTTCGAGCCGGATGCCGGCGAAGCTACTCTGCAGTTTGACGCGGCCCAGATATGGATGGCTGCCAAAACGGGCTCCGAACTGGAAAATGAATGGCTGACCCTTACTCCAGCGTATGGACAGGGCGGACCGGCTATCATCACTATCGGCGTCGCAGCGAATCCTACAGATGCGGAAAGGACCGCAGTGTTCATGGTTACATGCGGAAAAGACCGAAAGGAAGTGACAGTAAGACAGTTCTCTATGACATCCGATGAGACGAAATTCGTATATATTCCGGATGAAAACTTCAGAGAATACTGTCTTTCTAATTTTGACCTGGACGGTGACAAGAGACTTTCCAAGGAAGAAGCATTGGCAGTTACCGAAATCTCATGCGAAGACCTGGAAATCAAATCTCTCAACGGTATAAAATTCATGTCGAACCTGCAGAAGCTGAACTGCCGTCATAATCTGATAGAAGGAGACCTCGATCTCAGCGGATTTGCGGCATTGAAAGAACTCGTTGCAGACCATAATGTCTATACCAGTCTGAATCTCAGCGGCTGCTCTGCATTGGAGACATTGAAGGCAAATGACAACTATACCTATGATGAGAAGCAGCTTTTCATGCTGTTCCCGATGACAAGCATTGACCTTACCGGCTGCTCATCGCTCAAGTCAATCGACCTTCAGGACAACGGCCTTCTTGCTATCGACTGCAGCGACTGTCCTGATCTCGAAGAGCTCAATGTAGCATATAACTCGCTCAATAGCATTGATGTAAGCAAGTGTACGAAACTTGCTCAGGTCAGCATCAGAACAAATAAGTTCAATAAGAGCGTTGACTTTAGTCATTGTCCGAACCTGACATATCTCGGCGCCTGGGAGGCCAATCTTACAGGACTGAACGTATCAGGATGTACCAAACTCCAGCAGCTTATCGCCTACAGGAACCCTGACCTCAAGCTGATGGACGTTAGCGACAATACTGCGCTCTATGAACTGAACCTCTATGAGACAGGAATCACTGAAATCAATGTCAAGAACAATCCGGAGCTGACCAAACTGAACCTCGGAGTCACAGGAGGACTGAAATCTATCGACCTCTCGTCATGTACCAAAATCACTGAACTGAATCTTCAGGAAAACAGCCTGACCACTCTCGACGTATCACCTTGCGAGAACCTGCAGGTGCTCAAGGCTGAACTCAATGACCTTTCATCCGTTAATCTTTCGGGATGCGGTTCATTGAGCAAATTGTATCTGTATGACAACAAACTGACGGATGTGGATTTGAGTTCATGCGTGAAGCTCGGCAGTCTGGACATCAAGAACAACAAGCTGACTTCACTCGATATGAATGCCTCTGCAGGGCTGTATTTCCTTGACTGCTCGTCAAATAATATCAATGACCTCAAGATAGACCAGTGCGGAAATCTTACGACTCTCTTGGCTGAGTCCAATGTGTTGGAGGCTCTTGACCTTACACCTAACAAGTTGCTTGAAGAGGTGACATTGGGCAAAAACAAACTCGCGTCATTGGACATCCGTGGCCTTTCGGCACTTGCTACCATTGAACTTACGACTAACAAGATTGACCGTCTAGACCTGCATGGCTGTACCGCACTCGACGAACTCCATATGTCTGAGAATCTGGTGGATTACATCACATTCTACGGCTGTACCGCACTTCGATATGTCGATATCAGGAACAATAAGGTCAAGTCTTTGGATTTCAGTGCAAATGAAAAGATGAATTTCCTGTTTGCGACCGCGAACCCTGAACTCACCACTGTATTTATCAAGGAAGGTGCAAACTATAGTACCATCGATGTGGATTCTTCAGTTACCATTTATACGAAGTCAGGTGACGATTTCAGTGAAGTGGGCGGAAACTGCGGCCTGTTCCATTGGATGAGAAAAGGAAAATACATCAACTAATTGTTTCTGAAT
>OLOV01003277.1_pt1 | contig 9927 bp, 9 predicted proteins | sample 1672931 | NCBI WGS metagenome assembly OLOV01 (sample SAMEA3136738, study PRJEB25190) | human gut metagenome | biome: human gut; feature: human-associated habitat; material: faeces | place: Austria | collected 2013
CAATGTAATTTTTGAAGCCTACAAATACCTTTTCACCAACACCGCTCCAGTCAAAGAAGCTGTAATATCCGGCCCATACAATGGACACGATTACAAATGCCGTATAGATAAGAAATGCCGGAAAAATAAATAAGAAAATTACTGATTTTTTTCCAAATGCTTTCTGCACGAGGCTCCCTCCTTTCCGAAAATCAAATTGTTTTATGTCTTTTCTTTCAAAGAGACTGACAAAAATTTTGCCAGTCTCCAGACTACTGCTTAAATTTTTTTATTTCTTTACCAGAGAATCACAGGTCTTAATAAATTCATCCGGTTTTATGATTCCCTGAGCAAGCTGCTGCTGTTCATCAACAATTTTAGTCATTACATCTGAATCCAGTTTATCATCCCAGGAAGTCCATGCTGTTTCTGCATCTTCAAACATTGGCTGTGTATCATAGTAAAGCTGTGGCAGTCCTTCCGGAAGTTCTTCATTAAACGGTGAGAAAACCTGTGCCTGATTGTAGCATGCATCTGTAAAGTTTTCGCACATATAATCAAAGAATTCGTGCATTGTATCATCATATGTTGCCTTATTAAATGCTTCTGCAAATCCTGCATGTATCGGTATGTTTGTAGGCATATTGTCCATTCCTTCTGTATCTGGTACAGGGAAGAATCCAATTTCTCCCTTGTCATACATATCTTCAGCAAGATTAAACTGACCAGAACCTGTATAAAAAATCGCTCCTGAACCACCGAAGAACAGGTTACTTGCAGAAGTAAAATCTACACTTGCAAATCCTGGTTCAAAATATCCTTTTGTTCCAAGATCATAAACCAGATTTACACCATATTTGGCAGCTTCATTTTTGGCAAAAGAGTCTGTTCCAGCCTGATATCCAGTGATAAATTCCGGACCTGTTACTCTCCATGGAGAGAATGAAAGATATCTCATAATCTGCCATACATCTGAACCACCGATAATAACCGGAATTTCTCCTATATCCGCAAGTTTCTGACAGTCTTCTTCAAATTCTTTCCATGTTGTTGGAGTATCTTTGATTCCCGCTTTTTCAAAGAGATCTTTTCTATACATAAAATATTCACAGTACAATGCCTGAGGGAAAAGATACAGGTTTCCATCATCTGCATCTGTAAGAAAATCACGAATTGCGCCATTCAATTTATCTGCATATCCATTTCTTTCAAGTTCATCTCCTACATTAACCAAAGCATCAATATCTTTGCAGGCTGTAGAAAGTGTTCCATTCGGGCATCCGAAAATATCCGGAAGTGTATTGCTGTTGATATACATCTGAAGCTTTGTGAAATAATCCTGCTGATCGTTTACAAGTTCAATTTCATAATCCAGACCTTTTTCATCACAGAAATTTTTAAGAAGATAATCAAATGTCTTATACTGTTCTGTAGACTCTGTACCTTTTAATAAAGCAGTAATCTTCGTTCTTTTTCCATCGTCCGATTTCTTCGCAGAAGCTGTAACTGCTCCCATGCCTGTCAGAAGACTGGCTGTCATAGCTGCCGTCATGGCAAGTGATAACACTTTTTTCATTTTCCTCATTTACTTGTTTCCTCCTTTTAATTTGTGTTTCCTCGTTCTTGATGATTTTATTTTAGTCTTTCTGCCTTTTATAAACAATTGGAAATAAAAGTAAAAATAGGAGATTTGTGCACAAATTTTATACTGTGCACAAATCTCCTGTTCTATCGTCAGGCAGATAAAATCATCCGCCTCGCTACTTGCCTGATTCGATTAAATGACTTACCTGATACAGTTAACCTCGCTGTTTATATATATTTCCTGAATTCATTGGGTGTAATACCGTAACGCTTTTTGAATACTTTTATGTAATATCCAAAGTCTTTGTATCCTACCATTTCTGCGATTTCATATTGTTTATATTTATTATCTGCAATCAGTTTCTCCACCTGTTGGAACCGGACATCTGTCAGATATTCCAGAAAACTCTTTCCGGCATATTTCTTAAGAAGGCGGCTGATATAGGTTCTGCTTACATGGAATTTCTCAGTCAGATCATCCATAGATAAATCTCCTGAATAATTCTTCTCAATGTAAGAAAGAACACTCTGAACCAGTTTCCGGTTCCGTTCATCAGTTCCTTCTGTATTCTGTTTAATCAGCGTTCCAAACAGATTCAGCAGACAATTCAACACCTCTTCTGTGTTCTCGCACTGACAGATTCTTTTTATTCCATCCTGAAGCACAGAAAGATTCCAGTTTTTATTATGAATTTCACTGTCAACTGCACAGATATATGGAAATTTCATACATCCCAAAAGTAAATCCATTGCTGCAAATTTCACCGGAGATACATCTTCCGGTGCGTTTCGAAACATCTGATGAAGTTCATCCTCCGCTTTCTCAAAACTGTCCTGAAACAAAGTCATCATAAAATGTGTTTTTTCACCGGAAGTAATCACAAAGTCTGTCTGTTTTTTATATTGCAGATCTTCGTATCTGAGTATGATATTCGTACCCAGATAAACACATTGCCTGCATGCTGTCTGTGCCTTACGGTACTGTGCATTTGCCTGATATTCGTCCACTTCTACATCGCTCAATCCAAAATTCATATGTGCTTTCAGATACCGTTCTACTTCTACCTGTATCTTACTGCATGCCTGCAATGCTTTTTCCATACATACTGCGTTTTCTTCTTCCTTTTCAAACAAAAGAATAAAATTATATTCTGCAGTTGCTGTATTATAATCGCTCAAAACATGAATTCCAAAATCATTAAAAATTTCCTCAAAAATATTGATGCATGCAAATTCCTCTATCCATTTATCTCCTGTATGGATTTTATTTTCTCCAACAACTTTTCGCCCTACACACACAATATATTTCTCTATTGTCAGATTCAGAGATTCTGCCTGCTCTTTTACAACTCCTTTTCCCTGGATTCTTCCATACAGAAGATTTCCCGCAAATTTGGATCTCAGCTGCGGAACTGACCTGTTGAAATATTTCTTCAGATCCCGGATTTCCTGCTGTTTTTCCTTCCTTGCATGAATTTCCCCTGCAATCCGGGCAGCCATTGCCTTTAACTCATCATAGTCCACAGGTTTGAGAAGATATTCTTCCACACCAATGCTGATTGCTTTCTGAGCGTAGGCAAAACTGTCATATCCTGTCAGTATCACTATAACCGCATTGGGATAAATCTCATGTGCTCTTTCTGCAAAATCCAGTCCGTCCATTCCCGGCATCTTCACATCTGTAAGGATCAGATCCGGTTTCGCCTGCTCCAGTTTCTCCAGACCCTCCAATCCGTTCCTTGCAGTTGCGGATATACGGTATCCATAATCGCTCCATGGAAACGAACATAAACCATCCAGAATAATATATTCATCATCTAATATCATTACCTGCAATTCCATTATCTCTCGTCTCCCCTTTTTTTGTTATTTTCATTAACAGGTTCATCACATTTCCTGTAGGTAACTCCGACATTACCGTTCATCGGGATTTCCAGTATTACCTGTGTTCCCTTCCCCGGTTCTGATGTAATGCTCATCCTTGCCTTGTTCTGATATACATAATCCAGTCTCTTTCTCACCGCATACACTCCCAGATGAGTATGTGTCCGCTCTGCTTCATGATCTGGCTCTTCCTCTGTCCCCATCAATTTCTCCAACTGCTCCTGTGACATTCCAACTCCATCATCCTTTACTGTAAATACTGCCATTCCATCTGTAATTTCTCCTGAAACATAAAGGAAACAGTCCCATGTCGCATTTTCCACACCATGAACTACCGCATTTTCCACCAGTGTCTGAATAGTCATCTTCGGAATCTCTAATTCATTTAATCTCTCATCCACTTCAATATAAGATGTAAATTTATCTCCATATCTGGTTTCCTGTATGTAAAGATAATCCTGTACATATTTTATTTCCTCACGAATATAAACTATACTTCTTTTATTGCTGATACTTGCACGCATCAGACTGCTGATAGAAGTAACCATACGACAAATATTATCCTCACCTTTTTTTCGCGCCATCCAGTTGATTGTATCCAGTACATTATAAAGAAAATGCGGATTGATCTGTGCCTGTAAAGCCTGGAATTCAATATCTTTGTTAACTGTTTCCATCTCCACAACCTGTTTTATCAGCTGCTCTATTTTCTCTATCGTCTGGTTGAAAACAGAATTCATGGCTCCAATCTCATCCCTTCTTCCTTCCGGAAGACGGACAGAAAAGTCACCCTCCGCAAACTGCTGCATTGCTTTACTTGTACGCTTGATCGGACCGGCGATTCCCTTTGCCAGAATATTAGCAAGAAAAATACACAACATCAAACTTGCCAGAATAAGCATGATTGTCGTTTTCTGTAATCCTCTGGCTGTTTTCTGCAAGAAACTCATAGGGATCATTCCTACAACTGTAAGTCCTGTGTCAGAACTTCTCTGATATACACAGTCATAACCCTGTCCATCTGCAGTAAACAGAAATTCTCCTGTGTTGCCTGATATTTTTTCTATCCAGCTTCTGTCACTGATTGTCGCATCATTCTCTGCACTCTCTATCAGAACATTTTTGTCATTGTCCAGAAGAAAAATATGTGCAGCCAAAGAATCTCTGGCTGTGATCGTCATTTTTTTCAGATAGCTCAGCTTAATAGATGCTCTCAATATTCCCACTGGCTTCATAGTCAGAGAATCTTTGATCTGCTTTGCCATATACATCAGGCCTTCCTCAGAAGCATTATAATAAATACAGCGTCCTTTTGCCTGCTCCGCCAGTTCACAGGATGTCTGAGCGGTATTTTCATTAATCTCATGATTATATCCGTGAATTGTTTGTTCTACTTCTTGCTTGCGACAGTCATAGTTATTCGAATGCCCTAAAGAACCAAACAAGTCAAATTTAGATGAACGCCAATTGAGATTTATATTAGAGTCATAACTAGCTTTATTTTTTTGACCATATACACCATCAACACTACCACTAAGTCCTTCTCCCTGTGTTTTTTTTGTCTTGATTATTATAACAGATTTTACCTCAGAGTCATATTTGACACCTGGGTTCGTTAGAATAGTAATCTTGTCAATATCACTTGGCTTCAGGTGTGCCAATTCATATTTATCTCTAAGTTTCCTATTATTTATATAAATTTCGGGAGTGCCTTTTCCAAATACGAAAAAATTACCATTGCTTCCAGTTACACGAGGTAACGAAGAAAGGATGTCATTAGCACTAAAAAGCTTCTCCAAAATGGAGTTATTAATAGCGACAGAATATCCTCCTGGGACACGGTTATATTTTGGCAGATGCCCTTTCACGATTATATCTTTGAGCATTACATTATCCTGTTGCAATGTTACATTATATTTTTTTTCATTGGAGACTGTAACAATTTGGGTACAATATCCCACACAAGACACCTTTAAATAAGATGCTTTATTTTTAGAGCAGTTCACAACAAAGACGCCACAAGAGTCTGTAACAGTCCCAACTAAAAAAGTAGAGTCTTTATCATACAATGCAACATTTGCAAATTCTATTGCATTAGATTTACTATCCACAACCTTTCCTGTCAAACTTTGACACCAAGAAACATGTGGTATTAGCAACATTATCAATAATATAACCTGTCTCATTATTTATTTTTTAATAAATTTCAAATTGTAAGTTGGAGTTGACTGATTTCTCGCTGTTCTTTATGTCATCCAAAAAAGCTCTTTTTAAAGCATCTATGTTTTTAAAAGGATGACAGTAATTAATCTTTCCATGGAAATACTTATCCTTTAGATATAATTTTCCACATCCTCCATAGCAAAGAGGAAAACAATGACAATCTTTGCACTCTTGTCGTTTAAACTGTGAGCTATCATTTATGTACTCCAATAACAAAGATTCATTGTCTATAGTATCAGTATTTACATTGCCAATGATTCTTTTTGGCTGATTAGCATCTTCTGGACATTTATAAATTTCTCCATTTGGTCCTATTGTATATGTATAAAGGTTGCAAATAGAGCAAGTATGCTTATGCTCCTTTGGGAAAAATACTACTTCACAACCATTATTCTTATAATATTCAAACAAGCCAAAAAGTTCTTCATTGTTGAAACATTTTTGAACGAGTTTTTCTCCCAACTTATCGTATACTTTGATTACAGCAGGATATACATAAATGTTGTTGTTAAAGTCACAATCATTATGGAGAAAATGATATATATTGACAAATTCTTTGTAGTTGTTTTTGTCAATATTTACTCTTACATAAATGTGACTTTTAGGCAACTGTTTGCTTAACAGTTTTATATTGCTAATAATTTTGTCAAACGTTCCTTCTAAATTATCTTTTAGATGTCTTTTTTTATCATGAGTTACTTTCTCGCCATCTAAAGTTATTTGAATTTTATTCATGTTAGTTGACTTGAAAAAATCCAAAATTGCATTATTGATTAAATATCCATTTGTTATGATGCTGTTACTTACTAGTTTCAAAGATGTCTCTTTCGTAATACCTTCGTAGATTTTTTTCATCAAATCAAAACGCAATAAAGGTTCACCACCATACCAATGCAAAGATAGTTCTTTTGCTGAAGAATTATTTAAAAATCGGATAATATTATGGATAGTTTTTTTATCCATAGAGACATTTTCCTTTTTTCCTTCAAAACAATATGGGCAACAAAAATTGCATCCAATAGTTGGCATCAGAAACAACGTCATATTATTTGTATCATAATTAAGACGATTCGTTTCTATTTCCATTTTATTGAAGAAATCATATTGTTTTTCTTCTTCAACAATAAATTTCTTCTCCTCCAAGATTTTCAGTAATTTGGAATCTATGCCTTCAAAATTACAGTTTTTTAAGTCTTTATAGAGAGCATGAGATATTTTTGCCTTAATCAAAGTTTCCGTGTTAAATAAATAATACGAATCCGCATTATTGAATAAGCATGAATAAAGAGACATTTTTTTCATAACGCCAATATTTTAAAAAGGGGATGCTGCAGCACCCCCTATATTAACTACGATAGTTTTCTAATTCTTAGACTTGGTAGAGGTTGAATCTGAAACCTCTACATAACAAATCTCTATTTTAGCCTTTATCTGAAGTTTTTTCTTTCCGCCGACAAGTTCCTCCAAATCATTCTCGGCTAAACGCTCATCACTATCGAGCAACATGAAATCTTTTTCCATTGTCTGTTTCCTTTCTTAAAAAAATCTACTAATGTTTTAAATCTTGGAATCTAACGTTTCTTGGACAGTATATGCCTTTTTACCCAGACGGGGCTGTATCAACCTTGTGTAAAGGTTATTGGAATAATTGCACCAAAACGAAAACAAATTGCAATTATTTGCTTCATTTTGTATTCCGAGTGCAAAGGTATGAAGATTTTTTGAAACAAAGTAATTTTCAGAGAATATTTAAACTACATTAAACTATGTTGTACGTGATTATACTTTGCATAATAACGCTAAAACAATATTTTCACTTACTTTTTTTTACGGTTTACCTGCATCTTTATTCTATTTGATTCATTAATAAGTTGTCTTGCTACACTATCTTTATAGAATGCAATCTCAATCATTTTGTGGTATTGATAGAGGGAATCTTCATACACATCAACTTGGGTTCTTAATTTATCAATTATGTCTTCGTCTCGTTGGACATTGAAATGTTTTTCGATGTAACGAATATTCGGGTCGTCAGATGGGAGAACCATTCGCAAAGCACGATATTTCAAATCTGCCTCCTCCCAATCTTGATACTCTCGCCATTGGGTGAGATTGCCCAAATGGAGAGGACAAGGGATAGAGCCAAGCCTCCAATGAAAAGAAGAACTTTCTTTGAGGTTGGCTCGAAGCGATGGGTTACAACCTTCTTTTGAGGTGATTTGTTCATTATTTCAAGTTTTTCCTGCAATACCTTCGAGGTGACAGTATGCTCTTGTTTCATCTGCTTGACAGCATCTACCAAGAACTTGCTTCGCTGCTCATTTTTGCCAAGTTCAACCTTAATAAGGTCAGCAAAAACAACAATGGCATCTCTTAATTTGGATATTTTACCTCTGACTTCCTCTTCCTTGCCAAACATAGCAATGATTAATTTCTCCAACTTGGTTGTGTCATTACTTGCAGGAACGTTTTCCGTTCCTGCGTTTTTTGTGGAGTCAGAAAGTTCATCGACTTTCTGCTCCAATCTCTCAACTGTGCCGTAGATGGCTTCCAACATTTCTTCTTTCATCTTTCTTATGTTGTTTGAATGGTTTGTAACTTGCATCAAAGGCTAAAGCCTCTTCTGCGTTTCTTCTTTTTCTTCTTGACTGATTCATCCTCTGGGAATTGCTCAAAGGTCTGTGCATTGGCAGAAGCAAAAAGTCCTATGGAAGAAATACCGTCCCAAGGGTCCTGGCTGCTCTCCGATATGGATGGCACCTGCTCATTCTTGCAACAGCCCTGCTCATATTGCTGAGCAGAGCTGGCTCTTGCTGATAAAAGGTTCTGTTCCCGGATGCAAAGGTTCAATCTTAATTCTCAAGAAATAATGGAACTAAGCGTATATAATATAAAAGGAGAAGACACGGGTCGCAAAGTTGTACTTGACGATGCCATTTATGGCATTGAGCCTAATGACCATGCAATATATCTTGCTGTAAAGCAGTATATGGCAAATCGTCGTCAGGGTACAGCCAAGTCTAAGGAAAGAAGCGAAATAAGCGGTTCTACCCGCAAACTTGGACGCCAAAAAGGTGGTGGCGGTGCACGCCGTGGTGATATTAATTCACCGTTGTTGGTTGGTGGCGCACGCGTTTTTGGTCCTAAACCTCGCGATTATGGGTTCAAACTCAACAAGAAGGTTAAGGCTCTTGCCCGTTGCTCTGCACTTAGCTACAAAGCAAAGGAAAATTCAATAATCGTTGTTGAAGACTTTACGTTTGATGTCCCCAAGACCAAGAGCTACATAGAAATGCTCAGCAATCTCAAGGTTGATGACAAGAAATCTCTTGTAGTTCTTCCTGATGTTGATCGTAACGTGTATCTTTCTGGACGCAATCTTCAGGGAACCAAGGTTACAATAGCTAAAACGCTTAATACCTATATTGTGCTTGATGCCAATGTAATTCTTATGACAGAAAAGAGCGTTAAGGAAATCAACGAAGCATTTAACAAAAAGGAGGCTTGATAATGAAATTTATAATTCGTCCGTTGGTTACCGAGAAAATGAATCGTCTAACCGATAAAGAGCAGAAGTATGGCTTCATTGTAAGCCCCCGTGCAAATAAAGTGCAAATAAAGGCAGAAATTGAAGACCTTTACAACGTAAGTGTTACCGGTATCAGTACAATGCGTTATGCAGGAAAGAACAAGAGCCGTTACACACGTTCCGGTTTTACGAAAGGTCGTACAAATGCCTATAAAAAAGCTGTCGTAACATTGAAGGACGGCGATACAATAGATTTTTATAGCAATATTTGATAAGAAATGGCAGTACGTAAAATTAAACCTACTACACCAGGTCAGAGACACAAAATTATTGGTACGTTCGAAGAAATTACTGCATCCGTACCAGAAAAATCTCTCGTTTACGGCAAACGCTCAACCGGCGGTCGTAACAATGTAGGTAAAATGACGGTGCGTTATCGTGGCGGTGGTCATAAGCGTAAACTCCGTCTTGTAGACTTCAAGAGAGAGAAAGATGGTGTACCCGCAGTTGTAAAGACAATAGAATACGATCCTAATCGTTCGGCTCGTATAGCATTGCTCTTTTATGCTGATGGTGAAAAAAGATATATCGTAGCTCCTAATGGATTGAAGGTAGGTGCAACAGTGATGTCTGGTGCTCAGGCTGCTCCTGAGGTAGGCAACACACTACACCAGAACCTCCGCCTCCTGGGTTCAAGCAATTCTCCTGTCCCAGCAGATCGGAAGAGC
>OLOV01003279.1_pt1 | contig 9915 bp, 9 predicted proteins | sample 1672931 | NCBI WGS metagenome assembly OLOV01 (sample SAMEA3136738, study PRJEB25190) | human gut metagenome | biome: human gut; feature: human-associated habitat; material: faeces | place: Austria | collected 2013
TCCGGTTCATCTGCGAGGCCAACGGCTATGACGCAGAAAAGATCGGTCAGCACTTTCTTGAAATACTCCCGAAGATCTGCCCGAAAGAGGAATGAGGAGTTCGCATGGTAATTGATACTACATCTCGGAAGGGAATGGAAAGCTCACTTGCTCATTTGATGGGTGTTTCTGTACCAGAACTTTATCAATACATCGAAGCGGCAGCGGATTCAGCCGTAGAAGGTCAATGGTGTTTTAATCAGGACCTTTTTGATAAAGCTATGGAAGACTTTTATTCTGATATGATTGAGCAAGAGTTACCAGACGAAATATTGTTTTTCCATCTATCGCGGAGGCTTAAAGGCTCTGAAAACGAAATCAGCTATAATTTACAAGAACTGCTCACGTCAAATAATAGTTTTTCAGAGTTCCTGAACGCACATCAGATCACCTTTAGAAAAGGGGCTGGAAACAGAATAATTCTTTGCTATAGAGATAGACAGATTAGTTTGAAAAACACAATGAGTACGGATGTGTGTTATCTGCGTAGCAGGTTGGGCTATAACTCAGGTCGAGAAGATTTTTGCTTTAACGGTTTTGCTTTTCGTGATTTGCTGATGAAGAATCAATACACTCGCCAGTTACAAGACTGTCCAGAAATACTTGAACGCCTTGAAAGCTATTTACAAATAAAGGGGCTCGCAAAAGAATATGCGAAAAAGAGCGAATACTACTGCTTCATGTATAGATTCCCTATAGGGTGTGTGATTTTTGATGGAAAAGATGACTTGACCGTTGAGGAAAAACAACTTCGTTTATTAAATCAAGTTGCATATCGTCTCTACCAGTACAGCGGAGATTCACGTTATCTTTACGATCACGATAATCCGATACTTCGACTTAAGGACGATGATAATGCTTCTGTAGACTGTTTGGTGTCCACTGAAATAATCACTTCCGATATGATCGAATAACGAAAAACGCCTCCGAGCCGATGTGGTTCAGAGGCGTTGCTGCATCTATGGGATTATGCCTTGATTTCGGTGCCATCCTTGAAGGTCACCCGGATGTCGTTCTTGCCATCTTCGGAACAGACCAAAAACTTACACCTTTGCTGTCGCCAACCGAAACAAGAAAACAATAAATCATAAATTCGTGCGGAGAAAAATTTTCATCAAAGATTTTGTTCGGCATATAGTAAACCTTGCCGTCGGTTTTGTAATTTTTGTTTGCGTACATAATTTTTATCCTTTCTTAATTTGTTTTTGAATCCACAACTTGAATTCATCTTTCGGTACAACAATTCTTGTGCCGATTTTTATTTTTGGAAAACCTTTTTCATTGACAAGTTCGTATGACCTTGTGCGAGATATTCCAAGCACTTTTGCAACCTGCGACACCGATATCATCATCGGTAGTTCATCAAAACTTTTGTAGCTTTCTTTCATTGTGCTGCCTCCTTTCGTATTATTCGAGAGATACTTTTTTCAAAAAAGAAAAAATGAAACGAAATTTGAAAACAAAAAATTCACCCACGAAAAAAGTCCCTCTACTATACGGAGAAAAATTCCCGTTTTGTTCGGGAGTTTTTCAAATTTTTTACACCTTGTTTACATTTGATTTCACCACAGCAAAAAAATATCCCTCTATAATACGGAGAAAAAGCTCGGTTTTGTTGATGTGTTTTGAAAGAAAATTTACAATTTATTTTATAAAAACAAAAATCCTCACCGTTTTTATAGATGAGGATTTATTACCAGTACCATTATTTGTACAATTAACAAAAAAGTTTGTATTTGTTCTGTAAATATGATATATTTAGTTTATATTAATATACAATCAGGAGAATGAAAATGGACATTAAAAAGGAACAAGAGCGTGACGAGCTTCACCGTGCTATATGGGCAATCGCAGATGACTTGCGTGGCTCTGTTGACGGATGGGATTTTAAGTCTTATGTGTTGGGATTTATGTTCTATCGCTATATAAGTGAAAATCTTACGAACTATATCAATAAAGGCGAGCATGCTGCAGGCAATACCGATTTTGATTATACCGCTTTGTCGGACGAAGAAGCAGAGTTTGCAAGAGAAGACCTCGTAAATGAAAAAGGTTTTTTCATCAAACCGTCAGAGCTTTTTTGCAATATCAGAAAGAAAGCACCTAATGATGATAACCTTAACGAAACGCTTGAAAAGGTGTTCCGTCATATCGAGGAATCGGCGCAGGGTGCTGACAGTGAAGATGATTTTGCAGGCTTGTTTGATGATATTGATGTGAATAGCAATAAACTCGGCGGTACGGTTATCAAGCGTAATGAAAGGCTTGTTAAAATCATTAACGGTGTCGGCGATTTGCAACTTGGCGATTATCAAGATAATACCATTGACGCGTTTGGTGATGCTTACGAGTTCCTTATGAGTATGTACGCATCTAATGCCGGTAAAAGCGGTGGCGAATACTTTACTCCTCAAGAGGTCAGCGAACTTCTTACCCGTATTGCAGTTGCAGGTAAAACCGAGGTCAATAAGGTTTATGACCCTGCTTGCGGTTCAGGTTCTCTTTTGCTTAAGGCTGCTAAAGTCCTTGGTAAAGACGCTGTTCGTCAAGGCTTTTACGGTCAGGAAATCAATATAACTACATACAACCTTTGCCGTATCAATATGTTTTTGCACGATATTGATTACGATAAATTTAATATTGCTAACGAAGATACGCTTATTAATCCACAACATTGGGATGATGAGCCTTTTGAAGCTATCGTGTCTAATCCGCCTTATTCCATTAAGTGGGAGGGTGACGATAACCCTGTGCTTATCAATGACCCTCGTTTTTCTCCTGCCGGTGTGCTTGCGCCAAAGTCAAAGGCTGACCTTGCTTTTGTTATGCACGCTCTTTCTTGGCTTGCAACGAACGGTACTGCCGCTATTGTTTGTTTTCCCGGCATTATGTACCGTGGCGGTGCAGAAAAGAAAATCAGAAAATACCTTGTTGATAACAATTTTATTGACGCAATTATTCAACTTCCCGATAATCTTTTTTACGGCACTTCAATAGCGACCTGCATTATGGTGCTTAAAAAGTCAAAGAGCGAAAACAGCACTCTTTTTATCGATGCATCAAAAGAGTTTGTCAAGGTGACAAATAACAATAAGCTGACTGACGAGAATATTGAAAAAATCGTTTCAACCTGCTATGAAAGAACAGAAAAAGAATATTTTTCAAAGCTTGTCCCTAATGACGCTATTGCCGAGGAAGATTATAACCTTTCCGTTTCAACATATGTTGAGCAAGAGGATACTTCCGAAAAGATAGATATTACCGAACTCAATGCTCAAATTGCCGAGATAGTGGCAAAAGAAAACACACTCCGTGCAGAGATTGATAAAATCATTAAGGAGATTGAAGGATAAATGCGAGGAGAAAAAGAACAAAGATGCTTAGACTTTGTAAAATCTCACTTGAAACATGAAAATTATTATGGCTTTTCTAAATTTGAAATAGACAAATTTAGAAAATGCTTGGAATCTGCACAGGCAAATCCACAAAGTAGTTCATTTCCCGATTTTGTTTTTGAAAACGGCTTTATAGAACATTTTCAAATAACTTCAGGGAAAGTTACAAGAAAAGGTTCAAAACATTTAGAAGAATTTAATAAGTATCAAAATGAAAATAAGAAAACCTTATATTCAAATATAGATAATAAAGATTTTTCTCCTATTTATTTTACAATGAAATATCCAAATCATAGTTATAAATATTTGGAAAACTCATTTAGAAAATCATGGGAGTCGCATATTTTAAGTGCTAATAAATACTCTGGTAATAAGCAAATTGGCATTTTTATGATTGAATATGAAGATTCTTGTATAGAAATGCGTGAAAATATTTTTGCTGAATCAAAAGAAAATATTTGCTATGGGGATATAAGAAAACCAATAATTATTGAAAATTATAGCTTGTGTCATGATAAAAATATTTTGAATTTCATAAACACTTACTGTGAAAATATCAAATATGTTATTTATGTTTTTGACAAAGGCATTGAAGTTATAAATGTATGCAATATACCTGAACTAATCAAATTGTTACCGTGGGATTTCTGTGTTGCAGGGGCTATTGGAAAAATAAGAGTTGATACTTTTATACCAATACAGAATTTTGAGGAAGATAAAGATGACTAAATTAGAAGAACTTATAAATGAACTTTGCCCTGATGGGGTAGAATATAAAGAATTATTTAAAATAGCAGAAGTGTTAAGAGGAAATAGAATAACAAAAAAAGATTTAAGTGAAAATGGAAAGTATCCCGTAATGAGTGGAGGTACTACATTTTTTGGAAGATATGATGATTTTAATAGAAACGAGAACACTATAACGATAGCACAGTATGGTAGTGCTGGGTTTGTAAGTTTTATTACAGAAAAATTTTGGGCAAACGATGTCTGTTATTCAATAATTCCTTTAGATGGTATAGTAAATAAGTATTTATATTATGCGTTAACCAATGTTCAAGATGAATTATATTCGTTGACAACCAAGGCTATTCCTGCTTGTTTACCCAAAGAAAGATTAAATAATATAATAATACCTGTGCCTCCGATAGAGGTGCAGGATGAAATTGTCAAGATACTCGACAATTTCACAGAGCTTACAGCAGAGTTTACAGCAGAGCTTACAGCAGAGCTTACGGCACGGCAAAAGCAATATGCCTTTTACAGAGATTATCTTTTAGATTTCAGCAACGAAGATGTAACAAAGAAAATCCCTGATATTGACTGTTCTCAAGTCAAGACATTAAGATTAGATGAAGTGGCACAAATTTATGATGGTACTCATCAAACTCCGAATTATAAAGACAGTGGCATTCCATTTATAAGTGTTGAAAATATTAAAGATATATATGGCTCTAAAAAATATATATCAGTAGAGGATTTTAACAAGTATAAAATTAAGCCACAAATTAACGATGTGTTTATGACCCGCATCGGTTCAATAGGCGATTGTGCTATATTGGATAAACAAGCTGATTTAGCTTACTATGTTTCTTTGGCTTTAATTCGACCAAATACAGATATTGTAATAAGTAAATATTTGAAATATGTAATTGAAAGTAGATTTGGTAGAAAAGAATTAAGGAAAAGAACTCTTGTAAACGCTGTACCAATTAAAATAAATAAGAATGACATTGGTAAGATTGAATTACCGATTCCACCTCTTTCGGTACAAGAAAATATTGTTAAAATTCTTGACCGATTTGATAAACTCAATAACGATATGTCAGAGGGTTTACCTGCCGAGATAGAGGCACGCAAAAAACAATATGAATATTATCGTGACACTTTATTGTCGTTTGACGATAAAGCTTGTTCACAAATTGTTAAAGTAGAGAGAGAGAGCTAACACGCAGTAAAGCGATAAAGTGGTTTAAACTCAAAGAAATTGCACATTATTCTACCGACAGAATAGATAGTTCAAAACTTGATGAAAATACATATGTTGGCGTTGACAATCTTCTTCAAAACAGAACAGGAAAGAAATTAGCAGAATATATACCAACATCAGGCAGATACACAAAATATATGTGTAATGACATTTTGATAGGAAATATTAGACCGTACCTAAAAAAGATATGGTTTGCTAATAATGATGGTGGAACAAACGGTGATGTTCTTGACATTAGAGTAAATGACTACTCTGTTTTATATCCAAGATACTTGTATTATGTATTGTCATCAGATAAATTTTTTAATTATGATATGCAAAATGCTAAAGGTGCAAAAATGCCAAGGGGAAGTAAAGATGCTGTTATGAACTATACTATTCCTGTCCCCCCACTCGAAGAACAAGAACGTATTGTGTCTATACTCGACAGATTTGATAAACTTTGCAACGATATAAGCGAGGGACTTCCTGCCGAAATCGAAGCAAGACAAAAGCAGTATGAATACTATCGTGATAAGCTGCTGACATTTAAAATGCGTAATTAGGAATTCGTAATTCTTAATTGCTTTTTATCCTTTAATTACGCATTACGAATTAAGAATTACGAATTAGAAAGGGGTTAATTGTTATGAATTATAATATGATAATGAGTACTGCCGAAAGCACGGTTGTAACCGAATATGAGCCACAGCAAACTCGTTCGGATGCATATCAAAGCGAGGCTGCACTTGAAAACGCTTTTATAAAAATACTTACGGAACAAGGCTATCAATATTTGAAGATTGACAGTCCGTCTGCTCTTATTGATAATTTGCGACATCAACTTGAAAAACTCAATAACTATAGTTTCAGCGACAGGGAATGGAAACAGTTTTTTGAAAACAAGATTGCTAATTCTAACGAAGGTATTGTTGAAAAAACAAGAAAAATTCAAGAGGATCATATTCAAGTTATGCGCCGTGATGACGGTTCTTCCAAAAACATTTATTTGATTGATAAGGCGAATATTCACAACAACAGCTTGCAGGTTATCAACCAATATGTTGAAGAAGGCGGAGCACACGATACTCGATATGATGTTACAATTCTTGTAAACGGCTTGCCCTTGGTACATATTGAACTTAAAAGGCGAGGCGTTCCGATTAAGGAAGCGTTTAACCAAATCGAAAGATACCAAAGAGACAGTTTTTGGGCAGGTTGCGGACTGTATGAGTATGTTCAGGTGTTTGTTATCTCTAACGGCACGAATACAAAATATTATTCTAACACTACCCGTAACGCTCATATCAAAGAGCAAAACGGCAAACGCTCAAAGGGTAAAAAGACAAGCAACAGCTTTGAGTTTACATCATTTTGGGCAGACGGCAACAACAGAGTTATAGCCGACCTTGTTGACTTTACAAAAACATTTTTCGCAAAGCATACGATACTTAACATTCTTACTAAATATTGCATATTCACAAGTGAACAGTTATTACTTGTTATGCGTCCTTATCAGATTGTAGCAACCGAAAGAATACTGAATCGTATTGAAGTTTCAACCAATTACAAGCAAACAGGCACAATCAAAGCAGGCGGATATATTTGGCATACCACAGGCTCGGGCAAGACCTTAACCTCTTTTAAGACTGCGCTTCTTGCATCAAAATTGCCGTATATTGACAAAGTGCTTTTTGTAGTTGACCGTAAAGACCTTGACTATCAAACAATCAAGGAATATGACCGATTTGAAAAAGGTGCCGCAAATAGCAATAAAAATACCGCCATTCTTCAAAAACAGCTTGAGGACGACACTTCAAGCATTATTGTAACTACTATTCAAAAACTTGATGTGTTTATTCAAAAGAACAAAGGCCACGAAGTTTATGACAAGCATATTGTGCTTATCTTTGATGAATGTCACCGTTCACAGTTCGGCGATATGCACACAAGAATAGTAAAATATTTTAAGAATTATCATATTTTCGGTTTCACCGGTACACCTATTTTTGCACTTAATGCAGGCACAGGTTCTCACCCTGATTTGCGTACTACCGAGCAGGCTTTTGGTGATAAGTTGCACACATATACTATTGTTGACGCTATCAATGACGGCAATGTCCTGCCGTTTAGAATTGATTATATCAACACCGTTAAGAAAAAAGACGGTATGACCGACAAGCAGGTTGCCGCTATCAATACCGAAGAAGTGCTTGAAGGTCACGAAAGAGTTGCCAATATTGTAAGCTACATTATTGATAACTTTGATACTAAAACAATGCGTAATGCTTATTACAGCCTAAAAGGTCAAAGAGTAAACGGCTTTAACTCAATGTTTGCCGTCAGCTCAATTCCTATGGCTAAAAAGTATTATCTTGAATTCAAAAAGCAACTTGAAGAGAAAAATAAAGATTTAACTATTGCTACAATTTATTCTTATGCTGCGAATGAAGAAAGTTATGAGGACGGTATTCTTGCAGATGAAAGTTTTGATACCGAAGCACTCGATAAGTCCTCCCGTGATTTTCTTGATAGTGCCATTGATGATTATAACAAGATATTCAAAACCAATTTTGACACTTCGTCAAAGGGCTTTCAAGATTATTACAAAGACCTTTCCGACCGTGTAAAAAACAGAGAAGTTGACCTTCTAATTGTTGTAAATATGTTCCTTACCGGCTTTGACGCAACAACACTCAACACCCTTTGGGTTGATAAAAACTTAAAGCAACACGGTTTGATTCAGGCGTATTCAAGAACAAACAGAATACTCAATTCCGTTAAGGCATACGGCAATATTGTTTGCTTTAGAGATTTGCAACAGGAAACAAATGATGCTATTGCTCTTTTTGGCGATAAAGAGGCAAACGGTATTGTTCTTTTGAAATCGTATAACGATTATTATTACGGCTACGAGGACGATAAGGGCAAAAGACAAAAAGGTTATGAAGAACGCATTGCCGAACTTTTGCAAAAATATCCTCTCGGTGAGCAAATTATCGGCGAAACAGCAAAAAAAGATTTTATCATTTTGTTTGGTAATATTCTTCGACTTCGTAATATTCTTTCATCTTTTGACGATTTTAAGGGTAATGAAATCTTGAAGCCGATTGATTTTCAAGATTATACGGGTACATACAACGACTTGTACCAAGAATTTAAAAAGCCTCAAGGTGATAAAGACAGTATCAAGGATGATATTGTTTTTGAAATGGAACTTGTAAAGCAAGTTGAAGTGAATATTGATTACATTCTTATGCTTGTTGCAAAGTATCATCAGTCTAATTGTAAAGATAAAGAGATACTTGCATCTATTGATAAGGCTATCAGTGCATCACTTCAGCTTCGTTCAAAGAAAGAACTTATTGATGGCTTTATCAGTACAATCAATGTTGAAACAAATGTTACCGATGATTGGGGCAAATTTGTTCAGGAGCAGAAAAAGCAGGATATTGATGCTATAATCACAGAACAGAGGTTAAAGCCTGAAGAAACAATCAAGTTTATTGATAACTCTTTCCGTGACGGCGTACTCAAAACAACAGGAACGGATATTGACAAGATTATGCCGCCTGTGTCACGCTTCGGCGGTGGCGGTAAAAATCGCTCCGAACTCAAGCAAAAGATTATAGATATACTTCAAAAGTTTTTTGAAAAGTATAGGGGCTTAGTATAATTTCTTGAGGTGAAGTTGTATGGACGATAATGAAATCAAAAGGCGACTTGCCGGTCGTGCTGCCGAATATATGATGTTCAAGGACGATGAAGAAGATACCGAAGTTCCGGCAGAAATTTCATCATCCGATAGTGTTATCGACCTTTTAAATCTTGAAGGGTCAAAAAATAAAATTCAAAGTGACATTCAAAGTGACAAATAATATGGCGCTTGAAAATATCGATAAAATCCCTAAAACAACTTTCAAAGTTGAAGAATTATAAAATTCATACCGAAAGGGTTTTACTATTATTTGTCACTATTTCTTGCAGTGGGGTGCATTATATTTGCGTTCTAAATACAGTTCATTTTTCAAGAGCATCAAAAAAGCATCAATTTTCAACAAAAATTATAAAGACAAAAACGAACAGCACTTTCAAATCCTGAAAGTGCTGTTTTTATGCGGAATTTTAGGGGGACTGTATTTTAACACGCGGCTTAACTGAAAGCGTGCTTTTCGCTCCAAAACCGCGTGTCGGGCTTCGTCGCCGAGCGCTGCCGGTGGCAGATGCAGCGAGGCGAGGATGGCGCAGCGGTCAAAAGGGGTTGCGAAGCAACTTCAAGTCCTTCCGTGAAGACACCATTGAAATCTGCACCCTTAAGTTAAATGGTGTTTTTTATAGAATTCAGTATTCATGCGGCTTTTTGAAGCTGCATTTTTTCTTTTTTTGCAATTGACCGCAGATTTATAAGTTGAATTATGTTGAATTCTATAAAACAATTTTACGACATTTTCTGTAGAAATTGAAAGAAATGTGGAAATATGATATAGTTAGAAAAACAATCATTTTTATTTG